>Ga0137300_1139_pt1 | contig 15595 bp, 22 predicted proteins | sample RamsorwD2O_NANAE_FD_97190 | JGI IMG/M metagenome (GOLD analysis project Ga0137300, IMG submission 97190) | Mouse cecal microbial communities from Vienna, Austria - N-Acetylneuraminic acid amended with D2O_NANAE | ecosystem: Host-associated > Mammals > Digestive system > Large intestine > Cecum... | reverse complement strand
GCTCGAACTCGAATTGAACCCGGTGTCCGACAGTACGCCACCGGTGCCATTGAGCGTCGTCGCGAACATCGCGATGAGCCACGGCGAATTCATGAGGATCAGGGCTGTCAACACCTTGGCCCAGAAGACCTGCTGGATGCCCTGCCCGCCATGTCCATAGGCCCTGGAGAGGGCCCAGAGGCACGACATGAACATTGCGGCGCCGGACAGGAAGCACAGGATGTAGATAGTGTAAACGCCGATCGGAACGAAGTTTTTGGCCACATTCTCGGCCATGCACGAGACGCCTTCCATGCTCGCCAGGCAGTCGCGCGGGGCGGTCACGGCCACGTTCTGCAGGATGCTGGTGAGGTTCGACTGCCGGTTTGCGATCGTGCCCGATCCGGAGCCGTTCTCTACGTCAAGCGATTGCGAGATCTGCGCCATCTCAGCGCTCGAACCAAAAATGTTGGTTATGCCGCCAGTGATGGAGGAAATGCCGATGCCGGCGACGTCCGGCATCGCGAAGAGCAAGAGGCCCGCGATGATCCGGACAATCGCTCCGGCCGATTCCCCTCGATGACCATGATGCTCGGCCTGACCCGCCAGCTTCGCGAGGCCCGTGCCAATGAGGAAAAGACCGCAGAGCCAGGAAATGCCTGCGAGCAGCACAAAGACCGGAGCGGTGGATTGCGTCAGGAATCCATAGAGCTTGGACCCGAACGAATTGTCCCCGAACCCAGTCGTTCCGGTGCCGGCAGTCGTTTGCGCAAATGCGGCGCCGGCATAGATCAACGCGACGGCTGCGACGGCTAGCCCTGAAGCAATCCGGATCTTCGGTCTCATGCGGATCTGTTCCTTTTCCAAATGGAACAGGGGCGTCTCGTAGTTCGAGAGCGCCCCTGTCGGATTACCGCGCCCGTTGGGCAATGAGATGGTTTCGGTCGGGTTGTCGGACCCGGACCTTCCGAGCCGAGGTCGCTGTGATCGACCTTAGAAACTCGCGCCGCCGGTGGCGTTCGAGATCGCGCCGGGGGTCAGGCTGAAGGTCGATCCAAGCACGCCGGCGACCGACGGGATCGCAACCAGGCCGGTACCCGCAGCGAGCCGCCAGAGACCGTCACCGTACTTGACCTGCTGGCCCTGGCTGTCTGCCGCCTGTTTCAGCTTCAGAAGACCGGCCGCGAACATCACGATGCCGACCACGAACGAACCGCCGAGAGCGACCTTGCCGACCGAGCCGAGCTGGCTGATCAGGTTCGAGGCCACACCGCCGATATTCTGGCCACTGGCCGACTGCGCGGCCGCTTCGTCGGCCGCGATCATCTCCAGGATGACCATGCCGGTCGCATAGAAAAGTACGGGGTTTCGAATAGCGCTTTTGAGAAGATCTTTCTTCATGGCTCCAGAGGACTCCTTGATCCAACGTTGATTCCCGGTCCGAACCAAGGGGCCGGCTGAGGTAACGGCACGAACTTGCGACGAATCCTTGGAATCGTCAACGCTCGGTGAACCGTCCAAGGATTAGTTTATTCGTTTTCTGTGCAAGGCGGACACCAAATTTCCGGTTTCTTGACTTGCTCGCGAGCTTGCCCGAACAATGTTCGCAGCTCAGTCCTGATAATCGAATCCTGGGGAAGGACGACGGCTTTTCGGCTTCGCCGGCGAATGGCCAGGCTACATTGAGGCGGAAAGGAACATCCGTGGCCAGCTCCAACGACCCCCTTGCCCGCATCGTGACGGGAATTCTGCTGCGTGACGCGCACCGGATCTTCCGGCTGCACCATCTCGTGCGCATGGTTGTCGGGAGCCTGGGCCTGGTCGTGATCAACCTGTTCGCGATGTATGTGCTGTGGAACAGACCGCCGCTCTACCGCTACGTCTTTACGGACACGAATGGTCAGATCGTGCAGCTTGTGCCGCTGGATCAGCCGAAACAGGACGATGAATTCGTCAAACGCTGGGCGGTCAACGCTGTCATCGAGGCCTACACGTTCGACTTCCACAACTACAAACGTCAGCTGTCCCGGGCCCAGGAGGACCTGACGGTCGTCGGCTGGCGCGAGTGGCAGAAGGCACTGGAGACCTCCGGCAACTTCCGGGCCGTTGTGGCCAACAAGTACGTATCGACCGCGGTCCCCGAACCGGGAACGGCGGTGATCGAAAAGAAGGGTGACTTCAACGGTCGACACGCCTGGCGCGTCCGCTTCAGGATGCTTGTTTATTACGAAAGCAGCCAGCGCCGTACCAACCAGGCACTTGACGTGACCGCGGTCGTCATCCGGCAGCCGGAATACGTCAACATCTCCGGACTCGGTGTCCGACAGATCCTCGCCAAGGGTGGTGCGACGTGATTGTCGGCCGGAGTGCTTTGCCATGAACGATACGCCAGGTGTTGTCCCGGACGGACCTGCCTTTGATCCCGAGGATATACTGACCGGCGAGGTAGAAGCCCTGGTTTTTGCCTCCCCTCGCGCGCTCAGCGAGGCCGAGGTGGCTCGGCATGCCGAAATCGACGTCGAGCAGGCGGCGGCCATTCTTAAGAACATTGCCGAGCGGACCCGCCCGCGAGCTGTTCAGCTCTCAAAAGGCCTCGACGGCTGGTCCTTCTCAATTGCGCCCACCGCGCCGGTGCCAGATGTTTTCCATCGCGAAGTCTCGCGCAAGCGGGCACCCACCGAGGCCGAACTTGCGACCGTCGCCGTGATCGCCATGCGCGAACCGGCAACGGTGCCGGAAATCGAAGCCGCCCGCGGCGTCGACCTTTCTCGCGGCGTGATCGAAGCGCTGGTCAACCGAGGCTGGATCCGACCCGCGACCCGCCGCACCGACGCCGGCCGCGCCGTCGCCTACGAGACAACACCGGAATTCCTGGTGGCTTTCGGCGTTCAGTCGGCTGCGGACATTCCGACGCCAGAAGAGGCAATGAACCTGGGGCTCGACGTATGAACGCAATCCCGCAAATTTCAGGCGCCACCGCGCTGGCGGCAGCGCAGCGGCCGTTTGCTACTCTTCAGCGTGGCCGCACTTTTCCGGCGGGCTTTGAACGTCTTGGCGAAGAGCAGGCATTGCTTGGGACCCCCGCGGCAGACCTCTCGGCCATCGTCGTCGAGATGCCCTGGATGGCCGGGGTTGTTGATCAGATCCGCCAGGATGCGCAGCTTCGCGATCGTCTGAACCTCCCCGGTTTCACATTTCGGCCGATTGTCATGACCGGCCTTCGGCCAGACGTCCGGCATGAGCTTCTGTTGCGCGCCCTTTGTGCTGCTGCCGGCGTACGGTCTTGTGAGCAGCGGTTTGCGGACATCGGACGCAAGAACGAACCAACCGTTGCCGCCAAGGCGGCCATCGACAGTGGATCCATCAACCCCATCGTGCTGGTGCGCGATCCGGCGGCCTGTCCGACCTCGCAGATCGCGGCGCTTTGCCGGTTACTCGATCGCGTCTCCGCCAAGGAATTCGAGGATCAGTTTCTGGGTGCTGCTGTTGATGCTTCGGCGATCTCCTGGCTCCTCGTGGTTGAACGCGCCACGGACCTTCCGGCGGCCGTCCTGGACCTTTGTCGCGTTGTCGACGTTCGAGAGCGGAGCGGTCAGGACGAAGTGCTCCGGAACGTTCTCGCGGATGCGGCTGTTGCGGATGCGGCGCGCGAGATCGGTGCAGCGCCGTCTTCGCTCCCGGTCGAGCGGTTGAAGGGCTACCTGACGTCCTTCCCCGCAGCCGGCTTGATCGAGATGCGGCGCCGGGCGGTCGACGCGCTGGCGTCGACCGCGGATTGGGAGAATGGCGATTTTCATGGTTCGGCCGGCTCCAAACAGGCCATCCCCTATGTGACCATCTGCCAGGAGATCTCGGGCGTTGGCGCCAAGGGCGAGGAATTCGTCCTTACCTATGATCGTGTCACCCGACCCCTCCCCCTATCCGGCGGAACCATCTCGCCGGATCAGTTCGAGGCTACGCTCGGGGAGGAATTTCCCTGGATGCGCGAAGGCGTCAATAAGATCGCCAACGACCTGAGGCTCGTGCACACGGGCACCATGGCCCGCTTCCAGTTTCGGCCGATCATGTTCCATGGAGCGGCAGGTATCGGTAAGTCGCGCTTTGCGCGGCGAATGGCCGACCTTGCCCAGGTCGGCTACCGCTACGTCTCCGCCGGCGGCATGGCCGGCGGTTCGGAATTCGCCGGCACGGGTCGTTCGGCCGAGGACCCTCATCCTTCCACACCGGTGCTCGCGGCCTACCGGTCAGGCACGGCAAACCCGATCATCTTCATCGACGAAATCGACAAAATCGAACACGGCAAGATGGGCGGAACGCTGGAAGACGCGCTCCTGGCGCTCCTCGAGCCAGAAACGGCCAAGCGCTATTTCGACGAGTGTCTGCAGGCACAGGTCGATCTCTCCTATGTGAGCTACATCTTTGCGGTGAACGACGTGCATCGGGTCAATCCGATTTTGCTCGACCGACTTCGCATTATTCCGGTTGGCAAACCGAGCCCTGAGGCATTTACCGTGATCTTGCGCGGTGTGCTGGATGAAGTCGCCCGCGACTACGCCATCCCACGCGATCAGTTGCCGTCGGTTGCGGATTTCCCGGATGCAAGCCTCGAATTCCGTGCCCAGTCGTCGATCCGTACCGTCAAGAAGCTCGTGCTAGATCGAATTCCCCATCTGGTTTCCGCCGAGCGACGGCGGCGGGTGGAAGCTGCCAACCGCGACCTGGGCGAAGGTGTTGGCGAGGACACCTGAGTGGGACATGGCTGACGGGAAGGCAAAGCAGTTGATCGTTGGGGCCGCATTGAGCACCGCGGCGTCGTACTTTGGTGCCTACCTGTTTGAAACCCCGGTTGCCGCCCTTTCCTGCCTGGTCGTCGCCGGTTTGCTGTATGCCGTCGGCCGCTTCGCCCTCGATCGTTACCAGGCTTCAGGGCAGCGCCAGTCGAGACCCGCGAGGTTTGATTGACGCGCCGGTCGGACGATCCGAGCGTATTAATCGAGTCCTTGACTTGTTTTCCACCGAATCCCCACTTGGCTTGCTGCCACCTCACACGCCTCGCGTGTAGATTGGCGCGATGCTTGATGCCGCTGAAATCAACCGTATGAACCTGATGCGCCTGACCGACGGTGAACGCCAGCGCCTGTCTGGAGCGCTCGCCTCGCCGGGTTCGATGGAGCAACTCGTTTCCTACATCCGGCTGCACCTGTCCTGGTATCCCTTCGTGACGTCGGATCTTGCAGAGTCCCTGTTCACCTTTGGGCGGGACATGCGCGCGGTCGTCGACAATGCAGTCCAACGAGAGCTGCAGTTTCCGCTATCCGGCCAGGATCTTCCGGTCCGGACCTACCTGTTGTTCCTCGCCGGATTTCTGGGTTGCTCCAGTGATTTCGCGGATCACATCAGGCGCCAGCCACTCGAGCTGCTCAGCGAGCTCACGTCCCGGTTCATGTTCGAGCGCACGCGCCTTCACGGCGCCATGGAGGCTGCGGAATGATCCGAGCCGCGGCTATGCTGACCACCCTGGCCCTGATGATCGGGGCAACCAATTCCGCCGCCCGGGCCGCCGCGGCGGACGCGCAGGCCGGTGCGATGGCCGGCACGCTGGCTTGCCAGCTCTCCGATGCGATCGCCGCTTATGCGATGTTTGGCAGTCCGAATCCCCTTTTGTGCGACTTCAAGCCGACTGGAAGCCTCGTCGCTACCCGCCTTCCGATGCGGATCGTTGCCCAGGTCGAGGGTGCACCGACCGAGCGCGGCGCAATCGCGGTCTGGAAGGTCATCGGGGCCACGGCGGACCCGGCGCGGCTCTCCGGAGACTTCGCGCTCGATCGCGACGGACAGCTTGCGAATGGGAAGATCACCTTGGTGCCGGCCGAAGACGGCCTCGTCCCGGACGCAATGGCCACAATGCATCCGGCGCCGCCCGGCGCTCGCAATCTCGCGTCCTGGATTGCCGAGATGCGTCTTTGACACGCGGCCATGCGGCAGTACGTCGTCAGCCTCCCTCAACTTGATACCGTGGATGATTTCCGCTCGCAGGGGATCCTGGCGCGGAAGGTGTTGTCCATATTCCACGGGGTTGCGAACACGCAAGATCTCGCACCGCTTGGCGCCTATGAGCTCCTCGAAGCGAGGTCACATCTTGCGGAGTTGCAGGGTCGCGGTCTGATCGAGATCAGCTTTCCGGTTGAACCGATAGATCCGTCTGATGCGACGTCGCATCCAGTCTTTCTTGTGTCTCTCTCTCGGTTGGAAGAATTCGAGCACGACGCAGAGGATCTCGTGCTTTACGACGTCGATTGACGTCCCCTTCCGGCGGCGCGATGCGACAGGCGCTCTGGAAACCTGATCACCTGGCAGCTGCCGGCGAATTGGGGCGGAGGTTTGCCAAGCGGCACATAACCAAGTACCTCCATTGCAATGGTTTCCCCTTCTGGCCAGTCGAAGAGGTTGAAGCGGACCAGATGGTATCCAGCCAGCAAGAGCAGGACGTCTCGTTCATGATCTCGAGCGATGGCGTCCTTGCGATCGTCGAGCTCGATGAGCGCGATCACCTCGCCGGTCGCTGCGTCCAGCACAAGATAATCGATGAAGTCCCGGACGAGTGGCCGCCGAGTGACGGTTATGTCATCGAGGAGCGCGCTCAGAGCGACTTTGGCCTGTATCTGAAAGCCTGGGAGGGCGTCCTCGAGCAGCCGGACGAATTCGATCTCGAGCCTGGACATGAAGCGGCTTCGTGGAACACCCGCGGCGGCTCGCCGCCTTCGCTGTAACGCAAAATGGACTGCCGACCATGTCCAAAGCCCCAGGGTTCCGGCCAGAACCGCAAGCGGGAAGGCCTGAATGAGTATCAAGTCCGCGGAATTGGCCGCAGTTGTCACTTCCGGCCGGATTGCCGACGTGATCATGGGAACTCCCCCTAAACTCCGAGAAGGACTACTCGGAGCCGGGGAAATGGTTCCGCTCTTTCTTCCGCCCCGCCGCCAAGGTCTCGGCCCTAGGCGGGCGAAATGAAAGACGATCCAAAGTATCTCCAAGGGCTAAACGCGGTGCGCCCGTTCCGCCGGTCACGACTGCGATGAATTCCGCCCAGCGCCTTCAGGTCATTCGCCAGAGGACCGAAAAGTGCGTGAAATAGCGGGATTGTCTAAATCCATCTCTTGTCGCTCGCCGCCTCCTGACACTAAGTGGGCGCATCATACGTCAAGGATTAATTTCGCAATGGACCTATTTAGGACCCCCACGATCGCAATCATTGGCACCGCCGGCCGTCGCGAAGACGGCGCGCGACTGAAGGCGGATTCCTTCGACCGCATGTACGACGCTGCAGTTGCCACCATCGCCGAATGGGAGATCAAGGCTGCGGTATCGGGAGGAGCCGCCTGGGCCGATCATGTGGCTGTGAGGGCATATCTCGACGGTGCAGTGAGCCAGCTGCATCTGCATTTTCCGGCTCCCTTTACTGACGGCCGGTTTATCGGCGACCAGTTCGGGGGAGTCGCCAATTTCTATCACAACAAGTTCACGACGGTTCGCGGCGTCGATTCCTACGTCGAGCTCGAGGCCGCGATCGCGAAAGGAGCGACCTTCACGGTTGGCCGCGGTTTCAAGCCCCGCAATCTCGCGATCGGTCGTGATGCCACCCACATGCTGGCGCTTACGTTTGGGGCTGGGAAATCAGCAATCCTGGATAGCTTGCCCAACGACACAGGGTACTGTGACGCGATCGCGGGAGGCTTGAAGGATGGCGGCACCGCGCATTGCTGGGGCGCGGCAAGAGGTCCGGGTGTAAAGCGGCATATTGACCTCGGACTTCTGCTCGCTCCCGTAGCGGGGTCTTCATTCCGTCCTTGAGACAAGGAACGGGAGGCGAGACGCGCCGCCATGCCGGCGGACTTGCCTCTTTCTTTTGGGCGAGAGAGATTTGTCATCAGATTCACGGGAGAACGAGAATGCCGCGCTATGTCATCGCCGACCCTGACTCGGGCAATGGTTGGGGGCACATCTTCTCCGAGAACGGCACCGAGCGGGAGCGCATGACCCGCTTCGTTTTCGACACCGAGACCGCAAGCCTCATTCATGTCGACGTCGACCATATGGGTCTGGCGACCGCGACCGAGGTGGAGACGTCCGATCTCGAGGACAGCCTCAAGAATGCAAACTCCGAGGCTCTTGAAGCTCCGGAGGCCTGGGGCCTCATCGGCGCGGATACCTTGCCTGTCTGGTGTCGGGAGCCTGCTCCCGCAGGCCGGGTCCGCTAGGTAGGCCGCCCCGCGCGCTACTGGGGATGCCGGTCGCCCTTGGCAATCGAGAGGCAGGGAGCACCATAATGCCCTACTTTACGGCTGCAATATGCGGGTACATCCCGATGATCGTAGCCATTCCCGCCAGGCCGCTGAAGGCGGCGATCGCGGCCGTGCTTATTGCAGCGATTTACGCGGCCTTGTTCTCCCTGGATCGGAAACACCAGGCATTCTGAGCCATTTTATACGAGTCCTTGGCTTTTCCCCGTTATCCGAGAGACACAGCCCAGGTTCACGTTGACCTCCCCTGATTGATGATTTTCAGTCGATGCAATCTCGTACCAGAGTTTTGCAAGGAGCTTCGCTGTGAAGTCCAGAATTCTCGCCGTCGTCCTTTCGGCAGCTCTTGTTGTCCCCGTTGCTTTCGACCGGGCCCACGCCCAAGCGGCGATCCCGGGGAACACCGACCTGCAGCTCGCCGACACGCCGGCTGCCGACGCCCTCCTCGCGCCCACCAAGGAAGCTGCGAAGCCGGCGACGACCGCTCCGGCCGTCAAGCGTGGGGCCGCGGCCAAGCCCGCTCCGGCGCCCAAAAAGGCAAAAGCCAAGCGTGCCAAGAAGCCGATCGTCACAGCCACACCGCTCAAGCCGATGAAGAAGTCCAAGAAAGCAAAGGCCGAGCCTCTGCCTGCTTTCGTCGATCAGCCGCAGGACAACGCAAAACTCACTGGCAGCGCCGCCTGGGCGAAGCTCATCGGCAACTCCGTGACAGGCATGTATGACGGCAAGCCGCTAGTCGATGCGTACCTGCCGGACGGCACTGTCAAGACGAAGCTCGGCGACACCGTCCAGACCGGCCGTTGGGGTCTGGTCGACAACAAGGTATGCTTTAGCTACCAGGGCGACTCTGAATCGGCGTGTTGGGCAATCGAAATCGATGGGTCTGCCGTCACTCTTACCAGCCCGGATGGCGAGAATGTCCTGCTCTCGATGGCCACCGGTCTTCCGGCCGATTTCTAAGGCTGCTGAACTTGGAAGGGCCCGGCTCGCGCCAGGCCCTCTGTGATTGGCTTACTCGCACACCCGCAGGCGCCGCCAGCCGAATGGCGTCGGCTCCCGGACGATCCGGCAGGTCTCGTCGTAATAGGACGGTGAGGCCAGCGAATATCCGTACGGGATCTGCCGGTAACCTCGGTCCTCCGACAGATAGCCTCGATAGCCATCACCATAAGCGTACGGGGCATACGGATAGGCGTACCGCTCGCGATAATACACCGGTCCATAATACTCCGCGGCGACGGGCCCTGCCACCAGGCCCGGATTCCATGCATCGCCGGCGGCGGCTGGCTCGGACAGACCGACGATCGCGAGCGCGGCCGCGGCCGCGGCCGCGGCCACCGCCAGTATGGTTGTCTTGTGCATCAGTTAACTCCTTCCTGATCGGCCTCTGAGCCAAATCTACCGCATCGCGGATGCGTTGCGATTCAATTGCTCGCGCAGCTGCAGAAACTGTTGCGCCGTTCGCTCCTGCCATGAGAGCCCCTGTCCTTGGACCTGCCGCCACCGGATGGCGAGCCTCGTTGTCTTGACCTTGTTCGATGACGCGTCAACGGCGACCTCGAACGGGAGGTCCTGGATGGTCATTTTCGCAACGCCTCGAACGAGGTCGAAGTTGTTCGGATCATCGCCGGTGCGCTGGCCGCGCCCGTTCATGTTCGCGGCGAGTAGCTTCATGATCCGCTCGGCGTGCTGCGACAGATCCTCGCCTTCGGCGACCATGATGACGGACTCAACCTGGTAGGCGAAGTGGATCGGCACCACCTCAGGCAGGTTCTGGCAGATCGGGATCGCGGGCGTGCAGGTGCGCACAAAGTGGTTCCCAAGGGCCAGCCGCTGGCTCCAGCCGCCCACAATGAGCCCGGGGACGCTGTAGAGCGTCTCGCTCATCAAGCGCATGCCGCTCGGCTCCAGGTTCACGGTCATGGTGAAGGGGATGCCATCGAGATACATCGGCTTTACGCGGATCTGCATTGGCTCCCACATCGCCAAAGCAACGCCCGCTGGATTGTTGGGCGGGATCGACAGCACGACCTTGTTGATTGGGGCTTCGGTCGCGGCGCCCTGCGCCACGTTCTCGAGTACGCGCGAAAACGCCATGCCATCCGGGTCCACCGCCGGTGCCTTTCCAGCCGGGATCAAGGACTGGACGAAGTCCCGGAACACTTCAGGGGGAAGCTCACGACCTTCGCCCCCGAAAGTCAGTTCGATCGAGCGATGTACCTCGGTGGTCGGGAAGCGGACGTTGAGGGTGTGCTTTCCCGGGAATTTCTGAAGCCGGCAGAATACCTCGAGCGGGCCGTCGGAAGGAGCGATGCCGAGATAGAAGGGTGTGTCAGTCCCCTGTGACAGGGACGCTGGGCATGCGGCGGATGCCGCGCTCGCGAAGAGGGCCAGAAAGGCAGACAGAGCCGCTCCCGGCAGAGTGGGCCGTCTCATTAAGGATTTCCCCGATTTTCCGCGAAACATCTTGGAGGAATGAAGCCGGGACAGCAAGGATTAGAATACGTCGTGCTGTTGACGGCGGCTGTAGGCGGCGGGCATGGTGAAGGCCTATCGGGCCGATGAGGTCCGATCGTATCGGGGGTCTCGCATGCTTCAGCTCTTCAATGGTGCGCTGCGCCGGGCAGTTTCTGCGCCCGTGATCGACCGCGCCGGCGCGCCCCCTGAACCGGCGCGGAAGCGCCCCGCCGGCCCTGTGGAAGTCGTCGTCGCAGAGCTTCCGCCCCGCGCGCTCACGACGGGCCCCCTACCCTGGTATTTCGCTGCACCGCGGATTGCAATCGGCGCCATACAGGTTTTCATGGCTCCGTTCGCCTTCTTCGTGAAGCTGTGTGAGGTCGTCGTGTCGGTGACGTTCACCGCCATGGTGGCGACGATTTTCGCCTGGTGGTTCAAGTTTATCCCGGACAGCGACATTGGGCTGTTCATCGCGAGTCTCGGAGATCGCGTCCAGGGCATCCTCAAAGGCGTCGGAGCCCTTTAGGCTATGGCAGACCTTGCGCGTGTCGCGCAGCACATCATCTCTTTTGCCCGCTCCATTGTCGCCGTCTTCTCCGCTTCCACCGTCGCAATCATTTCCTGCGGCGTTGTGCCGGCTCTGCTGATGCGCCTGCCGTTTGACGCGATGATCCATCCGTCCCGGCCATTTCTTCTGTTCGCCTTGGCCTATTCGGCGACCGTTGGCGTCCCTTTCTTCTTTGTGTTGTCTCGGCGCCGGCGGCTCACCGTCGGCACCTACATGGCCTACGGGGTTGAACTTGCTTGCCTCGCCATGATCGCGCTCGGGTTCGATTACTCGGCGCCAAGCCTTTGGGAAACCCGCAGGTTATTCGATCTGAGCTGGATCGTCCTGACCAGCGGCGTGCCTGCCGGCCTTGCTGCCGGGGTCGTTGCCTACGCCGCGATGAGAGTTGGCCAGACGTAGCGGCTTGCTGGTCGCCGATGCAGGATGGCAGCAGCTTACAGAGGACAGAACATGCCAGACGTTACTGGAAGGCGGCCGCTCAACCCGGCGGCCAAGGATTCGGTTGATACCGCGATCGCCGAGCAAACGCCTCGCATCGAGCTCGAGATCCCGCTTTCGAAGGGTGATCTGGCGGAAGCATCTCAGCGGACCACTCCCGAGGTGATCGCCCCCGAAACAGCCGGGGCTGGACCGCGAGCGCCGGGCGCCGCGATGGATTACGAGGAAGCCAAAGCCCGGATGGCTGGCATCGACCTCGGCCCGGAAGGGTCTGCCCGCGCCAACGCTTTGCTTGGACACCTGTTCGAGCAGGGTGCCGTCCATGGCGTTCACGATGAGATCGACGACGCGGCAGCGGCACGCATCGCTGGCCAGGCTCGGGCACGGAACAACCATCCCGGGTTTCGGCGCCCCCAGATGATCGAAGCTCGGCCCGCCCGGCAACTCCCAAATTTCGCGGGGGTCTCGCACGACGCTCTCGTCCCAGTGCCTCCGCGTGCCCCGATCGGCGGACAGCCGGTGCGTGGTGGAGCTCTGGTACCAGTCCAACCCCAACAGCCGGCCACGGCGCTCGCGGTCCAGCAACGCGTTCCGGTCGTCGTTGAGAACGACGTTCGATGGCTGACCATTGCGCAAACGGACGGCTACCTGCAGGCGATGATCCGTGCGCTCGGCCGATCGGTATTTCGCGGTTTTCCCTGCTTCGCCGAGCATGAACGCCGGGCGCGCCAGGCCGGAGATCCCGATCCGCTCGCGACGATCCAACTGCTTGCCAATCTTGGAGAGCGGGGCCGGCCCTCGTCCGCACGTGAGCTGGATACCGTCGCCAGCTGGATCCGGCAGAACGGGACCGTCATCCGAAGCGAAGAACTTGAATTTCCAGTCGCTATGCCCGGATACCGCCCGGAGGTCGTTCTCCTCGTCACTGCGGACGAAAGCTTCCTCCTTGTTCGCGAGAGCCCCGATCGTGGCGCGCCAAGGAATTCAGCCTACGTGTATCGATGGAACGGAGGGGTCCAGCCATATCTCGACATGCGGGGCAACGCTGAGCTTGACCGCTTGGCCGAGCGGCCTGCGCTCGCGCCGCCGGCACCGGCGCCGGCGCGAGGCGCGATCGATGAGAGCCTGCCGCAGACGGCGTACCGTCCCGCATCGGACGTCCGGAGAGCCCGGATCGCCTCCCTTCCGATGGCCCCGTCTGCGGTGCGCACTGGGATTTCGCCTCTTCAAAAGTTGCTCGATATCGGCTTTTCCCGACATGCCGACGACCATGGCCCGGCGCTGATCGGCATGGCGCCCAACGGCACTGAATTCCGTGTCTCGCCGATGCCGGGCCTGCGCCTGATCGACGGAACACTGTTTCGCCTGACGATCTCGGCCGGCGACGACGTGCAGCAGTTCGCCGGAGTCACCGCGGAGGATATCCAGGCACGGTTTGGCGAGTGCTCGCCGCGGCCAGGTGTCAGGTGAAAACGGTCATCCCGCCGCACTGGTGGGCCATCGATACTGAGGGTTGCGGGACCGCGGCAAAGCGCGTGATCGAGATCTCCCTTGTGAAAATGGTCGATCTTCGGCCCACTGGTTTCATCCGGACCTGGCGGCTTGACCCCCAGGGTCCGATTTCTCCTTACGCGGTGCGCGTCCATGGCATCCGCCGATCAGATCTGGACGGATGTCCTACAATCCAGGAGGCGGCTCCGGAGATACTGAAGTCGCTCGAGGACCTGCCAATTTTTGGACACGGCATCGGGAACGATCTCGTTCCGTTGCGGCGTGATTTGCCTGACTGGAAGCCGACGGCGGCCTGTGACACCCAGCGCTTGGCCGAAGTGCTCATGCCTCAAGCGGCCAGCTTCAAGCTGACCAGGATTGGCGATGCTCTTGGCCTAACCAGCCGAGCAAGGGGCCTGACGAAGGCCTTCCCCCATTCGGCGTCGTTCGATGCGGCTCTCTGTGGGCTGATCGCTGGTCACTTGCTGCAGAAGCTCGAGCCGACGCGCGCCATCGAGCTCCTCGAGCGGACAAATGCGCTCCGTAAGGAGAATCCCAAACCATTCAGTCGTCAGCACGCGGAACAGGCGGCCGCCCCCGCCCCCATTCCTGGCTGACTACCGGCCATTGTCGGCGGACCAGATCTGCAAGAGCCCTTGTGCCAGCTCGTTCATGGTATCGGACATTTTCCGGCCATGGATTTCCTTCGCGCTCGCAAACATTGCTCCCTTTTCCCAGAGCACCACGCGAGCGAGAGTCTCCCGCTTGGTCGCGGCGAGAGGGACCTTCTGAAGCGAATATAGGGATACTTCGACCTGTGACACGCACGGCGCATTCACGACGTTCTCGATAGTGAGCGGCAAGACGTTCGCCTTGATGTAAATCGTGGCGACCTGAGGATCGTTCTTCGCCGTGGCATCGTCGACCAGGGTCAGCGGTCCTCCAGTGAGCTTCGAGGAGAACGCATTGCGGATGTTCTGCGCGTTCACTCCACAGGCGCTAGCCTCTTGTGAGACGTCCTCGACGATCAGGTTGATCTTGCCTAGGTCCTTAAGTGCGTTGTCCCTGGTCTGGGCATCAGCATGCGGCATGGCTCCGAGACCTGCCATTGCCATAACGAGAACAGGTCCATAAGCGATCTTCATAACTCTTTGCTCCCAATTTCTGAAATAGGGCTATTCACCACACGCGGATTGAGGGCGCATTTCATTCCCTACTTCTTGGATTTCTCGATGAATTCCTGCAATCGGCGTTCGGCGTCAATTCGTCTTCCCTCCGGTTCGGCGAGGCGCGAACGCTCTGAAGACAGCCCCGACGTGTCGTCAGCGTATTTTGTGGCTCTGGGCGGCAGATCGCTCTCCCATGGGCCCTTGACGAGGACCGTTGCGGATCTCCCGTCATACGTCATGAAACGGAACGGCTCACCGTCGGCGACGAGATAGCCGTCCAGCCGCCAGCTTCCGTTGCTGTAAGCACGAACAAACCGGTAGGGCGCAATGTCGAGGCAAGGATAATAGCCACCAGTCGGGACTGGCTTGGCGGAAAGATCACAGGTCGCGCCGTGCCCGTGAGCCATGGCGTCGTCGGCGACTTGCGCCGCTTGCGTCAGCCCGTCCTCGGCTGCCGCCGCGGCAGCGGTCAAAAGCAGCGACAAAACGGCGATCGATATCCTCAGACCAGACATTCGAGATTCACCCCCATGACATCCACAAGCATTGTTCGCATCTTGTCCATGGCGCGCCGGTCAAGGCCATGCACCGTCTGCCTGCTAAGACCGCTTTCCCGTGCAATATCCGCCAGCGAAGTCGGTTCTTCGGCAAACTTGGATCGCACGACGACATCGCGTTCGCGGGGAGAAAGCGCTGCGAGGCACTTTTCAATGAGACCCAGGCGCTCTTCGGCAAGGATTGCGGGAGCTTCCTCGGTAGGTAGGCAAGCTAGATCCTCGCTCATTTCGACCGCTGTTGGCCGCAGCTCTGGATTGGAATAGAAGGCGGCCCGATCGGCGTCGCTTGTCGGCCGGACCGGGCCGAGATAGTCCATGACGTATCGTTTGCTATCACTTGGACTGCTGGAACTGTCGGCCGAGACGGTCGGTGTGATCAGCTTCATCGGGTGCATCGGGCTTTTTGTCGCCATGGTCCTTGGCAACGCGTTGACCAGAACCATGGAGGCCTACGGCGAACCGATGACGGTGCTGATCTTCAGCGGCATATCACTGCTGTTGCTCTCCTCTGCGGTGTACTTCATCTCGACCATCAATTACGTCCGCGCTCGAAAGAACCTGCTCTTCCGATTGCACGCTTTGATCAGAAAGCGAAGTCTGAGGTCGATCTAACGGGATCCCCGACAGAAGCTCAGG
>Ga0137300_1138_pt1 | contig 15700 bp, 14 predicted proteins | sample RamsorwD2O_NANAE_FD_97190 | JGI IMG/M metagenome (GOLD analysis project Ga0137300, IMG submission 97190) | Mouse cecal microbial communities from Vienna, Austria - N-Acetylneuraminic acid amended with D2O_NANAE | ecosystem: Host-associated > Mammals > Digestive system > Large intestine > Cecum... | reverse complement strand
CAACCGAACCGTTTCGGCCAGCTCTTGCCGTAAGCGGTGCTCGAATGCCCGAATGACTTCGGCGTCCTCTATGGTTTTCATGAACGTCCTCCCCGGAACGAAGGGCGGGACGAGCGCCCGCCCGCCTGTTCTCAGCGGAAGATGACGACCGGCACCTTGCAGGAGCGGATCATCTCCGTGGTTGTCGAGCCGATGAACAGGCTTCGCAGGCGCGAATGGCTGTAGGCCCCCATTGCCAGAAGGTCGTAGCCCTCCTGTTCGATTATCGCGGTTATCACCTTGTCAGCCGCGCCCTGCACGAGCGCGACTTCCGGGGCATAGCCAGCGGCCTTCAAGATCACCGCCGCGTCATCGAGCTTCTTGCGGTTCTCCGGGGTATCCTCCCCCGCCATCACCAGCTTGCAGCCAAGGCCGGCGAGGATCGGGCTGCGCGAGACCTGATCGACCGTTTTCATGGCCATCGTCCCGCCGTCATAGGCGATCAGCAGCTTGTTGACCGGCTTATAGGCGCGCGAGGCGATGACGATCGCCTTGTGGGTGGAGCGGACGACCCGCTCCAGATTGGAGCCGAGATGCCCCTTGGCGAAGTCGGCCCCTTCACCACGCTTGCCGATGACGATGATATCCGTGTCGGCTTCAAATTCGAGCACGGTTTCCACCAGATCGCCATTGCGCAGCTTGGTTTCGACGTTCTGGACGCCGGCGGCCAGAAGCCGCTCCTTGGCCCCTTCGAGAAGCAGGCGGGCGCGTTTCTGCGCGACCTTGGCTTTTTGGGCGTCGAGGTCCGCCAACTCCTCCAGGAGTGCGGTGCGCGCACCAAGGCCGATATTGCCGCTGAGGTTGACCGGCTCCGTCGAGAGATCGCGACGGCCGATGACATGGAGGATTTCCACGGTGCCGTCGATTTTGCCAGCGATCCAGGCGGCATGATCGCACACGCTTTCGGCATAGGTTGAGCCGTCGATAAGTCCGAGTATTTTCATGGTGCGGTCCTCCCTTAGTGGCCCATCAGGCGTTCGAGCGCGCCGGGCTTGTCGTGGATTGCGAGCCTGTCAACGATGGTCTCGCTTGCTTCATTCATGCCGATGATTTCCACGTCGGCCCCTTCACGGCGGAACTTGAGCACGATCATGTCGAGGGCGGCGACACTGGAAATGTCCCAGATGTGCGCGTGGGTGACGTCGATCGTCACCTTGTCGAGTGCTTCCTTGAAGTCGAACGCCTTGTTGAAGTCATCGGCCGATGCGAAGAAAATCTGGCCTTCGACCGTGTAAGTGCGATGCGAACCATCGGAAGAGAGCGTCGAGGTGATGCGGAAAATCTGCGAAATCTTCCACGAGAAGAAGACGGCCGACAGAAGCACGCCGATCAGCACGCCAATGGCGAGATTGTGGGTGTAGACCACGCCGACAACGGTTGCGATCATGACAATCGAGGACGAGCGCGGGTGAATTTTAAGGTTCTTGATCGAGGACCAGGAGAAGGTGCCGACCGACACCATGATCATGATGGCGACGAGGGCGGCCATGGGAATCCGGCTGACCAGATCGCCAAGCACGAGGATCATGAACAACAGGAAGACGCCGGCGCAGAAGGTCGAGAGACGCCCGCGCCCGCCTGACTTCACGTTGATGATGGATTGCCCGATCATGGCGCAGCCGGCCATGCCGCCGATGAAGCCCGTTGCCGTGTTGGCAACGCCCTGGCCGATGCACTCGCGGTTCTTGTCGCTCGGCGTGTCGGTCAGATCATCAACGATCTGCGCCGTCATCAGCGATTCCAGCAGGCCAACCGCTGCGACGGCGACCGAGTACGGCAGGATGATCAGCAGCGTTTCGAGGTTGAAAGGAATCTGCGGGATCAGGAAGATCGGCAAGGTGGAAGGTAGTTCGCCCATGTCGCCGACGGTGCGGACATCGAAGCCGAAATAGATCGACAGTGCCGTCAGCACCACGATGCAGACGAGCGGCGACGGCACGGCCTTGGTGACGTAGGGAAAGAGATAGATGATGCCGAGGCCGGCCGCGACGAGGATATAGGTCAGCACTGGTACATTGGTCAGCTCAGGCAATTGCGCCATGAAAATCAGGATGGCGAGTGCGTTGACGAAGCCGGTCATGACCGAGCGCGACACGAAGCGCATCAGATAACCGAGTTTGAAGATGCCGGCGACGATTTGCAGGAGGCCGGCCAGCACGGTCGCGGCGAGCAGGTATTGCAGGCCATGGTCGCGGACGAGCGTAACCATGAGAACCGCCGTGGCGGCGGTTGCGGCGGAAATCATCCCCGGGCGACCGCCGATGAAGGCAATCAGCACGGCGATGGAGAATGAGGCGTAGAGACCGACTTTCGGATCGACGCCGGCGATGATGGAAAAGGCGATTGCCTCGGGGATCAGGGCGAGCGCGACGACGATGCCGGCAAGCACGTCACCTTTGATGTTACCGAACCAATCGGTTTTGAGGGTGCCAATGAAATCACGGTTCAAGTGTATGTTCTCCGTGCCGGTGACGCCTGGGAGGACCGTCGAAGCGGCATTTGACTGGAATTGCTATGGTGCGCCCGCGCGGATGAGCGCGCGGCGGGCGTAGCGAAAAGGTGCGCGAAGCGGCGAACGCCGGCGCGCGTGATCAGTCGATCGCAGTCATGAAGGTTTCCAATCGGAATGCTCACGGCGCACCTATCTGGTCAGATGGTGCAGGGGAGCTAGCTGGTTGCCAGGGGATAGGCGCCTGGAGAAGCCACCCGCGATGCGGGTCCGGTTGATCATGGCTATATTGCGGCAAAACAGTACGAGATCAAGCAAGAACTGAGCCAGCCGGGCATTTCTTGATTCAGCACGAGAACCTGTCGCGCAAATCCTAAAACCCGCGACAGATCGGCCGCCCCCGGAAAATCAGGGGTTTTCGTGTCGCATGTCTTTGTCGCAGGTGCTACGCCACTTGCGACATGATTTGCGACAGGGGGGAGCCGTGAACCGCCAACCAGATTCCGACGCCGGTCGGGTGTTCATCGGCTATGCCCGCGTCTCGACACGCGGGCAGGACTTGGAGCAGCAGCGGGCCGCTCTTGGCGCGGCCGGCTGCGTCCGCATCTTCGAGGAAAGGGCTTCCGGGACGAAGCGCGACCGGCCCGAGCTGGTGCGGATGCTCGACCACTTGCGCGCCGGCGACGTGGTGACGATCACCCGGCTAGACCGCCTCGCGCGATCGACGGCCGACCTTCTGGCGATCGCGGAGCGGATCAAAGAGGCCGGCGCGGGCCTGCGCTCGCTGGCCGAGCCGTGGGCCGACACCACGACGCCGGCCGGGCGCATGGTGTTGACCGTGTTCGCCGGCATCGCGGATTTCGAGCGCAGCTTGATCGTGGACCGCACGAGCGCCGGCCGGATCGCGGCGAAGGCCCGAGGTGTGCGGTTTGGTCCTTCCCCTGCCCTGTCGGCCGAGCAGATCGCCCACGCCCGCCAGCTCATCCATGAGGACAAGAAGCCGGTGGCGGAAGTCGCCCGGCTTTTGGGGGTGCATCGCGCCACGCTCTACCGGGCTATAGAACGCAATAACGTGAATACGCATTGACGTTACTACGTTTAGCTGCCAACCCTAGAAGTAGTGCCTTTCCCGGTTCCTTCCGCAAGGGATTGCAGAATCGGGCGGCTTGCTCTTAGTTGTAAACATGAAGGAACGCGCGGAAGAGATTCGCAGGGGCGTTGCCGCCCACAGGGCGCGGCAGATCGCGGCCGGCCGCGTGGCGTTGAATACCTATGTTCCGGGCGAGCTTGTCGAGGCAATCGACAGGATCAAGGAGCAGCGGGGCGCGTCAGCTCGCGCGCCGATCATCGAAGAAGCGTTGAGGTTCTATATCGAAGCGAAGCAAGGGACATAACGGCAAAACGCCCGACCGCGCCAACGGTCGAGCGTTTTTGTAGGCCGTCAGACACACCGTAGAGCCGGGGCCGATAAGTCTCCCCCTATCTACGCTAGAGCACTCCAATTCGCAAGATTGATTCTTGCGGAAACGGGAGCGCCGTGCCTGCCGTCCGCGCCGTCATGTCCTTCAAATGGAAGGACGAGGGCATATGTTGAGGACGCACTACGCGGCCGCGATCGGCTGCGCGCGCGGGAACGCGCTTGATGAGATCATGCGGGAGGTTTGGAGCCGATACGGCGCGGGCCAGCTCACCGACGACGAGGCCGGCGAGCTTACGACGCTCGCCCATGAGCGCCGGGCCGCCCTGCGAGGATCGAGACAGACCGCGCTAGGGCTGATCTTTCCGCCCCCTGCCCCGCGCTGCCCGACGCCAGTTCGCCGGCATAGTCATATCCGGGGGCGATCGGAGGGCCGCATATGGCGGCCGACGACGCGCAAGGACGTGCAGGCGATCTTGAAGGCGGCCGAAATCTACAACGAGGCCGGTTTGCACGAGAAGGGCGAGCGCAGCGGGCCGCTCGGATCGGTGGCGCTGGACGTGCTGCGGCTGTTCGTCAATCTCATCGACTTCCGCACCGGCCGGCTAGAGCCGTCAATCACCACGATCATGGACCGCTTGGGCCGGTCGCGCGATACGATCGTGCGGGCGCTGAAGAACCTGCGGGCGCATGGTTTCATCGACTGGCTGCGGCGCTACGAGCCGACCGGCAACGAGGGGCGCGGCCCACAGGTCCAGCAGGCGAGCAACGCCTATCGCCTGTCTCTGCCGGAGAAGGCCCGGCAGTTCCTTGGACGGTTCGGCAAGGCCCCTCCCCCGCCTGCGGATCATGGACAGGATCAGCGGGCATGGAGCGAGGCAATCGACGCCTACAAGACCACCCTGCCCCTCGATGAGCGAACGCAGCTCGACGCCGGCGACAGCCCGCTAGGACAGGCCCTTGTGCGCATGGCGAAAAACTTCATGAAACGTGAGTCCGATAACCAGACTGAATCCCCATCTAATCTTTATCTAAGAGGGAAAACATAAGCGGTCGCCGCTGTTCGGGCTGCTTTCGCAGCCCTGCGGCGGTTCCGGCCCGCGTATAGGCGGGCCGGGAAGCGGCACCCTCACCACCTAATCCGCACCGTTCGCGCCTGCGGCCAACGTCCTATGCGCTTTCGAGAGGGCGCGAGGGGCAAGGTCGGCGCTTAATTATTTACGTTAATACGTATTGACGTGTAAACGTATTATCTTGATAGAAGGCGATGGCGGCGGCAGGGAAAACGTGCTAGGGTGTACACAATTCAACACACGGAGGCGATTCCATGACCGCCAGCACCACCATGACGATTCGGGTTAGGCCCGATGTGAAAGAAAAGCTCGACCGGATCGCGAACGACACGCAGCGAAGCAAATCCTTCCTCGCCGGCGAGGCCGTCGCCGCCTATGTCGATCGTGAGCTTGAAATTATCGACGGTATCAAGCGCGGCATGGCCGATGCGGCGGCCGGCCGAGTGATCCCCCATGCGCAGGCCGTCGCGGAAATGCGTGAGGTTATCGAGGAAGCGAAGCGCCGGAAAGCCGCGCGCGGATGAGGCCGGTTGTCTGGTCGATTGAGGCGCAGCGGGATAACCTTGAAATCCTGCGCTATATCGCAGAGGACAACCCATTCGCCGCCGAACGAGTCGTGGACGCGATCGAGGACGCGGGGAACAAGCTCGGCGAATTTGCGACCGGCCGGCCGGGGCGGGTGAGCGGAACCTATGAAAAGTCCCTCGCCCGGCATCCCTACATCATCGCCTATGAGCTGCGGGACGTGGAGGGCCGGGAAAGCGTCGTGATCGTGCGCGTCATCCACACGTCGCGCGACTGGCCGGCCGAGGAATGGCCGCACTAGCTTAAAGACGTAGTAACGTCCTTAGCTATATGCTTGAATACGTATTCACGCAAAGAGGGATTCACGCATGAACGTCATTGCGTTTTTGAGCCAGAAGGGCGGGAGCGGAAAAACCACGCTTTCGGTTCATACCGCCGTGGCGGCCGAGGCGACCGGCGAACGGGTTTGCGTCATCGACGCGGACCCACAGGAAAGCGCGACCGCATGGGCGAGCGCGCGGGAAGCCGGAACGCCGATTGTCGCCACGGCGCAGGCGGGGGAGCTGGACGCCGCGCTTAGGGCGGCTGAGGGCGAGGGTATGACCTTGGCCGTAGTGGACGCCCCGCCCCATGCCGCCCCGGCGGCCGGCCAGATAGCCCGAAGGTCGGAGCTGGTCTTGATTCCGGTCCGACCTTCCGCGTTTGACCTCGCTGCGGTCCCGGCCGCCGTCGAGATCGTGACGGCCGCGAAGGTGCGCGGTGCGTTCGTCCTGTCCGCTTGCCCGTTCCGCGCGCCCGAGATCGGGGAGACGCGCGCGGCGCTGGAAGCCTACGGCCTGCCGATCGTCCCCGGCGAAATTACCGACCGGCGCGCGTTCGCCCGCGCGGTCACGACCGGCAGCGCTGTGACGGAGTTCGAGGCCGAGGGCAGGGCAGCCGAGGAAATCCGGGCATTGTGGGCGTGGATCAAAGGCACGTTAGAACGTAAATAGCTAAATACGTAAGCGCGTATTGAAGGAGCGAAACCTATGGCAAAGAAAGCAACCGGCCTCGCGGCCTTCACCCGCCCGAAGGCCGGCGCGGAAGCCACCAGCCTTGCAGCGATCGAGGACGACAGCCCGGCCGTGGAAATCCAGACGCCGAGGCGAAAGAGGGGAGGGGGCGAGACTGTCGCGCTTACGGTCAAGGTCCGGCGATCGGACTGGCAGCGCCTTCGCCAGCTCGCAGATGCAGAGGGAACGACAATTCAGGCGATGGCCGAGGCCGGGCTTTCGGCGGTTCTGGCGCAGCACGGATTGCCGCCGATCGAGCCTTATGCACGTTGATACGTAAATAGCTAAATACGCTAATGCTTGCGCGTGTGGCCCGCCCCCCGGCCGTCCCTACGGCCCTAGATGATGAGAGCGGGCCGGCCGGGGGGCTACCGTCGCGGCCGTGGCGTTTCCTTGAATAGAGCTTGCACCAGGTTGGCGGGTGGATCGCGGCGGAAGCCGCGCCGGCCCGGAGGCGAACGCGCTCCCCAATAGCGCCGTAGAGAGCCGGAGGGCCGTTCGTAACAATGTCCCGGCGCTTTAGCGCCGGGTCCGCTTCGCCCGAAGGGCGGTTGAGCGATCGAGCGGGCCGAGGCGGTCAGGGCGCATCATACAGCCCCCGGAACTCGGGATCGGCGTAATAGGAGAGCTTGCCGGCAACGATCGGCCGTTGCCCGGCGAGGAATAGCAATTCGACATGCTGCGGCAGGTTGCGAACCTCATCCGGGGTCAGCAGCGAGCGGGCCGTGTGTTGCTCGCCGTAGGAAATGCCGGATTTGTCGGAATCGAGCGCGCGGCTCATGGTCTGGAACACAACGGTTTCCTGCCCGAGCAGATCGGAGACAAGCCGGGCGCTATCGTGATCGTTGACGCCGAACACCTGTAGGACGCCGGCGTTTGACAGGAAGGTGCCGGCGCGTTGCCCGTAGGTGGCGCGGAGCTGGTGAACGTCTTGCAGGATTGGCCAGAGCTGGACGCCGTAGCCGGCCATGAGGCCCATTGCGCGCTCGACGGGGGCCAGATGGCCGAGGGCGGCGAACTCATCCAGCAGATAGAGGACCGGCACGGCCGGCTTGGCGGGATCGCGGGCCATGTCGGTGAGGCTTTGGGCGACGAGCAGGCGCAGCCATCGGGAATAGGTGGCGAGGCGATCGGGCGGCAGGACGAGGAACACCGAGACGTTGCGGCGCTTGAGATCGGCAAAGCCGAAATCGGATCGGCCGAGGACGGCGACCATGCGCGGGCTGTCGAGGAAATGGGTATGGCGCTGCGCGGCGGAGAGGACGCCGGCCGCCTCACGGTCGGATTTGCCGAGGTGGCGGTTTGCGGCGCGGGCGATCAGGCCGGAGGCGGCCGTTGACGCCTGCATGTCCTTCAGGAGCGCCGCGAAGGCTTCAGGGGCGAGGGTGAGATATTCGCGCAGGGTGGCGAGGTTCCGCCTGTCGCGCGGCTCGCTGGCGGCAATATGGAGGATCAGGCCGGCAATGAGCGCCTTGGCTTCCTCGTTCCAATGCGCCTCGCCGGCCATGCCCGGTTCATCGAACACGAGGGCGTCGGCCAAGGTGCTTGCATCTTCCGCGACATCGAGGCCGGCAGGGTCGAGCTGGTCGAGGGGATTGAAGGCGGCCGAGGGCTGGCCGGTGACGCCGAAGGGGTCGAGGACATGGACCGGGCCGAATTGCTGGCGAGCGCGGCCGGCGATCTTGGCATTTTCGCCCTTGGGGTCGATGCAGATCACGGAGCGGTCGGCGGTGAGCAGATTCGGGATGATGGTTCCCACCCCCTTGCCGGTGCGCGTCGGTGCCATCGTCAGCAGATGGGCCGGGCCGTCATAGCGCAGGAGCTTCCCGGTCTTGCTGTCGCGGCCGATCAGCAGGCCGGAATCGGCGCGGGCGAGGGCGGCGGTTTCCTTGTCGGTGGCGAACCGGGCCGAGCCGTGGGTTTCTCCGTCCATATCCCCGAAATGGATAATCAGCGGATTGGTGAGGAAGCGGAAGGCGAGCGCCAGCAGCACCAGCAGCGTGACGAGATCGAGCAGGAGAACCGGAACCGAGCCGACGCGAAAGCCGATTTGTTCGAGAGCGAAGCGGCCGCCGAAGCCGACGACGAACAGGACGATAACAAGGAGGAACAGAAGCCCGAGAAGCGGTTTCCAGATGCGGAAAGGTGCGGCGAGCAGAGCGACGAACGCCCATAGCGGATCACGCGCGGCTTGCCGCATCATGTTCTTGAACGCACCCCATGCAAGTCTCGCCTGACTCATGCGGCCGTCCCCCCGGCGCTGCCTGTCGTCTCCCCGGCCGGCGCGTTGCCGATCAGGTCGGCAAACAGTTCCTTGTCACCGGAGCGCGTCAGGAAGTCGGGCAGCTCACGCTTGAGCCATTCGCCCAAGCGCCGGGAAAATTCCTCATCCTTGCCGTTTTCGAGGCGATGCAGGACGAGCGCGCCGAGCAGCACCTTGCGGCGCGTGTCGTTGGCGCGTTCCTGCTTTGACAGACGGGCCTTGAGCGTGGCGCGCTGCGCATCCAGTTCGGCCAAGCGTTGTTCGATCGTTTTGCGCGCCATTCCTCAAATCTCCTTTTCCGGTCGTTCGCCTAGACTATCATTCCCGTCCGTCTTTTCCAGCGTTTGCCTGTTGCGCTTGAGTTTTCGGCGGATTTGCAGCACAATCCGGGCATCAGTTCATTGCATCGACCTTGCCGCAAGCGCCACACCGAGCGACGAAAGAGCGAAGCGATTGAGTTGAGAAGGGCGCACTTACGAGTTGCTTCGCAACTCAGCGCGCCACCAGCTTGTAGGCTGGCGGGAAACCTTGAAACGGGATCGAGGAAACAGGTTGGCAATCTACCATTTGAGCATGAAGCCAGTTTCAAGAGCGAGCGGCCGTAGCGCCGTCGCCTCGATGGCTTATCGTGCCGGGGAGAAGCTGACCAACGAGCGCGACGGAATCACGCATGACTACACGGCCAAGCAGGGCGTGGAACATGCGGAGATCGTCTTGCCGCAAGGTGTTTCGGCCGATTGGGCGCGGGATCGGTCGGACTTGTGGAACGCCGCCGAGTTTGCCGAGAAGCGGAAGGACGCCCGCGTTGCCCGCGAATTCGAGATTGCCTTGCCGCACGAGCTTTCGGCCGAGGAACGGCTAGAGGCCAGCCGAGAGTTCGCGCAGGAGCTGGCCGACCGCTACGGCGCTGCCGTGGACTTCGCCATTCACGCACCGCACGATGCGAGCGACGTTCGCAATCATCATGCGCATGTGATGATGACGACGCGGCAGGTGACGGGGGACGGCTTAGGCGAGAAGACCTATCTTGAGCGCGAAAACAAATGGCTCTTGGCGCACGACCTGCCGACGACCGATATGCAGCTCCGCGACCTTCGCCAGAGGTGGGAGGGGATCGCCAACGAGCGGCTGGCGATGGCCGGGCTTGATATCCGGATCGACCATCGTTCGCACATGGAGCGCGGGCTTGAGATCGCGCCGACCGAGCATATGGGCGTCCATGCCACGCAGATGGAGCGGCGCGGCCTCGACGTGTCGCGGGCGAGGCTGGACGAGGAAGCGGCCCGGCGCAATGCCGAGCTGATCCGGGAGAAGCCCGAGCAGGTTCTGACGATCATCACCGGCGAAAAGAGCGTGTTCGACCGGCACGACGTTGCGCGGGCGCTGCATCGCTACATCAATGACGACCCGCAGGAGTTCCAGAGCGCCTTTGCGAAGGTGATGGCCTCGCCGGCGCTGATGGAGTTGCAGCCCGAGCGGATCGACCCGGCAACGGGCGAGATCGAGCTTGCGCGGTTCTCAACCCGCGAAATGGTCGAGATCGAATCCGGCATGATCGAGAGCGCGCAGCGGATGCACGCGGCGCACAGCCACGGGCTGAGCGATCGTCATGGCGTCGATCGCCGGCATGTCGAGCGGGCGATAGAGAGGCAGGACGCCGCCATTCAACGCAGCGCGGGCGATGCTTCCGCCCGGCTGTCCGACGAGCAGCGCCGGGCTATCGAGCATATCACCGGGCCGGAGCGGATCGCGGCCGTTGTCGGTTATGCCGGCGCTGGCAAGTCCACCATGCTCGCGGCCGCCCGCGAGGCATGGGAGGCCGAGGGCTACACGGTTCACGGCGCGGCCCTGTCTGGCAAGGCGGCCGAGGGCCTGGAGGAAAGTTCCGGCATCCAGAGCCGCACGCTGGCGTCATGGTCCCGCGGTTGGGAGAACGACCGCGGCCAGCTCAACCGCGGCGACGTGTTTGTCATCGACGAGGCGGGCATGGTCGGGAGCCGGCAGCTCGCCCGGTTTGTCACCGAGGCCGAGGCGCGCGGGGCGAAGATCGTCCTTGTCGGGGATCACGAGCAGCTACAGGCGATCGGGGCCGGCGCACCGTTCCGGGCGATCACGGAGGAAATCGGCCATGCCGAGCTTTCCGAAATCCGCCGGCAGCGGGTGGACTGGCAGCGCGAGGCATCGGTTCAGTTTGCGACGCATCGCACAGATTTGGGACTGAGAGCCTATAACGAGCATGGCAATATCAGCTTTGCCGAAACCGGCGAGGACGCGCGCGGCCAGATCGTGCGCGATTATCTTGCCGATCGTGACGAGCGGCCGGAGGGAACCCGCGTAGCGATGGCGCATCGCCGGGCCGATGTTCGGGCGATCAATGACGCGATTAGGACCGAGCTACAGGACCGGGGCGAGCTGGCGCAGGGCGAGGACGCCGGCGCGCTGACCTTCCAGACCAATGACGGCAAGCGCGAGTTCGCGCCCGGCGACCGCATCGTGTTCCTTGAGAACAACCGCGACCTTGGCGTGAAAAACGGGATGCTTGGCACCGTCGAGCATGTCGAGGCCGGCCGGATCGTCGCGCAGCTCGACGGCCGAGGCGGCAATAGCGTCAGCGTCCCGATGGGCGACTATCAGGCGATCGACCACGGCTATGCGACGACGATTCACAAAAATCAGGGGGCGACGGTCGATCGGTCCTATGTGATGGCGTCGGGGACGATGGACCGGCATCTAACCTATGTCGCCATGACCCGGCATCGCGACGGCGTGCAGCTCTACGCGGCACAGGACGAGTTCACCAATGCCGGCCGGCTGGTCGAGCATGGGGCCGCGCCCTTCGAGCATGACCCGCAGAAGTCCGACAGCTATTTTGTGACGCTGGAAAACGCCAAGGGCGAGCAGCGCACCCTATGGGGCGTCGATCTTGAGCGGGCCATGAAGGCGGCCGCGCCGGAGATCGGGGAGAAGATCGGCCTTCAACATGAAGGTTCCACCCCTGTCACCTTGCCGGATGGCACACAGACGCACCGCAACACATGGAAGGTTCAGGACGCCGGCGAGCTGGCCTATGACCAGCTTGAACGCCGCCTGTCCCGGTCGGGCGTGAAGGAAACGACGCTCGATTATACCCGCGACTTTGCCGAGCGGCGCGGGATTGCCGAGCAAATGGGCGTCCGCAGCGAGATCGAGATTCCGGCCGAACATGCCGGGCTACGTCCGGACAGGGAGTCGACGGCCGAGCGGCACCCCGGCGAGCGGGAGCGGATCGAGGACCGTGCGCCGAGATCCTCGCAAAAAGTCGGCCGAGATCTCGCGCAGGATCTTCGTGCAGATCCGCGCGCGGATCTCGCCGGCGATCGGCAACAGCGCCGCAATCCGTTCGAGGGCCTGAAACTCGGGCGCGGCGCGGCGGTCGAGGGGCCGCAGCAGGACCGCGCCGGCGAGGACAGCCTGCAGATCGACCAGAAACGGCCGCAGCAGGCCGAGAAGCAGCGGCGCGGCATGTTCGCCGGCCTCAAGCTCAATGCGCGTTCTGCGCCCTCGCAGGAGCGCACAGAGCGGCCGGAAAGGGAGGGGAGCTTGCGGCAGGCGCCGACGCCCGACCGGCTGGCCGAGCGGGCGCGGGGGCAGTCGCCGCTTGAGCAGGCCGTTGACCGCTATGCGCGGGCCTATCAGTCGATCGACCAGCACCGGCGCGAGGGCCTGCCGGTCCTCGACATGCAGCGGCAGGAAATGGGCGCTGCCGGCCAGCAGCTCGACCAGGTGCAGGGCGGCATGAAAGATTTGATGCGCTCGACGCTGGAAAACGACCCGGCAACGGCGCGCGCCATGACCGAGCTTTCCGGCCGGGAGCGTGTCGCTCATGTCATCGACGGGATGAAGCGCGAAAACGCCGCGCTGCAAGACCCCAATGTCAGGGCCGAGCGGTTTGTGAACCGCTGGCAGGAGCTACAGGGCCAGCGCCGGGAGCTTCGCGGCTGGCAACACGACGATGCCCGCGCCAAGGTCGAAAACCAGATGAGCGGCCTTGCCAAGAGCCTTGAACGCGATCCGCAGGCGGAATCCCTCGTGCGCAATCGCAGCCGGGAGCTTGGAATCGGGCAGGAGCTGCGCCGGGGCCAGAGCATCGCCCGCGAGCTGCAAGAGGAAATGACACGCAGCCGGCAGATTAGCCGGGGCATCGGTTTGGGAATGTAGGCAGGGAGATCATGGCGGAACTGGACGACGACAGGGAAGGAATCGAGCCGGAAACACTGGACGAGGACGCCGGCGACCCGGCCGCAGCCTTCGACGCGCTCCGGCGCACGATCGAGACGCAGGGCGCGCAGATCGGCGCGGAAATGACCGTGATGCGGCGCGGGCTGGAAGCGGCTTTCGACCAGCTCGACAAGATCGAGCCGCAGACCGATTACAAGCCCCAGCTCGCCCAGCTCGTGCAGGCGCTCGACACTGTTGCGGAGCGGCTGCACGGCGTTGAGCAATCCCCCATTCTCAAGCAGGGCGCGCAGCACTATGCGGCCGCGCTCGAGCGCAGCGGCGAGGCCCTGATACGCACCGCCGCGCAGCAGCTCGAGCGGCAGGCGTCCGACCTCGAGCGCGCCGGCCGGAACCTCGCCGCCCACACGAAAAGCGCCTACGACCGGAAAAGTCAGGATTTCCGCATGTGGACGGCTGGCGTTGTCGGGGTGTTCGTTGGGATATTCCTGACTTTGCTGTTGCCGCGCGTCCTGCCCTTCTCGGCCGACAGCCATGTTGCCAGCCTTGTCATGGGGCAGGATCGCGTCAGCGCTGGTCGCGCCATGATCGAGGCGGCCGACCCGAAGCGCTCGCAGGACATTGTGACGGCCGGGTGGGTCTATGAGACGAACCGCGCGGCGCTGGATAAGTGCATCGCAGATATGTTCCAAAGCAAGAAGGAGCAGCGTTGCCCCGTTGTCCTGCCCGTAGTCGAGAGCAATTCGCGCCGGTAGTGGTTTTGCAAGTGTCGGGATTTGCCCGAATTTTCCTGCTACGTGGTTTTGGCGCGCATCACGCCTATCGCGATGATCGAAGCCAGGACCGCATAGGCAGAGCAGCCAAGCGCCTGCCATGAAAGCGGAATGCCGGCGTCGATGAGAACGCCCATGACGATCGGGGATGCGCCGCTGGCTATGACGGCCCCGGCTTCAACCGCCGATCGGACCCTTGCAAGCTCGAAGGCTCCGAACAGATCGACCCAGAGGGCGGTTGCGAGCGTGGAACCAATAGCCATCGAGGCCGCCATAAGGACCATGTAAACAGGCGCGATCCACGGCACACTGATGAGGCCGATCAGGAGCATCGCGAGCGCCTGGGGCAACAGAAAAAGGGGCAGTAGCTTTTTCGGCCCCATCCTGTCGATTACGGGGCCGATCACAACAGAGGCGACCGCCTGGACTATGGCAAAGGCGGCGAAGCTCGCTGCCACAATCGAAATGTCCCATCCCTTTTGTTCGGCAAGCCGCGCCTGATGGAAGAAGAATCCCGTCACGATGAAGGGGCCGGCAAGGATCGCCGGGAGAGTGAGCAAAAGACGACGATCGCGCCATAGCGGCACGGTCGATGAACCTTCGGCCGGCTTGTCCTTGCGGCTGCGAATGGCTTTGTCACCCACGCGCGGCAGAAAGAGCAGGGCGATTGCCACACCGGCGATGACCAGGCCGGCGTTCATCATCCAGGCCGTTCGCCAGCCGAACAGTTCCATCATCGTGACGCCGGCAATCGGAAAAAGGCCCTGAGAGACAGAGAGGCCAAGCGCGATGATACCGAGCGCCTTGCCGGCATCCTGGGGAAAGGCCCGCGCCGTCGCGGTAAGCGCCGTGTGGGTCATCAGGCCCTGTCCGCCAAGGCGCAGAAAATAGAAAGCGACCGCCAGCATGATGAAATTGGCGCTGACGGCCACGAGAATGCAGGCTGCGGCGAGCAGAAGCGCCACGCCGGATGTGAATCGGCGGACGGTCGTGTAGTCGATCAAGCGCCCCGCCCAGGTGAGCGTCATGGCGCTGAGAATGGTTCCGGCCGCATAGGTGGCCCCGAGCCCTCCGTCGCTTAGATTGAAGGATTCCCGAAAATAGGAACCTGAAACGGCGACGAAATAGGTCTGGCCAAAGCTGGAAAGCGCCATGAGAAGCGCACCGAACAGAAGCGGCTGCCAGTTTGTCTTGGTGAATTCAATGTAGGCTTTGACCATCTGACTTTTTCAACACGATTTGCGCCCGAGGCGTATGCCTGGACGTTAAAGGTTATTCTCGGAAGGGGATTTCCGCTCGATCGAGCACGTTTCTTATAGCGCGTAGACTATCGCCCTGCCAGTGCGAATTGACCGTGCGGCAAAAACCGGCTTACGGGTGCACCGTCTTTCCCACAGCCAGTTGCTCTATGAGCATCGTCAGGTCGATAAAGCTATCGGATGCTTTGATGAGGATCGCGGCCGGCGCAATGGTATCCGGTGCATCGAGCGTCGATATCAGCGTCACCTCGATATCGTCGTCCCGCAAGGCCGCGAACAGCGGTTCCAGCTTAGCGTCGCCGGCGAGCACCATCACATGGTCGCCGGGTTCGGCCAGGAGAAGCGCATCGACGGCGATCTGGATCAGATTCGTGCCGTACCGCTCGCGCGGCTCACCGGGGCCATGGGTGCGGCCTTTCACGGAAAAGCCGTTGTGCCTGAGCCAGCCAAAGAGCGAGCGCTGGCGTTCCGCCTCGTTGTCGTCGCGAACATCGCGATAGTAGACGGCCTGGTCCACGGGCACACCGCCGTTGGCGAGATCGGCCAGCTTGCGAAGATCGAAAGGGGTCTCGAATACCGAACGCAGCCGGTCGTAATGGCTCCCGTCGATCAGGAAAAAGGTCTGCTTTTGGGGC
>Ga0137300_1137_pt1 | contig 15889 bp, 15 predicted proteins | sample RamsorwD2O_NANAE_FD_97190 | JGI IMG/M metagenome (GOLD analysis project Ga0137300, IMG submission 97190) | Mouse cecal microbial communities from Vienna, Austria - N-Acetylneuraminic acid amended with D2O_NANAE | ecosystem: Host-associated > Mammals > Digestive system > Large intestine > Cecum... | reverse complement strand
TCAATTGTGTCGTACATGACATAGTCGGTAATGGTGCGAACATCGTCGCCAATGTCACCGAGCAGGAATGCGCCGCTTTCACGGCGACCCGCACTGCGACGACGAAGATCCGCGACCAGTTGGCGCCACAGCATGACGTCACATGCAAGCTGGTGTCGCGGCGACCAACGGCGGCGAAAAGTCGGGCGAGTTAAGAAGGACATGCAGTTCCTCCAGATACTGAACAATCGAACCGTCGTTGCGCCATAGCCGCGCCGGCATTTGTGTGGACCACCCAGGATGGGTCTGGATTGTTACGCGATCGCACGCAAGGTAGAGGGCCGTACCCTGCTGCCAGTCCGGACGAAACACATCGCGAATCCTGCCTCCGCGGCTTTGCGGCCAGTGTTGCTGCGGCAGCGGTGCATCGGCTTCTGGATCCCACAATTGCGCAGTCGGTGGCTGCACCGGAAACTGCGAGAGCTCGAAACGGAAGGTGAATGACCCACTAACCGCGACCACATCAATCAAGGCGTAGGGCCACGCGATCTTGCGCAGTTGCCACTTGCCGTCCGCCTCACCGAGGCGAAACAGCGCCCCCCCGACGTCCGCGCTGAATGCGCGGGCATCGGGTGTCTGAAATTCCGACGGGGCGGACATCTGCTTAGCCCTGGAAGCGTTCGTTGGGCACCAGGTCGAACGACACCCGGTGGTCGTGACCGTGGCTGAGGGTGCCGAGGTGTGTGGAACCGGCGGGGCGCTCGGAAGTGCCACTCAATTGCAGCACGTGCTCTGCCGCATGCGCCGGGTCGATACCAAGTTCACGGTCCGCCCACTTCTTGAGCGCATCCACCGTCATGGCGGGCGAAGCATGGCGCGACACGACACGGCCATTGAAGTGGACTTCAGCGTGAACTGCGCGCTGACGGTGGAAGTGCAGTTTCGGGTGCCGCTTTTCGCGGAGCACCACGACAAACGCTTCTTCCGTCAGTTCGCCGTCGCAGCCTTCTTCGAAGACCAGCAACGCTTCGCCTAGTTCGCCGGCCACGCGGGCCATGAGTTCGGCGAGCTTCTCGTTGTGCGCAACATCCACGTTGTGGACCTGGCGCGAACCTTCTTTTTGATAGAAGAGGGTCATGATCGATTATCCCTGGTTGGCTTCGCAGCCCACGCTGCAACAGCCTTCAATAGGGAAATCGCCACGACCCGCAAAAACCGGAAAAGGTTGAAACACGGTGCCGCTAGCTGACGCCATCGCCCGTGCGAGGACGCCACACATCGCTTCGGCACTTACTAGACAATCCGACGGCACACTATGGCCTGACATGGCGACCACGTCTTCTTTGCCGGACCGTTGAAGATAGCGATGGTCATCCACTGAAGCCTTCGGCTCGCCCTTAGCTAGCTTCAAGGTTCCACCGGACGGCCGATATCGATGATGTGCGCGCATCCCAGCCGGTCCCGCAGACCACGTCGTCAGGCAATGCTAAACGTGCGCCAGAACTTGCAAGCGGCGGTGGCTCCGACCAACGATCGAGCTGTTCCTCTTAACTTATTTGAAACAAGCTATGAACGGGAAGACTTACATCGTCGACATGAACGTGCTGCAGAAAGCAGAGTTCGCCGAGCGAATCAAAATTGAATCGACCGCAACTTTTGTCATCCCGGACGTTGCTTTCGTGGAGATGTGCAAGAACGAGAAGTGCGAGCTAACCATGCGCCGCGCGCTCGAGGTGTTCCCGCCTCATACCGAACGCGTCGCTGCCGCCATCGGCTTGACTCAAGCACTTCGCACGGAAGTGGCCATGCGCGCGCCTATTTCCCGAGATGGCATCCTTTCGCCTGAGTTCGCTTCGATCGTACGCAAACTCATTGCCGAACTGGCCATCGGCGAACAGGGTAAAGCCAATGAGATCCAGCAAACCTACGGACGCTTGAGATCGACGCTTCTTTCACGAGATCTCGATCCCGCTGCGGCGAAAGACCTCACCACCCGGAAGATGAAGACCCTGCAGGGAGGCCTTCCAAAGCCGCTCATAAGTGCGATTCGCAAGAACGGTTTTCCTCGCGCCCGCTTTCAGGATCTGCTTCATGTCATGACCGATATCTTCGCAAGAAAACACATTACGAACGTACTCGGAATGAGCGATGTTGAGGCGGCAAGGCTCATGCAGGAAAGAGCGATGACGGTTCGGTACGAGTATCTACTTGTTAGACACTGTATGCTGACCCTCCAGAGAGGGGGCGATATTTCCAGGGCGAAAGCAGAGACGGAGCTTAACCATCACCTTGACATGGACTATGTCGCCCTGGGCTCCTACTTTGACGGCGTACTTTCATACGACGACGGTGTAAATGATGCCTCGGAAGATCTTAAGAATTTTCTTTCCACACCTTTGCACGAGGCACGCACTCGCATTGACCCGTGGTTTGAGGAACTCGCCTCATCGAAGTAAGGAAGAGGAAATAACCGCGCAAAGCGGGGATAAACTTTTGAGGAAGTCGAGCGCATCGACATCGATCACACGCATCCTGAATGCAAACAGCCAAGGTGTTGCGCTTGGGCAATTACCTTGGCCGGTGATAATTGGAGCTTACGATGGGAGTCAGGCGGGATGTAAGTAAGATTTTGTCCAACGATTAGGCGTTATCCGCGAAACGTTCGCGCAGGGCGGCAATTTCGATAGACGAAGCGCCCTCAATGCGCAACGCCTCATCAAACGATTCCAGATGGTTGGGCTCCTTCGAGATCAAGGAAGAACTAGCCAATCTGGCCATCTGTGGCTTTGCCTGCAAATGCTGGCTCACTACATCAACACTTACCTCAAGATGATGCGCCAACAAGGCAATGAGCCCTTGAGGAATCGTAGCAAACTTGATTCGCCTGTCCCGGAGCTTCGCAACGACCTTTTTGGGGATCCCAAGAAGATCAACCAACGCTCCAAACTGCTCGCGCGACAACGGCGCGAACGGGTTCACAACCTGACGGATGGATGAAGCTTCCGCATTTCGATCCTTTTCACTTGCGAAGCGAAGATTGTGAAAGCGGCTCACCGCTCGTTTCGCAATCGTCTCGGCTTCCTCTGTATCTGGCGCCTCAACATAGAATTTGTCGTTGATCAAAGAGGCTGCAAAGTCGATCAACTCCGACTTGAACTCAGGATAGGCTTCAATGTACTGGTTCAATTGCGACGCTGTTGGCAAAGCCTGCTCAGCGGCGAACTGCAAGAGCACTTCCTCAACGTCGGGCCTACCTTGAGGATTCTTGATAGTCATGTCTGTCACTCCTTGTATTTCGCCAGCTTCTCAGCGACGCGCTTCTGACGATATCGAACCGACCTGGGCTCGATGTTGCATTGGGATGCGATGGTCGGCTCGCTCTTGTCGACCGACTCGGTTTGCACACCGAGGACGGTCAGGATGGCAACCTCCCGCTCACCGTCTGTGAGATCGGTCATGGCCTGAATCAGCTGGGAGGTAAAGACGCCCTGCTCGGGTCCACTCAGCGTGCAGGGAAAGTGTTCCTCTAGCGTAAGGGCATCGATGGCGTCCGCTTCCGACCCCTCGCCATCCGGCAGTCCGATGGGAACAAATCGCGAACCCATGGCTCTCGCCCGACGGGCTTCGCTAGCAACCAGCGCGGTGATGGCGTTCTCGAAGAGCACCTCATAGAAATCTAGCTTCGAACATCCACCTGGGCCCGTCGTTTCCTCGACCAGCAGATCGACAAACCGATCTACAACAGCTTTCACCGCTTCCTGGTCATTGATCCCACGTGCATACAGTCGCGTACGGGCCGCTTTCGTGCAACGCCGCATCAGAATCTCAATAAGCCGGTTGACCAACGGGTTGTCCTGGCGGATTAGTGCCTCGCGATACAGGCCAACGAGGGCTTCCGAACTGCAATAGCCTGTCGCCCCGCGAGTTGAGATTGCGATACGTTGAAGCAGGATTGCCAACGGCAACGCCGCCAGTTCGTCCAACTCGGTCTCAACCTGTGGCAGGCGTTCCAGAACCGTGCCGCTCAGGGTCTTCTTAGTCAGTCGCCTGGCCATATGGCCTCCCTAAACATGCTATGTAACCTTGATATCGCAGCGTCATCGCAAAACCGGAAACGCTTCGCAAAAAAAATCTGAGAGATTTTGAAAAGCCACCGATAAGTTATCTATGCGCAACTTTTTTTGGGTTTAGAGCCAAACAAAGTGCTCACTCGTCTGACTGATCTGTGTCGGCGTGCTGCTGCTGATAGATCACATGACGCACCTAGCCCCGAGACTGGCAACATCCGATGCGACTGAAGGAGCATAGCGCCCACACTGCATCTCCTGGGATCGGAAAGAAGCGCAGTCCGCCTACGTGAGTCCATTGCCGAATTTCGAGCGGGGCAGATCCGAGAAAGATGATCTCTCAGCAGGCTTAAGCGCGATTGTTCTCTGCAACTGTTGGAGCAAGGTGCGCGCAGGTATGTCCTATTCCTTTGGGTGCACGAGAATTCACCATCTATGATGCGGACGAACAACTACAAGCGAAATGGAAGTTTGCGGGCAGACGTTGTCGCCCTACAAAAGCTTGGGGTTCAGCTATTGCTAGCCAGGGTGGAGAACTCGAACATCCTCAAGTCGCGCGAGGCTGTACGCGGTGCCTACTCAGGGAAAGTCCGTCTGCCACTGACCGAACTCGACATGGACATCGAAGGCTGAATGTTTCACTTGATGGCTTAAGGGCGATATGTGATAAAGCCCGAAAGAACTAGCTGGGTCGTGAAGCCACGTGGCACGTGGGAGTGCTCCAAGACACTCGTGGCAGAAGCCGCACGGGCCTATTCGCGTCAAATAAGAATCCCGTAGGAATGACTTCCAGAACAATTCTTCCTCCCGGCGTTCGCCTGACTCCGCACACATAGTGATCCTAGACGCCACAGGCGACTCTCGGACCCAGTCGTGAGCGCTGAAGGATAAGTTGCAAAAAAATCACGCTTGGGGCGCTGCAGATGCGGAACAAGAACAATAAAACCGCAAAAGCCTTGTAGCGCAAAGCCTGCAAGGCGATCTTCATGTCAACTACCAGCGCTGCCGAGGCCCAGAACGCACCAGAATGCGCTCAAAACGTTCCTTTGTCGGCTGAAGCGCGTTTGCTAACATATCGGAGGGGCACCAAAACCTCGGACAATAAACGCCGGAAAGCCACGCCAGCAAAGGAAATCCCGTTGGATTTCCGACGTTTTTCTGGGCTTTGTTGCTAGAACTGAACGACCTTTATTGTTTCCCGACAGCGCTACCCACACTCAATCGTGACGACCGTTCACCGAAAAGAACCGTAGCGCGATCTTGAGTGCATCGGGGCCGGCGGGGTCGGCGAACGCCTGCCCCGGCGCGCCACCGCTCCAGGCGTGACGCAGGCCCTCCACCTTTACCAGCCGCAGGTACGGGCGCGCCCCGCTCTGCCAGTCGAGCACGTCCATCTCCCTGCGCGTGCCGCGGCGCACGCGCTTTGGCGGCAACGCAGCAGGTGCGGGCACGCCATGTGGCACGAGGTCGAGCCACATGGCAGCCGTAGCCGTGGCGTTGTCGTAGGACACCACCGCATCCTCGTCGCCATGCATCAGCAGCAGCGGCGGAGGCCGACGTCCGGCCAGCAGCAACCGCGCCGCATCAATGTCAGGCGCCCGCTCCCCACGCATCGCGCGTGAAGCCTGCGACGCGTTGCTGGCACTGAACGGCGCGGCACCGGAATGCGAACCCACGGCGGCAAAGCGATCGGGATAGCGCAGACCCAGCATCATCGCCATGGCGCCGCCAGCAGACAAACCGAACGCGCAAACCCGGTCGGCCAGAACCGCGTAGCGCCGGCACGCATGATCGACCATCGACATCAGCAGCGCCGCCTCCGATGCGCCGCGCTCAGCGGGCCGGAACCAGTTCCAGCAGCGCTGGGCGTTGCCTTGCAGCGATTGCTCCGGCATCAGCACCACCCAGCGCGCGTCGCGCGCCACGGTGGCCACGCGGGCGCAGGCCGCAAAGCTGGCGGCATCCTGGCCGCAGCCGTGCAGCAACACCAGCAGCGGCGCAGGCCGCGCCGCGCTGACACCGGGCGGCACAAACACGCGATAGCGGCGCTGCGCCATGCTGCCGATACCGAGGCTGAAGCCCCACAGCCCCTCCTCCCAGATACCACCACCCTTGCTGACCGGGGTTGGGGCCGGTGTCACTACCCCTGTGAAGGCCTGACGCGCGGCCTTGCCAACGGCTCGCCCCATGGCCTTGCTGACCGCCTGGCCCTGCTGCCTGGCCACGCGCAGCACCGGATTTGTCACTGTCTGCGCCACGGTGCGCTGCAGCCGGCGCGCGCTCCGCGCCGCCTGCTTGCCCAACGTTGCCAACAGCCTGGTACCGCCCGTGCGCCGCTTCATACCGCATCGCCCTTTCGTTTCCGGTGCGGCAAGGCCATGCTAGCGCCGCGATCTGGGGGCCAGTATGGCAGGCGAATATGTCAGGAATCCTCGGCGGATGGGGTCAGAATGCCCCGCGTAGTGCCAGATCGACGCCAAGCAACAACAGACCGCAGAAAAACAGGCGACGGAAGCGCTCCGCGCTGATCCGGTGGCGCAGCCACTGCCCGAAGAACATGCCGCCGAGCGCAGGAACCAGCGCCAGCGCCGAGGCCCCGAGTACCGGCGTGTGCAGCAGCGCGCCGTCCAGCGCCAGGCTGACCGCCAGCGCAATGGTAGACACGGTGAACGACAGCCCCAGCGCCTGGACCATGCTTTCCTTGTCCAGCCCAAGCCCCTGCAGGTAGGGCACGGCCGGAATCACGAATACACCCGTCACCGCCGTGATGGCACCGGTCACCAGTCCGACCAGCGGCGCCAGCCAGCCTTCCGCGCGTGGCGGAACGTGCAGCCTCACGGCGGCCAGCCCGACGATCGCGTACAGCACCAGCGCCACGCCCAATGCGTTGGTGGCATGTCCGAGAACCCGGGCCGGCACCAGCGCCGCGCAGATCCACGTGCCCGCGCAGATCGCCACGAGCATCGGCCAGAGCCGCTGCAATAACAAGCCGAAACGCGGCCCGCTGAATAGCTGGACCACATTGGTCACCATCGAAGGCGCCACCAGTAGCGCGGCGGCCTGGGCAGGCGGCATGACCAGCCCCAGCAGGCCCACCGCCACTGTTGGCAGGCCCAGCCCGACCACCCCCTTCACGAAGCCGGCCAACAGAAATGTCAGGCCGATGAATGCAATCTCCTGCCCGATATCGAACGACGTCATTCGCATTGGCTCCGGGGATCAGGGTTGCGCCGCGTCGTGTACCGCGCGGCTGTCGGCCGGCGCTTCGTCGCGTTCGTTCATGCCGTAGTCGCGTATCACCTGCGCCACGCGCAGCCGATAGTTGGCAAACACGCCGCCGCGCCCGGCCGCCTGTGCCTTGCGGTGGTCGAGCGTGTTGCGCCAGGCGATCACGGCCGCCTCGTCCCGGAAGAACGACAGCGAGAGCAGCTTGCCCGGCGTGGTCAGGCTCTGGAACCGCTCCACCGAGATGAATCCATCAATGGTTTCCAGCGTCGATTTCAGGTGCGCGGCAATCTCGAGGTAGGCGTCCTGACGCCCTGGCGCGGGCTCGACTTCAAAGATGATGGCGATCATGGTTGGGGGCTCCATTTAGTTGTTGGATGAAAAGCTGGGAATGCGTGCATTGACGGATGGCCGGTAGCGCACGCTGACAGCTAGCCGGTCCGGGTGTACGTCGCGCGCGAGCAGCGCCTCGACCGTGCACGTGGCCAGCACGCGAGCCAGCGCATCGCCTGGGCAACCGTGCCGCCCCGCGCCAAAGGTCCACGCGCGATCGTCCACGGCGGCGGAAGGATCATGCGCCGCGGCGGCCAGCAATACCAGCACCGCATCGCCCGCCTTGACCTGCTGGCCGCACAACATCGCATCCGCTGCCATGAAACGGCGCGTGTTCTGCACGGGTGGATCGATCCTTGCCACCCGATCTACGCTAGCTGCGATATCGGCCCCTTGCCAGCCAGTTCTGCCGAGATAAACGAGCGTGTTGCCGATCAGCCCGGCAGTCGCTTCGCACGACTGGATCATCAGGCCGATCGCGTTTGCCGTCAGCGTGGCCGGATCCATATTGCTGTCACCTCCCGCCTGCGCCAGCGCGACCAGCAAGCCGCTGTCTGCCGTTTCGCGATCGCCGGCGGTTTGCGCCAGGCGCATCAGCCATTGCGCGGCAGCGACGCCAGCCTCGACATCCGCCGGGGATGCCAGCGGTGACATGGCCGCGGCAAAGGTGGCAACAAAGCCGGCCACCCGCGTCGAGACGTGACCGTCCGCGTCGCGCTCAAGCGGAAGGCCCAGCAGATCGGCAATGGCGAGCACCGGCAACGTGAACATCCAGCGATTGGCTTCGTGTGCGTCGTCGTGGTCCACGCGGGGCAATGCCGCTGCCAGCGCGCGGGCCCGGCTACGTGTATCGGACAGATCCAGCGCCGCCATCTGCCGCGCCACGATTGCCTTCAGCGGTGCATGGGCCACGCCGTCATTCATACGGATCAGCCGTCCGAACAGGTCACCTGCGGCAGATCCGGCGAGCGACGGCGGAACGGGCTGTGCGGCTGGCCGCACGCGGCCATCGGCATGGTTCAGCACTTCCGCGACGGCCGCCGCGCTAGCGGCGACCCACAGCTTCAGTGCAGGATCGAAGTAAAACGGGAGAGTGCTCGCGAGGTCACGATAGTAAGGATAAGGATCGGCGTGCGTGACGGCTGCAATCGGATCGGCGGGGGCAAGGGAAGCGTTTGGGGGCATGGCCTGCTCGCATCTTGTAGATGCCACCCAGTATGGTTCGGCATCTCACTGGATGTTTCACGGCGACGCGAAATGTCGATTGCAGCACCAAGGCACCACCAAGCGCGGCTAGCCAGCCACCAGCCCCTTCTGCGCCAGCCATTCAGCGTTGAACAGCCGCGCCGAATACAGGCTCCCGCGATCGCACAGTAGCGTCACGATGGTGTGACCCGGCCCCAGATCCTGCGCAATCTGCACCGCGGCCGCCACATTGATGCCCGTCGACCCGCCCACGTACAGCCCTTCCTCGCGCAGCAGCCGATAGACCATCGTCACGCAACGCTGGTCATCGATGCGCACCGCATCATCAATCGGTGTGTCCGCGAGATTCGCCGTGATGCGGCTCGACCCGATCCCCTCGGTGATCGAGTTGCCTTCGGCCCGGATCTGCCCGGTCTTCACGAAGCTGTACAGACCACTGCCATGTGGATCGGCCAGCACCGTTCGCACCGCCGGGTTCTGCGCCTTGAGAAAGCGGGCAACGCCCGCAAGCGTCCCGCCTGTGCCGGTGGCGCAGACGAAAGCATCGACCTTGCCGTCGGTATCCCGCCAGATCTCTGGCCCCGTGGTCTCGTAGTGGGCTTGCCGGTTGACCGTGTTGTCGAACTGGTTCGCCCAGATCGCATTGTCGAGTTCCTGCGCCAGGCGCCCTGCCACCTTCTGATAGTTGTTGGGGTCGGCGTAGGGCACAGCCGGCACGGTGCGTACTTCGGCGCCGAGCACGCGCAGCAGGTCCATTTTCTCTTTCGACTGGGTCTCGGGGATCACGATCACGCAGCGATAGCCACGCGCGGCACAGATATGCGCCAGGCCGATGCCGGTGTTGCCGGCCGTGCCTTCCACCACGGTGCCGCCGGGCTTCAGCGTGCCGCGCCGCTCGGCGTCGGCAATGATGTACAAGGCGGCGCGGTCCTTGACCGAGCCACCCGGGTTCAGGAACTCGGCCTTGCCGAGGATCTCGCAGCCCGTTTCCGCGCTGAGCTTGCCGAGCCTGATCAACGGCGTGTTGCCGACTGCGCCGATAAAACCGTTCCGCGTTGCCATTGCACCTCCCGCATGCCCGAACTGTGCCGCTCATCCCTACAGCTACAGCTTAGTCCGGGCATACGGATGGCGCGGATTGCGGGCCGGAAGCATCGTCCGGCGCACAACCGTCGGCCAGCGCCGCTACGTGAAGTCCGCGCGCAGCACGTGCTTCATCAGCTTGCCCGTGGGGGTACGTGGCAGTGTGTCGCGAATCAGGAACTCGCGCGGCACCTTGTAGCGCGCCAGACGCTCGGCGGCGAATGCCTTGATGCCCTCCGGGTCCGGCTGCGTGCCGGGCCTGGGCACCAGCACCGCCACCACGGTCTCGCCCCACTGGACGTGTGGCCGGCCGATCACCGCAACGTCCTGAACATCGGGGTGCGCCCCCAGCACGTCCTCGACTTCCTTCGAGTAGACGTTCTCGCCACCGGTAATGATCATGTCCTTGGTGCGATCCACCACGAACAGGAAGCCGTCGGCGTCCAGCCGGGCCAGATCACCGCTGCGATACCAACCGTCGCGCATGACTTCACGCGTGGCCGCTTCGTTATCGAGGTAGCCCAGCATATTGGAGTCGGCCTTGATCCAGATTTCCCCGATCTCGCCGGGGCCAGCATTGGCACCGTCCGTGCGCACCACACGCATGTCCAGACCCGGCGTGGCCACGCGGCCAATCGAGCCCGCCTTGGCGACCTGTTCCTCCGGGTACAGCACGGTGCCGGACGGCCCGGTCTCGGTCATGCCGAAGACCTGATAGAAGCGATCGCTGCGATAAAGCTGCGCAAGCTGGCGGGCGGTGTCCGCGCCGATCGGGCCGCCGCCATAGATCCATGCGCGGACCGACCCCAGATCGAACGCGGTAACGTCGATCTTCATCTGCAGCGGCAGCAGATATGACACTGGCGCGCCGAAGTACAGCGTGGCGCGCTCGTCCTGCGCCGTCTGCAGGAAATGCAGCGGGTGGTACTCGCGCAGCAGGATAACGGTGCCACCGACGTACAGCGTGCCGAGCATCCAGTTGTTGAGCGGCGACGAGTGCCAGAGCGGCATCGCCATCAACGTGCGCTCGTCGCGCTGCATCGACAACGCCAGCGCGGCGGTCATCCCTGCCATGCACACGGCCCGATGGGTCAGCACGCAACCCTTGGGCCGGCCCGTGGTGCCGGACGTGTAGAGAATCTGCGCGATGGCGTCGTCGGCCGGCGGCAGCGCGTCGTAGGTGGCGGCCGCCGGCAATTGCGCGTCGAACGAATCGAACCCGGCCGCATCGGCGTTGGTGGCCAACAGCTTCACTGACGTCTGCAGGCGAGAGACCACGGAAGCCAGGCTGCCGTCGAACACACACACCTTCACGTCTACATGTTCGAGGATGTAGTCGACCTCCGGTGTCTGCAGTTTGTGGTTGACCGGCACCGCCACCGCGCCAAGCCGCCACGCCCCGAACATCGCCGCCACCATACCCGGCGTGTTGAAGCACAGCACGGCCACGCGGTCACCCACGCCAACGCCGTGGTCGGCAAGCACGATGGCGGCGCCGCGCGACAACGCATCGAATTCCGCATAGGTGATCGACTGTCCGGCATACCGCAGGAACGGCTTGTCCGGATACTTGCGTACGTTGCTATCCAGCAAGGCAACGATGTTCATTGGGGCGTCTCCACGTTCTCTTTTGTATGTTCTCTGGTCGGCCGGCCTTGTGGTGGCCCTGTGCCGGCCTTGCAGCGTCTTACTGCGTCCAGGCGCGATCCAGGATCGCGGCGTGCGCCACGCCATCCGGCAGCATGCCGAACACGCGGCCCCATTGCGCGTCGAAGCGGCTGGCGATGAACGCATCGGCCACTGCCGCCGGCGCATGTTCGCCGAGCAGACGGGCCTGCACCAGCAGCACCAGAAGCTGCGCATGGCGGCGCGCCAGCCATTCCGTCGCCTCGCCCTGGGTCCGCAGCCCAGCAACCAACGCCGTGGCCGCATCGCTCAGACGCGCGTCCTGGCGGCAGAACGGCGCCAGGTCTTCCAGCAATGCCTGCATGGCCTGCGGTTCCCGGCTGATGGCACGCATCATGTCCAGCGCCATCACATTGCCCGATCCTTCCCAGATCGAAATCACCGGTGTTTCGCGATACAGGCGGCCCATCGGGCCTTCATCCATATAGCCGTTACCGCCAAAGACCTCCATGGCCTCGCCCGACAGTTCCACGCTGCGCTTGGCCAGCCAGAACTTGGCCGCCGGCGTGACGATGCGCTTGTAGGCACGCTGCAGCGGATCATCATCGGCCAGCGCGAAGGCCTCGGTCAGCCGCATCATCATCAGCGTGGCGGCTTCGGATTCGAGCGCCATGTCGGCCAGCACGTTGCGCATCAGCGGCTGATCGATCAGCGTCTTGCCGAACGCGCTACGGTGGCGGGTATGGTGCAACGCCTGGACCAGGCACTGGCGAATCAGGCCGGTGCTGCCCATCACGCAGTTCAGGCGCGTGAAAGTGGCCATTTCGATGATGGTGGGAATACCACGGCCTTCCTCGCCGATCATGCGCCCCCAGGCACCACGGAATTCCACCTCGCTGCTGGAGTTGGAACGATTGCCCACCTTGTCCTTCAGCCGCTGGATCTGCACCGCGTTCTTGGTGCCATCGGGCCGGTAGCGAGGCACGTAGAAGCAGGCCGGGCCGCTTTCCGTGCGGGCCACCACGAGGTGCGCGTCGCACATCGGCGCCGAGAAGAACCACTTGTGGCCGGTGATCAGGTACTCGCCGCCGCGCCCCTCGCCACGCAGCGGTTCAGCGCGCGTGGTGTTGGCCCGCACGTCGGAGCCACCCTGCTTCTCCGTCATGCCCATGCCGACGAGGATCGAGTCCTTCTGTTCCAGCGGGATATCCCGCGCATCGTACGTGCGCGAATAGAGCTTCGGCGCGAGCGCTGCGAACAGTTCGGGTTCGCGTTGCAATACCGGAATGCACGCGAAAGTCATCGAGTTCGGGCACTGCGAGCCCGCCTCGATCTGCCCGTGCATCGAGAATCCGGCCGCATAGGCAGCCCATGCGCCGGGACGTGGATCGGCGAACGGCTGTGCCACCAGGTTCTGCTCGCGCGCCATGCGCATGATGCCGTGCCAGCTCGGGTGAAACTCCACACGGTCGATGCGGCGGCCCTGGCGGTCGAACGTATGCAGCTCGGGCTTGAAGTGGTTGGCCTCCTCGGCCATGCGGATCGTCTCGGCGCTGCCAAGCCGCGCGCCGTAGGTGGCCAGCTCGGTTTCGTGGGCACCCGCCCCCGCGCGGCGCACCGCCTCCTGCAAGGGAAGATCGGTGGTGTAGACGTTATAATCCTGCAGTTCCGTCACCACGTTGGTGACCTCGTGCGTGCTCCATTCCATGGGCATGTCTCCGTTGCGCCGGCTCGTCAGTCAAGCCGGTCTTGTCGACAACCAGTATAAGAATCCGTCCACCGCAAGGTGTTCGGGTTTCTCAGACATGAAAGCAGCGCGCCCCAAAGCTCCCACCACCCCCAATCCGCCGAGCCCGCCCGGCGCCCGACGCCGCAAGCCAGCGCAATCGCGGGCCCGCGCCACGGCCGACGCCATTCGCGACGCGTTCTTCCAGCTTCTGGCCGAAAAGCCTTATGACCGCATCTCGATCCGTCAGGTGATCGGATTGGCCGGGGTCGGCATTGGCAGCTTTTACGAGTATTTTTCCTGCAAGGACGCGCTGGCGGCGGTCTGCATCCATCTGCGCGTCAAGGCCATCGCGGCCACGATGCGCACCAGCATCGACACCCATCGCACCGAGCCCCTGCCCGCCCGGGTGGATGCCCTGATCGACGCCCAGTCGGCCGCGCCGCTGGCCGAACCCGAACACTGGGCGGCGCTGTTCGTGGTCGAGCGCAAGGTGTCCGGCATCGAGGCGTTCCGGAACATGTACGCGGAGTTCGTGCAGCTCTGGATAGAAACGCTGTCCGGCGGACCGGAATGGCCCACCGACGCGCCGCTTGCGCCCACTGCCTTTGCCATTCATGCGATGACGTACAGCCTGGTATCGCAAACCCTGATGACCGCGACGCGTCCCGTCGATGCCGTGGCGCTGCGACGCGCGGTGGGCAATGCGGTGCATGGTTACCTGTCGATTCAAGCACCGCTGGCTTACCGGATGCACCGCTTCGAGCCCGGCTGAACATCAGGCAGGCCGAATAGATTGCGCTAGATCGCGCCAGATCAAGCGCGGCCGCGAGCCGACCTTCGTCTTCGGATACGATGCCATCGTGAGCCTCTCTCTCAAACTTCCGGAATGCCGATGACCGCCACCGCAGTTATCTCGACCCGCCCCTCGACACCCCACCCACGCCGGAAACGGACATGGATGCGAGCCGCGCTATGCGCCTGGTTCATCGGCGCCGCGACGTCCGCCTGGGCGCAGCCACTGTGGTTTGCCAACGGGCGCCCGACGCAAGCCGCGCAGCAGGCCGTGGCCGCGCTGGCGGATGCGGGCGCGGATGGGCTGGAACCCCGGGATTACGACGCGGATGGCTTCAAGCGGGCCATCGCGCAGGCCGATTCCGGCACGGCCCTGGCGCCGGAGTCGTTGGATCGGCTGGACAATGCGCTGACCGTGACGATGCGCCAGTACCTGTCTGACCTGCACAAGGGGCGTATCGACCCGCGCCAGATCCACGTGAACTTCTCGGTAGCGGACGAAACACCGTTCGACCCCGACAGCTATCTGCACGCCGCCGTCGCCGCGAACCGGCTGCCCGCGGCGATTCACGAGGCGGCGCCATCGTTCCCGCTGTATCCGACGCTGCGCGACGCGCTGAGCCGCTATCGGGCCCTGGCCACCCAGCCGCTCTGGAACACCCCGCTGCCGACGCCGCCGGGCAACAAGCTGACCATCGGGCAGCCCTATGACGGCCTGGCGCAAATGGCGCAGCGTCTGGAGGCATTGGGCGATCTGCCCCAAGGCACGCCGGTTCCGAAAAAGTACGAAGGCGCGCTGGTGACCGCGGTCGAGTCATTCCAGAAACGGCATGGTCTAGATGCCGACGGCGTCATCGGACAAGGCACGCTGGCGCAACTCAACACAACACCGTCCGAACGCGTGAAGCAGATCGCGCTGACGATGGAGCGCCTGCGCTGGACGCCGTTGACGGCAGGCCCCCGCGTCATCGTCGTCAACATTCCCGAGTTCATGCTGCGCGCCTACGATTACGTCGACGGAAAGCTGGACATCAAGCTGGAGATGAAGGTCATCGTCGGCAAGGCGCTCAACACCCGCACGCCGATGTTCCGCGAGGACATGCGCTATATCGAGTTCAGCCCGTACTGGAACGTACCGCCATCCATCGCGCGCAGCGAGGTGGTGCCGAAATCGCGGCGCGACCCCGGGTATTTCACGCGACAGGGCTTCGAGTTCGTCTCGGGTGGCCAGGCGATTACCACGCTGTCGTCGGCCAATCTCGATGCGGTGCTGAACGGCCAGATGCGCATCCGGCAACGGCCCGGCCCGCTGAACGCGCTGGGGGACATCAAGTTCGTGTTCCCGAACAATCAGAACATCTATCTGCACCACACACCGACCCCGCAATTGTTCCAGCGCGGCCGCCGCGATTTCAGCCACGGCTGCATCCGCGTGGAGGAGCCGGTGCAGCTGGCGCAGTTCGTGCTGCAGGACATGCCCGAGTGGACCGAGGAGCGCATCCGGCAGGCGATGAGCAAGGGAAAATCCAACACAATTGCGTTGAAGCAGCCTTTGCCTGTTGTATTGGCGTACGGTACCGCCATTGCCAGGGCCGATGGACGTGTATATTTTCTGCCTGATATCTACGGACAGGACAAGCTGCTGGAGCAGGAGCTCGCGCAGACCACACCATGACGCAATCGAAGACTCCCCCGCGCCGCCGCTTTCTGCATCGCGCCAGCGGCCTGATCCTCGGCACCGGCATTGCAGCACTCTCGACCGGCGTGGCACGGGCCAATACGCCGGACAACACACCTGAGAACACACCTGACAGCGGCCCCGGCAACCCGCCGAATGCCCGCTCGCTAT
>Ga0137300_1135_pt1 | contig 16041 bp, 25 predicted proteins | sample RamsorwD2O_NANAE_FD_97190 | JGI IMG/M metagenome (GOLD analysis project Ga0137300, IMG submission 97190) | Mouse cecal microbial communities from Vienna, Austria - N-Acetylneuraminic acid amended with D2O_NANAE | ecosystem: Host-associated > Mammals > Digestive system > Large intestine > Cecum... | reverse complement strand
CTGGAATACGAACGGACGCTTTATCGTGGCGTCGTCATCGCTCACCATAACGACCTGACCGGCCTTCATGATGATGCGCGTTGGGCTTGCCGGATTCGAGGGCACGTCCATTAGGAACGATGCCGACCTATAGTTCTGGTCGTTGACAGCTGCGGTGATGCCATATCTGGCCGCATAGCCAGACGGGGCAGCGACTGCAGCCCAAGCGATATTGATCGAGGCAGTGTTGCCGCCCAGCGCGGCCGTCAGGCTTTCCACCTTGCCAGCGACGGCCATGGTCTCGTTTACAGCAAGCTGGATATCCTCGCGATACTCAGCCCGTGCCGCGCCAAGTTCGACAGAAAACTCTCTGGCGAGGTTTCTCGTGTCTTTGTAGGCAACGACAGAAAGCTCCATCATCCCCGCAAGGAGACCGTCAATGGCGTCCTGTGCAGTGCGTGTGCTGTTGCGGAGCCAGCCAAGGGCATCCTCAATGTTCGAAAGATCAATGTCGGCATAAACCGTCTGATTGCCCGTGATATTGGCCGAGGTTACCCATGGAGTCCACGTTTTGAACCGGTCAGGAACCGTGCGAATAGTAGCCCGAGCGTTATAGAAAACACCCGAAATAACATCCTTAGATGTCCGATATTCTCCGGCCTCCGGGTCTTTGCAAACGTCGGTGTAAACCGTCGTCTCTCCGCTGATCCGATATTCGAAAACCACCTCAACGATTGACGGGTCTTGTGGCGGATCCCAGGTGAACCTAAGCGCCGGCGTCTGAAATCCTTCGGCACCTTCGATCATGCCGGTTTCAATGGCGAAGTTCTGGACCGTCGTCAGGATAGAAGGATTAATCGGGGGCGTCGGCGGGATAACCACCGGGCCCGGATCAATCCCACCGTCGTCGTAGATGTCAGCGCTGGTCTCGGAAAGCCTCAGCGTGATGTTGAAGCTCTCGTCGCACAGCCATTCCGAGATCATCCATGTGCGGCCATTCCAGACGACCCATTCACCCTCCTGCACCTTCAGGCCGACCCGCAGGCTGACAGGCAGAGAGGCAGTGCCGCCCATGCGGTTCTGTCGATACCGGATCGTGAGCAGATACTGCGCAATGTCTGGATCCGTGACCTGCAAGAAGTCATTGCTGGTCTGCCGGTTGCGGCCGTCGGCGGCCACGTCGGCGTTCGAATAGACCGGCTTCAGGCTCTGGGGGTTCCACTGGTCATCAATCGAAAGGAACTGACCGGAGAGATGGTTATACCGCTCGAATGCAGACTTGCGAAACTGGTACTCGCTGTCACGCCCGATATCGAGATCATCTTTTGTGATCTCAAGCACAGGGATTTGCGGGGCACCAGCGATGACGCCGGACAGCCCACGACGGTTCAGGCCGTAGCCCGCCATCGCGTCCTCAAACTCCTTCAGAACCTCCGTATGGTCGTCGCCACCGTTGACCCATAGTCCGCACTGATAAGTCGGCTTGCCATTCTTCACCGTGTCGGAGACGTTCATGGCGACGAAGTAAGTCGACAGGTCCAACTGGCCGAGCGACTTGCCTTCACCGATCAGCGTGCGGCCAGAGTTCATGGCACGAAGGCCAAGCTGATAATTCAGCCGGTGTACAGCCGGGTTGCGGGTGAAAACCCACGTCGCCGGATCGTTGATGCGCTGCGGGCCAGAGCCGCCAGCGACAGTCGAATCCTTGCGGGGGTCATACTCACGAAGGCCACGCAGAACCCATTCGAAATCCGGCTTTCCCTTCTCGAAGACGGAACTGTCGTAGAGTCGCTCGACCACGATATAGCAGAGGCCAGCGTTGATGCTGGTGCTCTTCCATGTGTTGCCGACGGTCGATGTGTCTGAAACAAGTTTGGCGTCTACTGGCTGGCCGGGGCGACCGTCATAGAACCGGACGGAAATCTTATCGCCAAACCCGTCAACATGATAATGAGCGGCCTCGCCGCCGACATTGCCGACCTGGATCAGCCCACGTCGTTCGCCGTATGCATAGCAATAGTTTTCGAGGCCATCGCACCAACCGTTGGCCAGCACGAAGACGTCGCAGTTGAACTTATTCCCCTGCCCCCACTTCGCATAATAGATGCGCTGTCCTTTGGTCTTACCGGTGCCATAGAGAGCTTGGACATCAATGTCGCCACCGTACTGCGTCTCACCCTGAACCGCAGTGTAGGAACGCTTCTTAGGACGCTTGAGGTAGCTGAATGCGAGACTGGCGCCAAAGGCAAGTGCACCGCTGATCAGTGTGCCGAGAATGCCGCCACCAAAAAGAGAGGCTATTCCGGCAGCAATCAGTGAAAAAATTGCCATTGACGATTATCCAATGTGAAAGGCGGCGATAACTTCCCCGAGGCCGTAATCCTGTCGGCCGTCCGGTGTTTTCGTGACGAAGCGTGTTCCGAGACAAATGCCGACGTGCTCGGCACCATCCGCGAGACGGAGAATGACGAGATCTCCCAGCCGCGCCTCAGCAGCGCCTTTGTGGGCTTGATCCAGTTCTTTCTCGAAGAATGTCACCAGCGACTTGTGCTTGCGCTTCCTGAGGGCTCTCTGGGCTCCTGCGAGCGTCTTATAGCTTCCTAGGTACTTCTTGGCCGTCTCAGCGCCGGTGAGCGCATCGATCATCGCACAGCCCAAGAAGAAGCAATCGGCTGTGCCATACGCATACGGCTTCGCCAGCTCCGCGGTTAGCGTAGCTTCGACAATTCGAAAACGGTTCATGAGTGATTACCGACCGGGACCGATGAATGCTTCGGTGATGTGCACGTCGCGCAGAACAGCGGAGAGAGCACTGAGGTTATTGACCCGCACCTCATCGAGATAGAGGACGCCATCCGAGATGACGAAAGGCGCTTTGACCTGATTGGGGTCAGAAAGAGCCTCAGCCTGCTGGCGGCGGAAATTCCTGATCATGTCTTCGAGGTAGTCGACTGTGCCGGCGTTGATGCCGTCGACAGTAACCAATGGCTGTCCTTCGTGGTCCTTGAAGAGGCCTACGGAAACATGCTCTGCCTGCTTGTGATGAAACATCATGCGAGTTCTCCTTAACCTTGCCGTTGGCCCCATTCCTCAGGAATGCTGGCGTTGGTGGCCACGTATTCGAGGCCGGTGTCTGTAGGGCTATTGTCGAACTGCTGTTCTGCGATGGAGCGCTTGACGCCCGTGGATCCTCGCGCCGAACGTCCCGGCGGCTGCAGGTCTATTTCCATCGTCAAGGTGCGCTCAGACCCCGAGACGGCGCCCTTGTTGTAACGCACCTGGTCGATCTCATAGATGGACGATGCGAGGATGCCCAAGACCTCGTTTGTGTTGGGCACGCCGCAGAGATGAGCGATGATGCACGGGCTGTTCTGATAGTCGAACTCCTCAATCCGCGCGATTGCATCTTCAGGATCGGTCACGGGGATATTCGAGAACGTAATGGTGCGCGTCGTTACTGCCGTCCCCACCGCCGACGTCATGCTGCCGATATCCAAGAACCGGTTCGGCAAATACACGAGGCCGTTATAAGTGTAGGACCGGCCGCCGCGATGACAACCGACGGTCTTGCCGGGGAGATCGAAGCGGATCAGGTCGAGGCGAGCGATCCGCCCCTTCTCAATCTGCGCTGCGACTATGGGATCAAGGCTCATGGCACCGCCTCATTATAGCATCAGCGATGGCAATTGCCGTCGACACTGACATGTAGTGCGGTCCCATCTGCTGCAGGGCTCTTATGGCGCATGCTCTGCGCTCCGCTAAAACCGGATCCTGCGTGTCCTCAGGGATAACCGAATTAATCTGCCCTATTTTTTCCTCGACCCTTGGCCTAACATGCTCAAACGGATCGAAATTTGCCGCGCTGTATCGGATATCGACATAGCAGGGAGCATCCGACGCGGCTAACGTTTCTGGGGTATCGCTCATGATACGAAGACCTCTGTTGCGCTGAATGATGGCTCGCGGTTATCCCACGACTTGGCGCCGGAATAGCTGTCCTGGTCGATCTGCATCGTGCACGACGGCTTTTCGAAGTGAACCGTCGCACTGGAGGTGAAATGATCCCGGTCGACCGGATGACGGACGTTGAGCGTGACGAAGCCGCCGCTTGATGCTGTGGCCGCGGCGATAACCCGGTGAAGTGATCGCTTGAGGACGCTCATCCGCAGTTCAACATAATCGCCAGGCGAAAGGATGAAGCCGGCAGGAAGCCCGCCGACATTCAACTGTGTGGTGCCGGTGATCGCCTGAAGGTAGGCATCGCCGTTGAACGCGCCGCCGGCTGCCTTGGTGCCGGAGAGCGGAGAGCCTGTGTCCATAGCGATCGGCCGAGGACGGAAGACATCGTAGCCGAGGAACGTCTCTCCATCGTCTCCCGCCTGCATCATGAAGGCATCCATCAAACCGAATCCAAGGTGCTCTTGATAAACTGCCTGATAGGTTGCCTTCCAGTAAGGGGTTCCGAATGACTGCGATTCCGTCCTTCGGCCTTCCATGCGATTGATGCTGCGCGGCTGCACCGGGTCAAAGGTGCATTCACGCCATTCGACCGCTGGCAATGAAATTGGATCAGCCATTCTGCGCCTGTCCATTCTGATAGAGGTTGCTCTGGTTCTTGTTGTTCTGCTTAACAATCTGGACAGTCTGGCCCTGAGCCTGTTGCAGAATTTGACCAACAAGCTCTGGCGAGAGTTGGATCATGACGACGGACTGGCCAATCGTCTGACCGGTGGTGTTTGCAGGCGAGGCTGGGGAGAATGAGTTGCCCACATATCCACCATTGTAGTAGCCCCGCTTGGCACTGCGATGCATTCTATCGAGATTGCTGACGCCAATCTTCTTGGTCGCAGCAGCGCTGAAAACGAACTCGCGACCGTGAACAATGCCAGCAGCATTTGATGCCGCCCCATTCCCGGTATATCCACCATCAGCGTAAAGGCCACCGGGAGCGGATGGGAAAAAGCTCTTTCCTCCACCAAACAGGCCGCCGAAGAGGCTGGACAGGAAGCCCCCGCCGCCAGATCCCCCAGCGTTAGAAACCTGAAAAACAGCGTCAAGCACCTGATTTAGAAGACGGTCTGTTATCCGGTCGAGAACCGACAGCGCTGCGTTTCCAAAAGCCGTCCAGAAACTCTCACCGTTGCGCAAACCGTTGCGCAGTTCGTTGATAAACCCGGCCGTTGTCGACTTCGCAAAATCAATAGCTTCCCTAGCTTGCTTGGTAGCAATCTCGATTGAAGCCATTTGGCCAGCCAACCCAGACAGTTCCACCTTCTGAGCCGCAGTGAGGGTTATCCCCTTCTGCTGTGCTTGATTCAGGAGATCTGTTTCATATCGAAGTTTGGCAGCAGCGAGATCGGTGAGCCCGAGCGCTGCTTGTTCCGCTTGGAGAGCTGCAATGCGCCTATTTGCGCCGTCCACGATGTCTGAGTACTTATCAGCATCAGCCTTGCCGCCATTCGTCTTCTTTTTGTCGACCTCCGTCATCCAGCCAGAAAGTTCGCGAAGCTTCTCCGACGCGGTGGAGGCTCCGCTCGCTATAGCTGCGCCAAACTGCCCCATTCGGTCTTGAGACATGATCTCCGAGATACGCGAATTGCGATCTGCGCCGAGTCCCGATAGACGGCCGGAATATGGGTTATCCATAGGTTGAATAGCCGACGAAGATGTATCAAGCTCTCCGATGTTCACAAATGGGACGTGGTTCGCGGCTTTTATCAAGTCATTGATCGACATCTTGGCGCCATTCACCATGTGGTTAAGCCCCTGAATTACAAGGTTAACAGCACCTGTCATAGCCGCGCCAACAATGTCCCCCAAGCTGCTCCATAGAACTCGGATATCTTCGAATGCCGCCTCGAATGAATTTATGATAAAGTTTGCAGCGGTCTTAGTGATCTCGACAACATCAACGCCGATGGCCTTCTTTATCTCGTCTGCAAAGATGTTGAGCGCAGCCACCGCAGCTACGGCACCCAAGACGAACGCCGTAAAAGGATTGGCGGCTGCGAAAGCAACAGCAACGGCTCCAGCCGCTGTCACTAACCTACCCAACAGAGCGATAAGCTGAATGATGCCGCCCAACACTGTTGGCGCATAAATCAACGCGATGGCAGCAGCAGCAGCCACCGCATATGGAGCGATGGCTTTCAAGTTGTCTGCAAGGTATCTGAGGGCCGCTGCGGCAGAATTCGCCCACTGAACCTGCTGGATGCCAACAGCGGCCAGAGTGGTCAACCCGACAGCTAGAAGAGTGACAGGCGACAACATCGCCAGAAACGCCGCACCTAGGGTCTTTGCAAAACCTCCTGTCGTCGTCATCGCTACCTGCGCTATCTGCAAACCCTGCTGCATGCCAATGAGGCCGGCGCTCATTCCACCCGCAGCAGTGGTGACGATATCAAATCCCTGCGCCGCCAGGTTCGCGGTGTTGTGGGTTTTTACCATCCCGGCAACGTTCTGGTTCGCTGCCATGGTGTAAGCCTTGGTCGCGGATGCTGCCTTCTGAGCGGCGAGAGATTCAGCCGCGAGCGCGCGAGAGGCGTCGTTCGAAATTCGCTCGACAGCCTTCATTTGGTTTGCCATGCCGTTTAGAGCCGACTGAGAAATGCGACCAGCGTTAGCGGCGCTTGATCCCATTCCAGAAACAGCCGTTTCTGCCAGCTTGGCCGCATTGGTAAGACTTTTCAGTTTGTTTACTGTCTGATCTATCCCGATAGCGCGAGACTCTACGCCTAGCGTTGCAAGTTCTGCCACGACTTTACCTCTCGCGTATATGTGATGTATCTTCGCCAGCTTCACTGACGGGGGATTTCATGGCGACTGTAATTCGGACCACACAACGCAAGCGCGGGTTCTTTGGAACACTGATGTGGTGGTTATTCTTGGCGTTCAACGCTCTGATGGCCGTATGGGTTTTCCTGGCGATCAGGATGGCCGGCGAGCAATATTCTTCATCCTCAGACGCAGCCTATCAGGCGGGGACTGCTATAGGTGGCACTCTCGCCACTGGGGCGATCATTGTGATGTGGTTGGTCGGGTCGGCTATTCTTGGCCTTATCGTCGCACTGACACGTGGCAAAGAAGTAACCACCGAGAAGGTTGTTGACTGAACAAGAAAGGCGGCTCTCGCCGCCCTTCCCAATCACGCTCCGATTTGTTTCGGGGCCGCTTTTCTCCGTCGCGGCTGCCCGCGCTGGTCTCGGGCGAACTGCCTAACGCACTGGCCAAACGTCCACTCGGAATGATCCCGCCAATATGGCGAGGCCATTCTCTCAGCGGACTCCCATTCCTTGAGTTGCTTTTGATCATCCTTGATCTGCTTGCGCCGGATTTCGATAGCGCGGCGGAACTCAAGCTGGCTGAGCGATTCCGTCAGCCTGATCGTGTTACCCTCGATGTCCATTGCGACAGCGCCGTCGATCTTGAACGGCAATTCGATCTGACCGGAACGAACAACCGCGAAAGCGTTGTTGGTCAGCGTTCGCGCGGTTGCCTTCATGCGCCTGACAATTTCGGCCAACCCGCACTTCTTCTTTTCCTCTGCGTCCAGTTCTTCCCAAACACGAGGAGCTATCAGGCGAGGTTCGAAACCGTCTTTGTTGAGGGCTTCCTGCACATGCTTTGTAATCGTATCACTGAGATGAGACATTGCACTTACTCCTTGGCCTTCCATGCTTTCAGGAAAGCGTCGAACCAGTTCAACACCCCTTCCAGCGAGTTGATTTCGTCATTAATCGTGCGTTCGAACGCGGGCGGTATCTGATCGATGAAGACCGAAGGCGGCGGCAATTCCGCTACCTGCTCTCCGATCCCGAGAACCGACATGACCACGCTGCGCTCTGCTGGCGTCCCTACCGCTTCGGCAAGGGCCTCCATATCTTCTTCGGTTAAAGGCTCGGGCGAACCGTAGGCTTCCTTCGCTGCCACCGTCCGGTCGTAAAGCCCCTGCGCTTCCTTCAATTCCTTGACGGCGGAAGCGATAACCTCTTCGTCTTTGGGTGACAGGATTTCAGCCTGCTTTTCCGGCGTTTGCTTCGCGATGACAGCAGCGGCGGAAACCGATACGGCCCCCTCCTCTACTGCCTTCACCAATTCCGGAACGCCGGTCTTTTGGACCTGTTTGGCAGTGCGAACCGAACGCTCAGAAACATTGAGCATTTTTGCTGCCTGATCATTCGGCAAATTTGCCGTTTGATCGTAAGCCTCGCTCTTGCGGTCACCACCACGAGTGACGTTCGCAAGCTTCCCGGCCACCATCGCCCGCTGGCTCTCCGTCAGGTGTCGCCGTTTCAGGTTAAGACTGATGACAAAGCCCAGCGCATCGCTGCCGTTATACTCCTTGAAGCGCGGCGAAAACCCGAGCATCTGGCATGCCTTGTAACGATTTCGTCCATCAAGGATTTTGTTCTCGTAGATGATGATCGGCTCACGCTGGCCGTGCTTTTCGATGTCCTGCGCGAAGTCGAGAAAAGCATCATCGTCCATCATCGGGAACAGGTCAGCCAACGGGTGCGGCTTGAAATCGGCCGGTTTCACGTCCTCCGCTTTTGCAAATTCAATAACCATTTGGTCTCCTTCGGCGCTCGGCCGGCCAAGCCAGAAGCGCACTGGTCCGCATTCGCGGAACCGAGGCCGAAGGAGGTCTCGGTGTCCACGCTTCCCCTTTGGCCAAGGGGTATTCAAATTTTCGAGGTAACTAAGCCACCGTTTTCCAGACAGCCTTAACTCGGCCCTGGATTACTCTTCTCATGGTGTCTTCCGAAATCGGTCCATACCAATCGCTTCGCGCGAACCGCTCTATCCACCAGCGGCCATCGGTGTCATGCCACGCCCTTGCGACGAACGGCTTCCTAGATGTGTCGGTGCGCGTTACGTATGTAGCCCCTTGTTCCAGAGCATTCTCCGCCTCATCGTAGACGACAACGTCGCCTTGATTGGCGAACGGGGCGGCGTGATCATCCGCAACTACCAACCGAGCTATCGTCTCCTGATGGCGCTCGGGCGCCAATACTACTGCGGGCGTCGACGCTGCGACTAAGCTCCCCTTGAGAAAGGCCCTGCGATCCATCACGCCGCCTCCGGCTTCGGGGCGCTACGGCCCGCCGGGCTGCGATCTGATACGAGTATGAAGCCGGCGACGTGGTCGATATCGATCTTCCACAGTCCGCCGTGTATGCGCTTCATCGCCTCGGCAAGATATTCAGCAGCAGCGCGCACTTCCATTTCAGCGGACGTGGCTGAAAGGGTTGCCTTGATAATTTCCGGGTGCATTGATTTTTTAGGTGCAACAGTGCTATCATGACTTGTCAGCATGTCGATGATCCTCAGATTGTTGATTATGCCTCAAAGAGCGGGACGGTTTCTCAGGCCGTGGTCCCGCTCTTTTCGTTTTCGGCAACGCCATAGGCGCGCTTGAGGTGAAAGATCACCTCCGCATTCATCGTTCTTTCGTTTTCTGCAGCCGACACCTTGATCATTTTCCGCAAACCTTCTGGCAAGCGGATCATCAGTTTGTCTGCATCTTGCGCTTTCGTCATTTAGCCTCCTATGCGTCAAGCATGATGCTTTATAGCTTTATGCTTTATTGCAGTCAATAGCATTTTGCTTTAACGCTGCCGCATGGCCAAAAATGATGTGCAAGTTAATTTCCGAATGCCAGCAGAACTCAAAGCGCAGCTTGAAAAAGAGGCGGCTGAGAACAATCGGTCTTTGACATCTGAGATCGTCGCGCGCCTTGAAAAGTCTCTCCGCTACGACCCAGAGAGCGACAGAATAGAGCTTTCGGATAAGCAGCTTCGGATGTTTACGGCGACAATGCTTGATAGAATGATGGACGCCGGCATGCTCAAACCTGGGGCTTGGGAACACACCGGATCAAAACCAGGGGAGACGGCATCGCCTGATTCTATCGAACCCGGTATTTCTGGCGTACCTCTAAAGCCCAGCAAGGATGGCAAGAGAAGGGTTTAAACACCGCCCTCCCAAAGACTGACTCGACTCCCGATTGCATCCGTGCTCCTTTTCTAGCGCCAAGCCAGAAGGGGAATTTCATGTTTGCAGACATCTCATTATTGCGCCGCGAAGGAACTTCTGCGGAAGAGTTTATGCGCCATCCCTGCGTCCAGGTGATGGTCTTCCCGAGGTCGAACGGTTCGGAACAATCCGAAGGTGAGTTGGTATGGGCGGCAGTGGATACCGGCGCAGATCACATTTACATAGATCCTGAACTTGCCGGTCGTCTTCATCTACCAGTTGCCGGATTAACCCAGGTCAATGGTGAAGTTGGGCAACCGATTTACGAGGGGAGCCTCGCGATTGTCGGGATCAATGACCTGACAGACGTCCGATTTGTTCATAGAAAATGCCGTCCTTTAGGATTACCTTTCGATGTAGTCTTGGGACGGATTCTACTGAACCATCTGGCCTTAGAATACTCACCATCTCAACAGGTTGCCCGTCTTCGGAAGATCGATCCTCCTCAATGTTAGAACTCCCGACGGTAAGCGGGCTGGTATAACAGCAGTCACCTATATCGACGTTGCCGAGCTCCCCTGACAGGGCGGACAGAGAGTTCACCTTAACCTCATCAAGAAGCAAAACCCCGTCCTTGAAGGCGAAAGGAACCTTCGTAGAGGTGGCAGCCTTTGCCGCGTAGGGAATGAACGGCGCAGCAAGCAGAGCCGCGAAGAAGCTTCGACGTTTCATATCCATCTCCTAAAACAGTTGAGGCGGCCGAAGCCGCCTCTTTTGTTGCCATTAAGGCAATTGAACAGGTCTCACGCGTCTCTGAACTACCCTCCGATTGCTGGAGGCTCCTCGGATACGCAACTTGGACTCCTCGACATCAGATTCCGTGGCCTCCCTGTTGAGATGGCCGCCGGTTTTGTTGGCGATGGAAAGGAATACGCGGTCGATATTCCTGATTACGGAAAGCTCCCAGTAAGGGATTATTGCGCCAGTCAGCCTGCAGAAGCTTTCAATCTCCTGGTAGGATATCGGATTTACTGAGAAACTGACCTGTCTGGTGCTGTGGAGCTCGATGAACCAGTCCCAGATATACTGCAGATCTTCTGCGAGTTCGGGCGATGGATCATTTTTTCGCCTAGGAAGGAAGTATGCCCTCGCGTAGTCGATTAGCTCGCTTGCGAGGGCATCAAAAAACGGGCGTCATCATTAGCTCTTTCATCAACCTGCTCGGAGATGAAGAAGTATCTCGGTTGGCTGATGATCGGGATGATCGCCTCTGGCGTTGCTGGCACGTCCTTCCCGCCGCTCTTCATGTTCCATGAAAAGATTGCGGCGGCGACAAGCTCGTATGCCCGCTCTTCCGTTTCTTCGATTGTCCCGGCCTTCTTCGGGTTCTTCGTTTTTGCGAGGATCGAAGCGTTGCCGATCCGACGAGCAACACGCTTTGCCGCTTCAGACCGGTATGAGCGAACTTGGATCACCAAGCCATTCGGCTGCGCTGTAATAGGGTCAAGAACTTCGAGTGTGGAAATCTGCTCGAAGTCAAAGCCGCTCTGTTCAGCAATATCAAAGCTCATGTGTGCTCCTTACGGGGTGTTGTCCGGTTCGACGGTGAGGATTTCGGTGTTGATGCCGATATTGAAGGTACGCCGCAGCACGTTATCTCCTGTGCCTATGTTCTTCCGAGCCGACATCACCAGGCCACGGAAATAGTCCACGGAGTTGCTGTAGGAGGCGTCTGGCGCGTCTTCATACTCAACCTTGAAGTTGTAGAGAAACTTGGTCTTCTCGGCGGCTCTAAGAGCTTGCTGTCCCGGATCGAGAGGGTCATCGCCAACCACCAAGGCAAGTGTGCCTGCATCACGAGCGCCCTTAAGATGTCGAACTCGGCTGTCGGAAAGAGACTGGAACGTAACATCAGCGGATTCATCGCCAATCTCACCGCCATCCTCAACCTCTTTGATCTCGACCCACGTCAGGGCTTCGAAGTCTTCGATCGCCCCCGCATCAGTGGTGTAGTCGATTGCTGTGGTGCCACCGATAAAGTACTTGGCACCGGTTGCTGTCGTGATAGCCATCGGTAGCTCCTTTCATTGAGCAAAGCAGTGGTAGGAAATGCTGACCGGGACGTGCACTCGGTCAGTGTCTTGGAATGGGCCGGCGAGCCAAGGCTTGCGATCGATGATGATTTTCAGCCCTTCTGAGAAGAAGGTTTGATCCTTTGGGTAATGGTCGATGACTTTGCCAGCGGCTTCCAGCGGCTTGATGTGCCCGACACCCTTCTTCCAGAAGACGGACACCTGCAGAATGCCTCGATGCTGCTGCCTGCCTTGCGCCACTGTTCTGGTGAGCGTATGATTGGGCACAAAGAACGCCGCTAGATAGTTGTCCGGCTTGGTCTGCCCACTGGCTGGAAAGTCAACTCCCGGCATTGCGATTTGAAGCGCGGGTGTGAAAACCAGTTGGCCGAGACGATCCAGTAGAGCCGCAAGAATTATTGCGTCCGGTTCCGTCGCCATGTATCAATCCCTCATGTCCGACAAGTCGCCGCTCACCGACAATCAGGCGCATGACGCGCTCTTGAATGCCCTGTCCCACGTAAAGGGGCAGAAAGGTGAGACGGTGCGCGCTGAAACCTCCCTGCGCGCGGCAGAGCAGGCATTGAGCTTGCTATCACTTGGTTTGCTTATGGCGTCAGAGGCGAACAGCGACGGCAACAAAGCCATCAAAGACCAAACGCCTTTTTAACCCTTGCCGCATTGCGTGCGACGATTGGCTGCCAGTCCTGAACAGCACCACGCACAAATCCATCTGGTGGCTGCCCGTTGGCGCCATACTCACGATATGCTGCATATCCGGCCGTGTAGCCGAAGAACAACGTCTGACCTAGATCGGCGGCATTGATCACCGCTTCGACCTGATCAAAATCGAATGAGTATTTACTGCCATCAGCCGGCGCCGAACCGGAAATGATACGAGGCATTGCCGTGGTTGAGGCCAACAGTGACGATTGAAGGAAGCCCGTATCGAACCGCATCCGCCCGCCTTCAGAATCGAGCCTCTGCATATCTTTCACGACTTCCTTGGTGCTCTCCTTCCAGACGGCCTCCACGGCTTCCGGCACCTTGTCTGCCCAGCCTGCCACAGCAGCAGAGAATGTCAGAGTAGCCATCAGGCACCAATCCTCGCACGGTATTTGCGCAGTCCGGCTGCGATGTAATCCACGTCGTACTCAACACGGCACTTGCAGCCGATCTTGTGGCGGGCGGAAACACCTGGTGCATGCGGATACATGATAAGCGTTCCATCTGGTGCGACGAAAGGCTGGTCAAATGCCACCGTCTGACCTGACATAATGATGTGCTGCAAACGAGGGTGTTCAGACCCCGAATGCTTCCACTTCTTCGTCACATCCTGCGCGGCTATTTTGCCTGACGCGATCTGCTGCCGCATTGCCTCTGACCGCGAGGTCATCAACGCCGTGCGCGTTTCCTCAAGGGCGATAACCTCGCTGCGATACAAGAGGTTCTTGTCAGCCAGCCTCCTGATGATCTTGTCGACCATCTCTACCGGCACTGGCTTACCCTCGCGGATTGCCTTTGTCACCGCTCGGTCAAATCGCTTATCACGCGTCTTGAGCTTTAGGTAATCGCGCATCAGGGCGGGATCGCCCGACAGAAGTTTTACCCTCGCACCGTTCTCGCCGTAGATGAACTCGATCTGCGGCTTTGTAAGCCCTATCAAACCGCCCTCCCGACGCCCTGTGACGCGATTTACACGCCCTGCCACATCAAGAGCCGTCCTTGTCGGGTTCTGCCCTCTGGCGAGCCCCTGCTCGAATGCGTAGCGCAGTCCTTCCCGCTGGTCCTCTGTGATGCGAGTAACTGCTGTGGATGAAATCTCACGAAGCAATCGTTCACTCTCAAGGTCACGTACACCGAAACGCCAGATCACCCGCATGCCCTGTGGGTCCATCAGCGATGGCAGGTTTTGAGTTAAATTGATGCCGCCCGCATTGAATGCATCACCAATCGCCAACTCAAGGGCGCTGAATGCCTCCCTGTCGATCTGTAGGGCTTCCAGTGCGCCATTTACATCCCCGCGCTCCAGTCGCTCTACGACCCGCGCAAGCACTATCCCCGATTTGATGCTCTCTATCGCCTCGCGAAACGCTGCGGCCAACCGAGGATCAAACTGGTTCAGCAGTTCGTCAAACGTCACTTCTTGACCTCTGCCTTGTCGTTTTGCCGCCGCGTTTTCTTCGAGATGGCCTTCACCTCATGGCGCTTACCGCGTTTGTCGCCATTTTTTGCGCCGTTGTGCTCTGTTTTCATGCCTCACCCGATTATCCAGCCACCAGCGGCCCAGCCAAGCCTTGCGGCCCATGCAATGAGAAAGCCGATGATCACGCCGCGCACAAGGATGCGGGCTGCGATCGATGGCGGCACGTTGTCGTTCATCGCCGGCCCTGCACTTCCCAGAAAACCACGATACCGGCTGGTGACAGCGGCTTGAGGCGTTCAATGGCATATGCTTTGCCGTCAGCGATTACGCGGTCGCTCTTTTCGAGAGTGATCGACAGGCCCTGCGTGCTGACGTAAATCTTCTTGTCGGTGGACAAGACCAAGGTGCCGTCGATATCCCGGTCGTCATACTCCAGCGTGACCAGCGTGCACGGATAATCCGTCTCGGTGATCTCGGGGTCGTAGTCTGGCCCGGATGTCACCGAGCGGCGGATTGCGCCGGTCGTGCCGAACTTGGCGATTAATCTCTCGGCAGTCTGGCGCGCGCGCCCGTAATCAAAAGTCGCCATCTAGACCACCAGCACGCCAGGCAATTCGACACGTAGAAAAGGCCACAAAAGCCCCTCGATGACCGTCACTACCGGAGTAGCAAGCGCGATGATCTCGGCAATGTCGGCTTTGTTGATTGTGGCATAGTCAACCTCCAGACTGCCTACCTTTTCCCGCTTCACCAGCGATGAGCCAGTTATGACGGGTGACAGGCTGCCCGGATTGGTAAGTTCCAGAAACGCCGCTTCATAGGAAGCGTTCACGATGGCATCTGGAATCACGTCAGATGGAATTGCCTCACCGTAGTATGTGCTGGCGCCAGTGCGCGGCCATGCATTCACCTGGGCAAAGCCACCGGTTCGGGATCCGCTAAACCGTGGCTCAAACCGATCGATCACCAAAGACCCACGCTGACGCGCTGCGGATATCTGGGCATCGGTCGTACCATCCGGGATGACATAGCCTGCAGCCTCTGCGTAAGCCGTGAAACCTGCGTTGTCGCCGTAAGCCATGTTTTATTCCGCCAGCTTTTCATCAATCTTGGCCTGAAGCTCTTCTGCGCTCCATCCATGGTATGCCCGCTTGCCAACCACTTCGAGATAGTCGGCGCGAAGCTTGGTCATCTGGTCTTCATCTGGCGTTTGATGGACAGCCGGCTTCTTCACGTCGCCATCCTCGGTCATCTCGATATAAGGCGACTGCCGCATGATCTCGGCATCGAGGGCGCCAAGCTCGACACCAGACAATTCGCCATTCGCCGGGAGTATTGCCGGACCTGAAGCGGTGGCAACATCCAATGGGAAGCCAAACAGGTTCTTGAGTGTGTAGGGCATAGCTGACCTCGGTTGGTTGGGTAGACCCGCCCAGCATAACCGGGCGGGCTTGGCTCATTCGCTATCAGGGCGCCGGGAGGATGCCGTCCAGATAGTAGAACGTCGCCGTGGTCATCAACTCGATGCCGCCGGTACGGAAGATGCCGGGGATCTGGAAGTTGAGCGGGCCATCCTGATAGACCGGCAGGAACTGGTGAGGCATCGGGAGGTTGAGCTTCACATAGTTCTCATCGTTCTTATAGGCGACCAGACGACCGCCGCCGACAACCGTCTGCGTGGATGCAGTGCGGAGGAACGGAACAGCACGGATCGTGAGAGGACGGCCGGTCGCCAGCGTGTAAACGTTGGTACGCAGCAGCCAGGTCAGGATCGTGTCATTGCCGAGCGCATTGAACGGCGTCGAAGCGATGAGGTTGTAAGCCTCCGTCGGCAGCAGGATCGTGTCGGCATATTCCAGCGCGTTCGTG
>Ga0137300_1118_pt2 | contig 16218 bp, 11 predicted proteins | sample RamsorwD2O_NANAE_FD_97190 | JGI IMG/M metagenome (GOLD analysis project Ga0137300, IMG submission 97190) | Mouse cecal microbial communities from Vienna, Austria - N-Acetylneuraminic acid amended with D2O_NANAE | ecosystem: Host-associated > Mammals > Digestive system > Large intestine > Cecum... | reverse complement strand
CGTAATCCCCCAATGCTGTCGCCGCGCCGGGCTCCCATACTGGAATCTGGCGTAGGTCACTGCTGACTGCCGTCATGTAAGTTAGATAGCTAGACATGCTCGCGCCTCCAATGCCGCAGCCAGAGCCCAGCGGTGTCCCGTGTAACGGAAAATGCTTTGCCGACGGACCCGGTGGCCCGACGAACGTCGTTCCCCCGTATGAAAGGTGGACTTCCCATATTGGCGGAACCCGCCGGCAGCAAACGGGACATGAATATCAGGGCGACGATTTCGGTCCAGAAATTCGACGCAGTTACGCTCCGCGCCTCGAGATGATCGATAGGACTTTCAGAATTGATCTGTACGTAGTCGCACAGACAAGCGAACACCGTCGTAATAGGGCGACAATCCGGATGCCCAGCCACCCCTGCGAACGATCCTCAACGATCAAGTCCACCCAGCCGCGATGCGATGACGAACGATTGGCCGACTCGCCGAACTTCGAAGGGCTGTAGCGGGTCGATTGCGGCTAAATGCAGCGGCGTCCAATAATGGTCGGTTTTGGACATCCTCACACCACGTGTCCAAATACCTGCTTGACGTACTTCCACACGCGGTTAATCTTTGGCCATCGTTTTTGGACATCGAGGAGAGAGCGTGAGTCGAGTCTTTGCGTACTGTCGGGTATCAACCTTCGAGCAAACTACCAGCAACCAGATTCATGAAATTCAGGCCGCCGGCTTCAACATGGAGCCGCGCCGCGTTTTTGCTGAGTGCGTCTCTGGCTCCGTCGCGGCAAAGCAGCGCCCCGGCTTCGCCAAATTACGCGATCGGCTGGAAGAGGGCGACATACTGATCGTTACCAAACTCGATAGACTCGGGCGCAACGCGATGGATGTGCGCGCTACCGTCGAGGAACTGTCGCAAGCGGGGGTTCGTGTCCATTGCCTAGCGCTCGGCGGAGCAGATTTGACTAGTCCCTCTGGGAAAATGACCATGTCTGTACTCGCGGCGGTTGCTGAGTTCGAGCGCGACCTCCTGCTGGAGCGCACGGCCGCCGGCCTCGCTCGTGCACGGAATGCAGGCAAGGTACTGGGGCGGCCTCGTGCGCTCAATGATCGGCAGGAAGCCCTTGCGCGCGAACGGCTTGCGCAGGGCTTGTCCATATCGGCCATCGCCAGTGAACTCGGCACTAGCCGCCAGACTGTCATGCGTCTGCGAGCGCGAGCCAGTTCGAATGTCGCGAGTTGATGTAGGTGGGTCAGGATTCAACTCAACATCCCGCCCAAATTTGCAACCGGTTGCACGCCGCATGAAGAGGGCGGTGTTCGTCGAACTTATAGCCTTCGATTGGAAGCTGCTATAACCGCTTGAACAACCTCGAAGATGTCGCATGCAGCCTTCCCCGTGAGAATGACGCCCATCTCCATTGAATGCTCAAGCGATGCTTCGGTAACGTTCGATGAGCCCACGTATGCCGTCTCCTGGTCGCAAGACACAACCTTGGCGTGGAATGTCTCCCGTCCGGCGCCATCCATTCGGGCCAAGGAGTAGTTGTAGACCTTGACGTCGTTCTCCCTCAACCAGGACTCAATAGCGTCGTACCCCTTCGGATAGTCTTTGCGCAGCGGCGCCTCCAGACTTCGGAGTACGAGGACGCGCTCCACGCCTGGCCGTGTGTAAGAGAATAGCTCCCGCAACCAGTTGGCCCCCTTCTGATCGAAGAACGGCGTCATCACGACGACACGCTTTTGCGCCGCTTGCACGATGCCGTGAAAAGCGTGCTCCGTCGGTTCAAGGTCAGCTGTACGCCAGCCGAGCGCAGCCAAGCGCTGCTCAAGGATGCTGGGTCTAGGTGGCTTGGTGAGAACGACTTGGACCTCAGTCTGGTCGCAATGCACGGTCGCGGCGTAGTGTTCTATGCAGTTCAGCGCGAAGGCCAGCCTTCCGAAGCGACCGTGGCAGTTTCCCTTAGGCTTGTAGCCGGGCTGCGCGGGCTCCACGAGTCCGATCTCGCCGGCGATCCGAAGCACTTGCGCAGCCGCTCCTTCCTCGGTTACGCCCAACTGCGCTAAATCCACCAAAGACCGCACGGTTTGCACGGAGGTTGGTGGCAGTTGTGCCCAGGCATCGAACAACGCCGCGGCCAGCCCTGCATGTCGGGCAAGTGCGCCGAGCACTAGCTGTTCGAAGGCCGTGAGTTTCGACGACATGGTGCCCGGCTATTTCGAGATGAAATCCAGGTAGCCGCGAATTGACCCCTCACGCGTATCGAATCGAGGCCGCCCGCCCACGGACCGAAGAACGGACCGAGACAGGAGTTTGTTGCCAGCTACGCACGAAGTCTCGGGCACCATGATGCAGTCCGGGCAAGCTCCACCTCGATGGGTGCACAGTGAGCCTGTGCCACAGAGCGTGGCCTTGGCTCCAAGCATTGCCGACAGCATAGAGTTGCCCGAATTGCGCCACAGAGCCGAAAGATTTCCCAAGTCCATGGTGGTCCCGTTTCGGTAAACCACAAAGGACAGGTCTGCTGGAAAAATATACTCTCCCAACGAGCCGAGGTCTAACCCCGAGTATTCGCTCACGTATTTCATCAGCAGGTGAGCATAGCTATGGAGGAGCGTATAGACATAGAAATAGGCTGGTGGGGAATCTGTCTCCGGGAGACCATCGAGGAATGGCCCCATTGAACGCGCTACGCTCAGGATGCCAGCTCCGAGCCTCTCGCCTTCCTTCAGCGCGAACATGTCCGGGCAATTTAGGTTTTGGAGCCACTGCAGCACAACTTCTTCTTTCAGTCGAACGTACAACGCTTCGTTGCCCTGTTGGACCACATAGATGGGGTACTTGCTCGCGTCGTTGTGCCGCACAGGGGGAAAGAGGCGCAATCGGACAGGCATGTCCATGCCTCTTTTATCGCGAAGGACTGGCGTCGAGTCCATTCGCGAGTAGCCAAAGCTGAAGCGGCACAAGTCGAACTCCCGGATAAGCCCCATGTCCGCAATGCCTAATTGGTCGAACAGTCCCTTCGTCTCAATCTGAACGGCTTCTGTTTTGTCATTGTCATCTGGGGACAGATCTTCATCTAGTCGCGCGAAAGAGACGTACGGCTTCTTTCCGTTGACGCGAGTTTCCACGTCCAGCCTCGTGTTCTTAAGCGCGGCGTGCTCAATGGCTAGCCGCACGGGATCGTACTTCGAGGCAAACATATTCTGCCTCTCTTTGACAAGAGAACTCACCGAGAAGGGCAGCTCAACTTTGGGCAGCAGAATCTCCCTGTCGCGCAGGTCTTTGATGACAGCCTCCCGAGCAATGATGGCTGTGTCCACGAAACTCTGGAGCAACGTCTTCATAGCCTCCGGCACCGAGTCAATCTCAAGCTGCTCTCTAGCTTGGGTGATGGTAGCAACCGCACTGAGATAGTTCGCCAATTCCTTAGCGCACTCTGGATTGCCCTCGCACGCCTTCCGAACATCCTCTTCGGTGATGGGCTGCACGGCAAAGCCATACGTGCTCGCAATGAAGTCCTTCAGCTCCTCTTCACGGCCGGGCCTGAGCCTTGTCAAAAGCTGCTGATTGCCGTCTTTGAAGTCAATGAAGAGGTCCGACTTGACGTAATAGGCGCTGGACGCCCGGTACGGGGCTGCTTGCATGCGGACCTCCGTCAGCCGCCGCGCATCGTTCAGGTTTCCAAGCATCCGCAGGGTATCTTCGTCGTTTTGAAGCCACTTTTGGGACAGTGGCTTATCACAAACAGCACAGGCGAAGAACCAGTCTCCGATTGCCGGTGAGCGACGGTTAATCCGGAACTTTTGGCTACCGCAGATGCAGCTGTCGCGTCGCTTGACAGCTTTAGCTTCCTTGTCGCTCCACTGCCATTGACCGGGGAACGGGTGCTCCCAATTGCCTGACCAGTGGACGAAGATGACGTCAAGCTGCTCCCAATCGCAGTTCCCAGCTTTCTTGGGATCTTGGCAATGGTCCGGGGCCAAGTAGGGCAGATCCTTGTCGAGTGCGCTCAGGTCATCGTAGTCCCGGAAAAGGCCGCATGTCCGGCAAACAAAAGCCAGCGGCGCCGGCGTGTATTCCATGTGTGATGGGCGGCATAGATAGAAGCGATCCACACCAGGAAGCAAAAAATTCGCACGCTCGGCATCAAGCAGCGCCGCCTCGACGCACTGGACAGGTAACACCTGTGGCTGCTTGACGTCATTGGCTCTAGCGCCCATTGCGGTTTCGAACCAAGCACGGCCGAGCTCGTTCATGCGCTCGTAAATTAGCGAAATTGTGGAGTCCGAGAGCTGGATGTATTCGCCCGCTGATGACCGGGAAATGCATGCCCCCAATCCGCCCTCAAATGTGAAGAAGCTCTCCGGCGCGTAGGAGGTCGCGAGCTGATTGCGCGATCGGCTCATAACCTTCGCCTTTGGGTCCTTCCTCTCCGTCGAGGACGTGGCATTGCTTTTGGCTGAGGTCTTCTTTTTTTCCATGGTGGTGTTCTCCTCAGCTCTTTGCTTCGGTTTCAGGGTCCGTGACGTCAATGTCTGCTCCAGACCCTTTACGGATGAAGGTCATCGCACGAGCAGTTGCTCCCGGGGCAACCCTCTTTGATGCTGCATCAATGCCCGACTCCCTGATGAAGCCGGGCTGGTCCACATCTCGTAGGGACGTCATCGGACGGAGCCTGGCGTCACGCATCTCGAAGAATTTAACCAGCCGCGTGGAATTGACATACTTGTCGACATCCAAGTCCTGCCGGTAGTGGTTGAGCTGCCCTTTGAGAAGAGCCTTGTAGTATTTTTTGCCCTCCGGCGAGGGCATAAATTGCAGGCCAAGGGCCTTCTCCATGAAAGCCTCTGTTGCTTTCACATTCACGGGAGACGACATGTACGCTCTAGCGTCGGCAGCCATGGAGCAGGTCGGAACATATCGCTTGGCGGGGTCGTTGGCTGCGCACAGCGCCTCAATCACGTTTATGCCGCAGACATACTCCTGGAAGAAGCTTGGCATGACGCGTACGAGAGCCTTCTCGGCCCAACGGTCTACAGCGGCCGGAAGAATCATTCGCTCCAGGAAACGGTGGAAAATGTCGTGTATCTCAAGGACGAATCGATCCCGATAGCGCTGAGGAACTGGTACCAGAAGAGAAAAGCCAACGTGGGTTCGGCCCACCCGGGAAGAGGCTTGAATGTACTCCGCAATGTCCGACGGAAGGCCAGCAAAAAACATGGCGTTGAACTCTTCGACGTCCACGCCGTGCGAGATCGCAGAGGTCGCGATGACGGATCGCAAGGTGTCGTTGAGATCCGGAAATTCTTTGTTGACACCAACCCGCGTTTCCGCTCGGCGAACAACCTCTTGAATGTCAGCCGCTGATACGGCTCCCGATATGAGCTCGGATGCTAGCACCTGGCCTTCGATGCCAGCTGCCTCATGCAGTTTCTCGAATTGCGTCTTCTCGGTGTCAATGACCTGATCGCCGCCCTTTTTATTCGTGACATAAGTCAGCGCGATACGGTGCAGGTCCACTAGCGTCAGCAATACGGCAGGGTCCGCGGTTTCCAACAGCCGGGTGAACTGCGTCTGCAGCGGGCCAGGGGACACCCAACGGACAAGTTCTTCTCGGGCCGAGTCTTGGCGTGCCACATCTTCGCTCTTTAACCGCTCGTATAGGCTTGTGATCGCGAGATGGTAGTGCCCCAAGACGGAGGCCATTGCCACGGTGTGTCGGTGGCCATTCGTAAGGATGGAGCCGTAGACGCGAGCCCATCGACTTCGCAGTTCAGTCTCAGACTCTGAAATCGAAGCACGATCCTGGTCATTGAGCGTATCGTCAGGCTGCTTTGGTGCCGCGTAGAAAGAGCTGTAGAGGTCCGGCCCAGGATAGGGAAACCGGACGGTGTTTTGCCTTTGGTAGATGTTGCGCATCTGCCTTTGGGGCTCGCTCACTGTGGCGGAGGCTGCAATGACCTTGATCCGGCGACGCTCGTTGGAGTCAGGCTCGTACGCCAACTCACCTTTATACAGATGTGCAAGCTGGTCGAAACCGGCCTCAAGGGCAGACTCGAAGAGACCCGAGAATGTGCCGAGCGATTCGTCCAGCAGGTGTGCTTCATCCTGGATTAGCAGCGACGGAAATGGGTCAAAGAAGAGCTTCTCGCCGTTTTCGTATGTCGGGAAAAGCGCCTTTGTTGCCGCGTCAGGACGCCCTTCCCAATCCCTGCTTAGCGTTGGGACAAAGAGCCGGCCTGTGGCCGTTTCTACGAATGGCGCGAAGCCGAACATGCCGAAGAACTTCCGGATGGTCCCCTGCGACTGTCCAAGCGCGGAGAGCTTATCCACTGTGCCGAGGAGCACCGATGGGGCCAGGTCATAGATATCCTCGTCGACAATGTAGAAGGGTAGCGGTGTCGGCTCATCGAAGCGCTCATTCCATGAGCACTTGGCCTTCGGCGCGGTACAGTAGTGGCCCAAGGCGTTCCCGCCTGCTCCAGGCTTACGGCGCAGCGCCAGCGTGCTGCCGCTCTTGCTGCCACAGAACGGACAACTCGAAAGCTTGAGCCACCGTTCACGAGCGCTCTTGTATGGCTGAGTTTCCCGGTGGGCAACCTCTCCCGACGGTGAGACATCCTGTACTGTGTCGACATCTGTGTAGCCGTCGGTGGTGTGCCAGTTTGGGGTATTGCTTCCTCCGACCCAGAACCCAAGGGAGAATGGCTCACCGGGGTGGCCGCGGTGGTACCGCTCGTCCTCAGCTGCTGCCATGGCTGTTAATGTTCGCCGCGCCTGTTGTAGAGTTAGCAGCCGTAGTGGATACCGCATCAATGCAGAGACGCCTCGTAGCTTGCCTCGAAGTCTGTCAAGCAGCAACACGAAGACGAGCAGGCCCAGGAACGCCTCGGATTTGCCGCCACCAGTGGAGAAGTACAGTAGGGTGACGGCGTTGGCGTGCTTAGCAACCTCGGGGGTGTAGAAGTCGTGAAACTCGCGAATGCGTGTTGCAAACGCTGGAATAGAAGCGAGGATGAAAGCAAGCTGGAAGAGACGCCACTCGTCATAGCCCTTCCCGGCGGCCACCTTAGCCATTGCGGCGTTCATTGACACCCATGCTTCAAATGGGATGCCCAAACGGCTTTTTTGCGGGCCAGGTCCGCTCCAATGCTTACGCGACTCCTCCAAGATAGCCAATCCGCTACGGATTGCGCCAAGCTCGGCTTTCCACTCGAGAAGGTCCTGCTGAAGCTGAGCCTCCTCAGCCTGTTGTTGCTCCGCGGCCTTCGGCCCCTCCAGCCCCTTGCCGACAGGCCGCAGGGCCGTAACCTCCAGCCATTTCTCGTATGCGGGCAGCAGCGGAGCTAGCCGCTCAAGACAGTCGGGCTGTGAAAGCCGCGCGATGTTTAGGTCCACCCCGTGTGCAACGGGGACGATTCGAGGCAGCACGTAGCGTGGGGACCAGGTCGTTGTCAGTGTGTGGACGTCCCCGTCCTGGGCCATGGCTACTCCACCATTGAAGCCTAGTGCCGGATACTTCAGATACCGGTTGTAGCGATACGAGGGCTTCACTCTGTCCATCCGCAGGAATTGGTGGATCTTCGCGGGTAGCGTCACGGACACGACCAGCTGGAAGACAGACGGTTCAACTTCCTTGTGATTGGTCTTTGACGGTGGGGTCGACCAGTTCTCTAAGGCCACATGAAGGGTATTCCGACTAGCATCCAGGGGGTCCTGCAGAGCCTGTACGACCCAGCGCAGCTCGATGTCAGGGAGGACCAGCTTGAGTTTGGAGGCGCGCACAGCCTCTAGGTACTTTGTCCAATTCTGCAGGTCAGAGGGGCGGATGGTCTGACCGTGTCGATAGCCCCAGAGTTGCCCGCCGAAAAATTCATCACCGCTGGCCGCCCAAGCGTGAAGTTGCTCTCTGATAGCCGCATTGAGAATCGCCGAGGCCTTTGTCGCGTCGGCCTCTGCCGTGGTTGGGGTGAATTCGAAAGAGGGAAGCGTTAGCTCCAGCCTCAACCACTTTGCAGGCGGTGCGATGGGTTCGGCCATCCCATCCGGAATCAACATAGTGGCAGACGCCGCCTGCGCTGGGATCGGAGTCCCGTCATCGGTCTCCTGGAGGTCGTTGTCGTGCTCTACTTCGATCGCTGAGTCTGACCCCTCCACTGTAGCCCGGTCCAATTTGTTGTCGAAAGGCAGCCCGAGTTCAATGTAGGCTTGCCGACGAACCGCCAGGCTCTCTGGTCGCCAACTCTCGTGCTTCTTACCGCCTGGGAGGCTTGCCTCCAATTTGACGAGTGCCTCCCTCACCTTGGTCCGAAGGAGAGTTCGCGCTTCCGCGTTCAGTGGGAACACAGGTTCCAATCGGCCCCCAGGCTTGATCTCATCTACCGTGGGAAGGATGCGCACATAGACGGCGCCGCGTACCGAGACAGTCAGCGTCTCACCCGCGTCCGACGTAAGGATTTGGAGATCCATCCCGTGGGCGCTGATCCGGATTGGGTCAGCTTCTTCGTCGCCTACCCGCTCATCTTGCGGCATCGGCACAATGAACCCCGACATGAGCGCAGTGCTTGGCTTCATGCCGTAGATAATCTTGTAGAACTCGCCTTTACCTTCCAGTCGGCCTGAGAGGTTATTCAGCAGGCTGTCAACTACCGCCTCCTTGTACCCTTCGTGGATATGACGGGGGTTCTCGCTCAAGACGGGCATCCGAATCTCCTGGTTCAATTTCCAGCGCACTGCGCCCGGACGGGGCCACCACGCGCTCGACTTTGTGGACGCACAGTAAGGCGTCCTGGCGCAGCTGCCTGACCACGTGCTCAGGTAGCTTGCGATAGGTGGTGGCACTCTCAGGCTGGAAGAGGATTTCCGCGTAGCGTGCCACCAACTCGCGGCCTAGGCTCTGATTGAACTGCCTCGTTTTGCGAATGAGAGCCCAGTAGCGTGCTGCGTCGTCTTCGCTCATCTGGAGTGCGGCGCAGAACGTCCGGAAAAAGGAACCGTCTTTGGACGCATGAGGCCGTGAGTCGTCGTTACCGGGCGGCTCTAACCAGTAGTAGACGCGGCCGACCCGACAATCCTTGGCGGCCGGGTTGAGCGCCACCATTCGCTCGTGGATCTTCCTTGCAAGCACCGACCGCTTGGTCTCTTTGAAGAAGAGCTGGCAGCGCCGCTGGACGTCGGTGTGATATAGCTGCATCCACATACGCAACGGGTCGACCACTGAGCTAATACCCTCGCGGCCTGAGGCGCGTCGTAAGGCGTCCTCGACTTTGGACCGCAGCTCGTCGTTCATCTCGAATATGAGGTCATCGACACGAACGGCCGACACATTCATCCGACGGAAGAAAGGGTCTTCGTTTGGTTCGTAGCGGTAGATCCAACCTGATGCATAGGCCCGAGCGCCACCCTCCAGGTCGAACCGGTAGTAACTGTTATCAGCTCCCTGTCCCGTACTCGCACCATCGTCAAGACGGAAGGTAGGCGAAAAGTCGGCCAGCGAGGAGATACCCAATGGCTTTGGGATTTCTTTGAGTCGACGGTCAAGCTCCTGCGCCAGCAGTCCGATTCGGCCGCGGAACGGCTTAAAAGGTTCTAGCTCCTTCATCTTCTCAAGCATTCGCAGCGTCGAGTCGGCTTGCTTATAGGCGACGAGGAGGACCGTACCATGCGGCACACCAGGGTTTGCCAGCAGCACCCGCAGAACGTCAGCGTTCATCCCAACAAAGACGAGCTGCTTCCTCTTGAGATCCTCTCCTAGTGCCCGGCCTATAGAGGCTAGGGTGTCCCATTTCAACTTGGGTTCGATCTCTGCCCACACGTCGCCAAGCTTGCGACTCAAGAATCTGTGGGCTAGCTGGATGTACTTGGAGTTCGGCAGAACAATGGACAGGCCGTGATTCGAACCTCTCGCATGCCGGTCAATCTCAGCGAGAAGACGGCGTGCCATGGGCGTGGCGTCGCCCCAATCTTCAATCAACTGTTCAGCAGTGCGGATGGCACGGTCCAACTGCGTTCGGTGCTCATTCAGATTTCCAGCATCCAGTTCGGCCTGAATTGCCAGCCGCACCGTGGACCATGCGTTACGCTGACTGGCGAAGTCGGGGATTGCCTGTTCGGCCGAGTCAGCGGTCAGGTCTTTGTACCCTGCCGGCATGTTCGATAACCGCAGGACGTAGAGGCAAGCGTCCAAGAGCGCACGGTGTGTCGGGCTGTCTTCTGGGCCACACGCGACAGCCAGTCTCTGGAAGGCAAGGGCTATTTGCGTAGCGTCACGATCGACGATGCCGACGCTGAAGTTGGCATTACTGCGCTGCGCGAGCTTGAAATCTCGTGCATGCGGCTCTGCGCTCAACAGCACGTCCTCCGGCTCGGTTGCCCAAACCTGCATACTCAGCGCGCGCTTAGCTTCGGTCAGCTGACCCTTCAAACTAAAGTATGTTGCGGGGTCGTCCGTGACGATCAAGAAGCCCTGGGATGAGAAACCGGCCTCCTCGGCAATGCGAACTTGTTCGGGGATTCGACGTACAGCATTAAAGTTTGAGCGAGCCGCGGCTGTGGTTGCGTCGAAAAGCAGCAGCTCGGGTAAGCCCTCCCCTCGAAGCGCAGGAGAAGTCAGGGCTTTCTTCCATGCTACTTTGTGCGTCGAGTTGTGCAGCACCATGAGGGCGCAGGGCGCCTTGCCGGGGTCTTGCCATTCTTCGTTCACCTGCGTCCGGAGTGCCTTGCGCGTCGCCAACCGGGCGACTTTGCTCAACGTGCGCTCCAGGGCGCTCGTCTCACTTGTAACCCAACCAGATTTAGGAGTCTGGTACACGAATACAGGGACAAGTTCTGCTAATGCGGGGTTTGGCACTTCAGGGTGCCGCAACTGAACATCATTGAGCGCGCCCATTGCGGCGAGGAACGCTGAAGACTCGGTACAGGTGACGGGCACCGTAGCCCCATTCGCCTGAGTCTTCCAAAAGGAACGGTACGCATCAACCAGCTCCTGCCGATCGACGAGCGTACCTCTCAGCGCCATGCTCGACGCATGATTGCCAGGGAACAGAACAGTGCGCAGCCCACGAATATCGCCCGCACAGACCCGCTCGATATTGGCCATCGCATGCAGAAGTGGCAGGGAGGCCAACTTGGCGGGCCAAACTAGGCAAAGCTCTACCCCGCCAGATTCTGCCCTCTCTAGCAGGCGGTTGACTAGATCGACGGTCCAAGGCTGTGGTCCCACCCTGCCCCCGGCCGAGCGGTCTGTAAACCGTAATCCCGTTGAGCCGTAACGCACCGCTGCCCAAGGTCTGGACGGCGCCGGAGGTGGTATTGCCGGAACCGGGCCGTGGGCTGGGCCGGGCGGGGAGAACAGGGCAGATGTAGTTTGCGAACCCGAACCCTCTATCTGCTGAGCCTGCTTGGCTGCAGTTTTCCTAACCTCCCTAGCCTCCCTGGCCTCCTTGGCCTTTACCGCTTGGCGTTCCAAGGCCTTGGCGCTGCGAGCTTGGCGGTCGGCGAGCATCTTGAGCCTAGACATCGTCAAGCGCTCCTAGCGAACTTGGGCAGATCGACACTGTTCACCATGAACTTGTCCGCAATGCCGAAGGCTCGTCTGACTGCGGCTTCCATACCAATGCCACTTGCGAGGTATTGTTTCAGTAGTCGCGGGTCCGGCAGCTTCAGTTGGCTCAGTTCGAATGCGGAAACGTTCGTCGCGCCGGAGATGCAACGGAAGTAGCGGTCCATTGGCTCAGTGCTCAGTAACAGGGCAAGCTGCTTGGGTGTTACAGCTGGAACGTCGCCCTGCGGTTCGATGATGACAACGTGGTTTTCCCCGACGAATCCGCCGTAGCTCGCGAAGAGTTGAGTCGGAACAGGCGCCGCGACGAGCCTGCGAGGCTGGTCGTTCGACGTCACACGTTGCAGCACGACGCATGGCTTGCGAACGACCGACGAGTGGAACTGGTCGCCTAGATCGACGAAGCGATGCTCGTCATCGGCGGCGACATGGGCATCAAAATCGATAGTACCCGTGGCCAAGATGTTGCTGGACCACAGCAGTGGGACGGCAGTTGACGACTTTGCCTTGCGAACATCCTTGAGCGAGTTGAATCGAGGACGGGTGTCTCGATTCCACACATACGAGCCGATGCGTACCCGGTAGCCGTAGTCTTCCAGCCGAAATCGAGAGCGGGCCGCGACCTTCAGGAGCGCGACGTCCTTGACGGCACGAGGGATGGGCCAGACCATGCCAGAGTTTGGCAATAGACATTCACCGACGCCAGAATAGCGACCATCTACTGACACGAGCGAGACCCTTGCTTTGAGCGCCTTGACCGCTCCAGCCTCGCGGCGTCGTAGGACGGTCAGAGCCGTTTCCTGCTCCACGTCGATGAATACTCCTTCCCGGTCGCTTACTATGCCGATGTGCAGCAAGTCGGCATTTGCTATCAAGTATTCACGCAGCTTGCTGAAATACTGGCCGGAGAGAAAACTGGTTGGCGTAACCAGGGCCGCGCGGCCCCCCTCCCGGAGAAGGCGAACACACAAGCCAATGAAAACGCCATAGAGATTGGGCTGAGCTTGAATCACGTCACCAAAGGATTCACGCAAAGGTACCAACTCTTCGGCAGTCATCTTGCGGTACGGGGGATTGCAGACAATTACGTCAACCGTGCCGAACATGCCGACCAAGTCCTGCAAGGAATTCGCAGGATGGACCTTAAACATAGGTACGTGACCAGTTCCCTTGATTTCTGCATAGAGCGTCATGCAGAGGAACTGCCTGGACAGCTCGCAAAGGATCGGGTCGAGATCTGTCCCATACAGATTGGCCTCGACGTGTGCTAGCACGCGGCGAGGACTGAAGCCTCTCTGCTTCAGGCTTTTGCGCATCCGAAGCGCAATGGGCGCCAAGAACGCCGCGCCGCCACAAGCTGGATCGAAGAATGAGTGGCTGCCGAAGTCCACGCCCTCATCCGCCAAGTCGTCGAGCAAACCTCTTGTCAGTGAAGCCGGCGTGAAGAACATTGCCAGCCGTTTGCGATAGTGATCGTCTGCCAGCATGGCGTAGCTGCTGCTAAGCCAGTACGATGCCTCCAGCAGGTCCATACCTCTAAGTTGCTCGGCGAAGGCACGGACTGAAGGTTCCACTGATAGGGCCTCGTCGTGAGGCAGCTGTGCCGGGGGGAGCGCAGCAAAGTCAACTTCACACCACAGGCGCAGGACGGTCCCAACCATCGTGGCGGCGTCAACGGCTTGTTGTCGGGCGAGCTGCCCAAGGAGTCGAATGCGACGGGTCAAGGCATAGCGCAGGGCTTTGGCTGAGCCTGGGCTTGATGTGGGCGAAACATCAACATTGGAATTACTCACCTCCCCCCCGCGCGAGTCATTTTTATCTCTTTGGCGTTGCCAAGTGCAGTATTGTAGATCCAGCGGTGCTGACGTGCGCCTACCACGAGTGTGGGGTAGAGGCAAAAGATACTATTACAGCATCGTGACGGCATCGAGCCTGGCTCATGTCTTGTCATGGCGTAAATGACCATAGTGTTTGTCATTGCCGTCGACGTGCCCGTCAGTTTCGCCACGACGAAGCTGTCCACACCATCCGCGATCATTTCGCTGATGGCAGTGTGGCGAAGGCAGTACATCACAACCGTTGGCGGAAGCCTTGTGCGCTCAGCGATAAACAACAAACGCTGGCGCGGGCGCGGCTTGCAGAGGGGCAGTCCGTTGCCGCGATTGCCCGAGAATTGAATACGAGCCGCCAAACCATCATGCGCTTACGCGCCCGTTCGGTTGAGCACGCAATTTGTTGAGGTGGGCACCGCCCGAATTTGCAACCGGTTGCAAGCTGGGTCTAGGGGTGCCTTGTCGGCTACGCTACGAGGTAATTAAGTCGCGAAACAGCGATGGGTATTGGGGAGGTAGCGAAGGCCTAAGCGCGGAGCAATGCCTGCCCCGCGCTAACAGTCATCCGTCACTCATGCGCCCATCGAAATGTTTGCTTCAATTCATTGCAGTGAGCTCTTGGTAGCAATCCTCGATGCTGTAGCTGACCAACGACTATGCCAGGAGCCACTTGAATCTCCTTTGCAAACGACAAAATGGCAAGTTTGCTGAATTGGTTTCGCTTTATAAACGCGGAAAACGGCAAACGTGGAAGCAATTCTTGTTCGGAAAAATTGTTTGCCTCGGCCTCCTTTGCTGGGTCCAATCCGTTGGCGCCCTCTAGGAAAAGCTCCTTCTTTCCGTGCAGTAGAATGTGTCCTGCCTCATGGAAAAAGGTGAACCAGAGGTGGTCGTCGGTCCGATATCTCAGACTGAGCTGAATAAGCGCCTTGTTTGAATTGATCCATCGCGTCGCACCGCTGACGCCGGTCTTAGGCAATGCTGGAACGAAAACGACCGCCACCCCTGCTCCGGCACAGAGCTCCTGCATGCGCGGAACAAAAACGTCAGGTTCCTCAGTTGTCAGCAGCCGAATTTCATCAAGTGCTGCGCGAAAAGCCGCTTTGTCAAAAGCTTCGCAAGAGATTTGTGCCGCCTCAATCTCGCCACGACGAAGCCATGCCGATACGGACTCAGGGAAAATCTCTTGATGATTATGCTGGCGGTAAGCGACGTTTAAGTTTGGCCACATGTCGTCCCATTGATCAACACTGGCAATTCCAAAGAAGCGCAAGACTTCCACTAGCTGCGCCTTAGCGTCGCTGTGCTTTTGAATCCAATTGAGCTTCGCCATCATGGCAACCGGGATGTGTTTGAGCCACCCCAAGTCACGCTCCAGCTTGGCTTCCTCGTGCAACCGTGCGACAGCCTCTTGGTATTGGCTTTCGAGGTTTAGCCAGTAATCAGCCGGCATGCCGAGCGCCCGCTCCAGCTTTATGGCTGTTTCGGGGGTGATCGACGACTTTGCTTGAACAATGGAAACTATGTGCTTGGGAGTTAGGCCCGTTCTTTTAGCCAACTCGTGCTGGGTCATCCCGCGCACGTCTAGTTCGTCGCTAAGGACCTCGCCTGGAGAGACTGCGTAGTCGGGCTGGTATTCGTTAATAGCTTGCTTAGCCATGAGTATCCTCGATTCCGGTAATTTCAATGGCGGTCACCTGCTTCCAATCCAGCCCGCCTTCTGGGCGCATGGGTAAAGGATCGTGATTGGGCTTGAATACCAGCCGATACGGGTGATCCAGGTCAACCGTCAGATAGCCTTTTCGATTGCCGGTCAGTTCGTGGCAGCGATGCGGCGGGCTCATCGGCGGTGCGAATATTCCCAATGTTGGTGCGGCACGAAGCTGTGTCAAAGCGATCTTGAGTTTCCTGGTCCTCAGGGGGCCGTGCGCTTTAATCATTGCCTTCTCTTCGTTGAGCTGCTTTCGCAGCGCCTTACTGGCGAAAGAGATGTCCATTCACATGAGATGACGTTTCATTAACCAGTAAGGTTATCATTTTTTCGCAACGTCTGCGAGCATCGATTGCGGCTCTGACTGGTACCCCTCAGGTGATGCGAGAAGCGACAGATTGATGCGTAAGTGATTGATTTCAAATGAATTTATAGTCGGCAAAAGGCCTTGCCATCGGCTCAGCGAGCGGAGGTCAACCTGGGTGTCGCCCCCTTCCCCTCATCGTCCTAGTCCGAGTTTCTCTCCGAAATCAGTCGGGGATGGCTGCCGCTGGAGCTACAGCATTGCGATCGCGTCCAGCTTCGCTCGCGTCTTATCGTGGCGTAGATGCCCGTAATGCTTGTCGATCATCGCCGTCGACGTTCCTGCCAACCTCGCTACGATGAAGCTGTCTGCACCATTCGCGATGAACTCACTGATGGCCGTGTGCCGAAGCGAGTACATGACGACCGTGGGGGGAAGCCTCGCAGCCAGTACGGCGGTCCTGAAGGGCTTCTTCCACGAATCCTTGTTCCAACGCTGCCCGAGCTCTGTCGCTAGGATCGGCGCGTTCCCTATTTTGTTCTTCGTCTGTTCTGTGAAGAAGGCGACGGCTGCGGACGAAAGGGTAACAATACGGTGCCCAGTTTTGCCTTCAAGGGCGAGAGTCCCCTGCTCACGGTCAAAGTGCTGGACAGAGGCATTTGCAAGCTCGCCGGGTCGCGCGCCGGTCAACAGCATAGCGGTCGCCAGCTGTCGAATATCATTGGCACAGGCGTTTATTAAAGCCTTGCGCTGGGTGGCTGAGAGGAACGCCTGACGTCTACGGCCCACGTCTTTGAACTTCGCCACTGTTTTCCAACCT
>Ga0137300_1134_pt1 | contig 16237 bp, 15 predicted proteins | sample RamsorwD2O_NANAE_FD_97190 | JGI IMG/M metagenome (GOLD analysis project Ga0137300, IMG submission 97190) | Mouse cecal microbial communities from Vienna, Austria - N-Acetylneuraminic acid amended with D2O_NANAE | ecosystem: Host-associated > Mammals > Digestive system > Large intestine > Cecum... | reverse complement strand
CATCACCGATGCAGATGTATTTCATCTCCAGGTACTCCTCCATGCCGTGGCGCGAGCCTTCGCGGCCCAGCCCGGACTGCTTCACGCCGCCGAAAGGAACGTGCTCCGTCGCGATCACGCTAGCATTCACGCCAAGAATCCCGCATTCCAGGGCTTCGGACACGCGCGTGATGCGACCGATGTCGCGGCTGTAGAAGTAGCTAGCCAAGCCGAACTCCGTACTGTTCGCCGCAGCGATGGCGTCGTTCTCGTGCTTGAACTTGAAGATCGGAGCCAGTGGCCCGAAGGTCTCCTCCGTCGCACAGAGCATGTCGGCGGTCGCATCGGCCACCACGGTGGGCTGGAAGAACTGGCCATGGAGCTTCGTGCCGCCGGCGAGAACCCGCGCGCCCTTGGCCTTGGCGTCGTCCACGTGACGCTGCACCTTTTCAACCGCCGCGGGCTCGATCAGCGGGCCCTGCACCACGCCTTCGTCAAAGCCATTGCCGACCTTCAACGTCTTCACCTTGGCGGTGAACTTGTCGATAAAGGCGTCGTACACGGCCTCTTGCACGTAGATGCGGTTGGCGCACACGCAGGTCTGGCCGGCATTGCGGTACTTGCTGGCGATGGCGCCTTCGACAGCCGAGTCGAGATCGGCATCGTCGAACACGATGAAGGGAGCATTGCCGCCCAACTCCAACGCGAGCTTCTTGACCGTCGGCGCACTTTGGGCCATCAGGATGCGGCCAACTTCGGTGGATCCGGTGAAGCTGATGTGGCGAACCTTGTCGCTGGAACAGAAGACCTTGCCGGCCTGCACGCTGTTGTCACTGTCGGCCGTCAGCACGTTCAGCACACCAGGCGGAATGCCAGCGCGCACGGCCAGTTCCGCCGCCGCAAGAGCCGTCAGCGGCGTGAACTCGGCAGGCTTGATGACGACGGTGCAGCCTGCAGCCAATGCAGGAGCCACCTTGCGGGTGATCATGGCGAGGGGGAAGTTCCATGGAGTGATGGCGGCGCACACGCCAATGGGTTGGCGCAGGACCGACAGCCGCCGGTTGTTGTCGAAATGCGGCAAGGTCTCGCCTGCCACCCGCTTGGCCTCCTCGGCGTACCACTCGACGAAGCTGGCCCCGTACACCACCTCGCCCTTCGCCTCGGCCAGCGGCTTGCCCTGCTCGGCCGTCAGGATGCGAGCGAGGTCGTCGACATTGGCCATCAACAGATCGAACCAACGGCGCAGGATGTTGCTGCGCTCCTTGGCCGTTTTGGCCTTCCAGGGTCCCAGCGCGGCATCCGCGGCGGCAATCGCGAGCTCCGCTTCTTCTGCGCCCATGTTGGCAACGTCGGCGAGCTTTGCGCCCGTGCTCGGATCCGTGACCGCGAACTGCCGCGCGCCTTCAAGCCACTGGCCGTTGATCAGTGCGCCGGTCCGCAGGAGCATGGTGTCTTTGAGCAGGTGAAACGGAGAGATGGGTTTGGTCATGGAAGGATCCAGTGGTCAGAGGTGGCGCACGAACCGCGTGCGCGAACGGGGACGAACCTCGACCGACTAGCACGCTCAAGCATGCCTGGAACGGTCGGGTACGCCTCCATTTCATTGCGAATTGGGTTTAACATAAAGATCCACTACGCGAAAAATCAAGGGCCCAAATGACGTTGTTCGCAGTCGATCTGCTTCAGGAACGTTGGGCCGCTGGAGCTGCAATGCGGCAAGCCGCCACATTGCAGCGGTCGCTTTACGACAGCCTGCGCAAAGCGGTACTGGATGGCGGGCTCCCGCCATCCACGCGCCTGCCCGCATCGCGCGACCTGGCCCAGGCACTGAACCTGTCCCGCAACACGGTCAAAGCCGCGTTCGAGCAACTCGTCGCCGAGGGCTACCTGCGCGCCACCACTGGCAGCGGCACCTACGTCTGCGACGTGTTGCCCGAGGAGGTGCTATGGGCCTCTGCGGACAAATCTGCTGGCCGCCCGGAACAGGACTGGCCGACGCCAGAGATCAAGTTGTCCAAGCGAGGATCGCAGGTGCTGGAGCGGACGTGGACCTTGGGAAGTCAATGGGCACCGTTCGTCTCGGGGGTTCCAGACGTTGAAGAGTTCCCGCAGAAGAAGTTCGACCGCCTGGAGGCCCTTTGGCGAGGCCGCCAGCGAGCACAGTGGTTGACCTATGGCGGCAACGAAGCAAGCCGCGCCCTTCGCATCGCCATCGCCGACTATTTGCGTCAGGCACGCTCGGTCCGGTGTGAGCCCGACCAGATCGTCATCACCGATGGCGTGCACCAGGCGGTGGAACTGACGACGCGTCTGCTGGCGGATGTCGGCGACAGCGCCTGGGTGGAGGACCCTGGCTACTGGGGCATCCGCAAGTTGCTCGCCATCAACGGGCTACGGGTCATCGGCCGGCCGGTGGACGCCGAGGGCATGACCTTGCCTGCCAGCAAGCGCCATGCAGTTCCGAAGATCATCCTCGTTACCCCATCCCACCAATATCCGCTCGGGGCCGTCATGAGCCTGCGCCGCCGTGGCGAGCTTCTCGACTACGCGATCCGCAACAAGATCTGGATCGTCGAAGATGACTACGACAGCGAGTTCCGGTTCTCCGGCCACCCAATTCCATGCCTGCAAGGACTGGTCCCTAACAGCCCCGTCATCTACATCGGCACCTTCAGCAAGACGCTGTACCCTGGTCTGCGCGTCGCCTACATGGTTCTGCCGCGCGCTGCGTGCCGGGCCTTCAGCAACGCACATTCCGAACTTCATCGCATGGGTCGCCAGGCTACCCACGCGACCCTGGCAGCCTTCCTGGCCGAGGGCCACTTCTCTGCCCACATCCGCAAGATGCGCCTGATCTACGCGCAGCGCCGGCACAAGCTACGACAGTTGATCCTCGACGAGTTTGGCGAGCACGCCATGCACCCATTCGACAGCAATGCGGGGCTTCATCTGGTCATGCGATTGCCCGATGGGGTCGATGACGTTGCGATCGCCGACCATGCCAAGCGCGAAGGGATCGTGGTCCAGCCGCTGTCACGCTACCACTTGCAGCCGAAGAACGCGTCCGGCCTGCTTCTTGGCTTCGGTGCGGTGCATCCCGATCGCATGGAAGCGCCATTCAAAACGCTGGCTAAGGTCATCAGGGCGGCTAGCTGATCCGGTCCGCGGCCATCACCGCGCGAATGAAATCTTCAGCGGCAGGCGAAAGGGTCTTTCCTTTGATCTTGACGATGGCGATCTGGCGCGTGAAGCCAGCAGACCTGATGTCGACCTGCTGCAGCCGGTGTTCTATTCGTGGGTCGATGGCGGACTGTGGAAGGATTGCTACGCCCAGGCCTGCGTGGACCATCCCGATCAGCGTGGCATTGTTGGTCGCCTCGCACGCAGGCAGCACACTGGAACCATGCATCGCGAAGGCAGCGTCGATCAAGCGGCGAATGCCACTGCCGTGCGACAGCAGCAACAGGTTGTGCTTGAGCAGGTCCGCTGCGCTAGCGTCCTCCTGCTGGGACAGTGGGTGGTCCAGAGGGCAGAAGGCACACAGCCGGTCCTCCCAGAGCGGCTGCACATCCAGGTCGACAGTTTTGGGGCTGACATCCGTGACGCCGAACTCCACCTCGCCCGCCTTCACCATGGCGACGATGTCATCGCCGAGCGCATCGTGGAGGAAGAACGAGATGCCCGGATGGCGTGCCCGGTAGCTGGCCACGAGCGCAGGCAGAAAATGCGCGCCGATCGACGGCAGGCAGCCCAGCCGCACCGTCCCCACGCCCTTGGATTGCAGCCGGCGGGCCATGTCGATCACACCATCAAGCTCCTGGAGCACGCGCACCAGTGTGGGAGCGATCTCCGCACCGGCCGCTGTCAGCTCCAGCCGGCGCGTCGTTCGGTCGAAGAGCTTCAGTCCCAGCGCCTCTTCCAACTGCTTGACCTGCAACGTGACCGCTGGCTGCGTTCGGTGCAGTGCCTCAGCGGCCGCAGTAAAGCTCCCGTGCCGCACGATCGCGACCAAGGTACGCAAGTGGGTCAAAGTCACATTCATCAGTGAAAGTTATTTATTAATCATTGACTTCTCATTTTACCTATGACCCGCCCCCCCCCTACATTGCTCGTCACGCCAGGGGTAACACCACCCCTCCGCCATCAAAACCGCCGGAGACACATCATGGAACATTTGATTTCGCGACGCCACTTGCAATCTTTCGCGCTCGCTGCGGCTGCAATTGCCGCGGCCGGGCTTGCGCATGCCGAAGCCGGATACCCCAGCAAGCCGATCAAGATCATCGTCCCCTACTCGGCTGGCGCCGTCACAGACATGCTGGGGCGGTTGGTCGCCAAGTCGCTGCAGGAGAAGCTGCAAGTTCCCGTGATCGTCGACAACCGGGTCGGAGCCGGCGGAACTCTCGGAACAAGTCTCGCGGCCAAGTCCGCCCCCGACGGCTACACCCTTCTGCTCGGAGCGACTGGCCCCGTCTCGGTCGGCAAGGCGCTGTACCCTCAGCTGAATTACGACCCGTCCGTGGATCTGGTGCCGGTCGCCATCCTCAGCAGGGTGCCTTTTGTCATCGTCGCGAACCCCAAACGCGGATTCACACAGGTCGGCGACTTGCTCACCGCCGCGAAGGCAAAGCCGCAAGAAGTGACCTATGGTTCTGCAGGCAACGGAACACCTCAGCACATCATCGGCGAGATGTTCAAGCAGGCGACCGGCGCTCCGCTCACGCATGTTCCCTACAAGGGTTCTGCGCCCGCGAACGCCGATCTGCTTGGGAACCAGATCGCGATCATGTTCGACAACCCCGGCCCGTTGGTCCAACACATCACCGGCAAGCGCCTTGTGGCTTTGGCACAGACAGGCGCCGAGCGGCTGGCGGTTCTGCCTGACGTTCCCACGATGCGCGAACTCGGCTACAACGACTTTGTGGCTGCACCTTGGTACGGGATCATGGCACCGCGCGGAACACCTGGCAGCATCGTGCAGAAGCTCAACGAGACGATCAACGCGATCCTTTTCCAGCCGGACGTAATCAAGCAGTTGAGCGATGCGGGGCTGACTCCCAGCCACATGTCCCTCGAACAATCCAAAGACTTTCTGCGCGCCGAGGCCCAGCGATGGGGTGAGGCGGCGCGCCGCTCAGGCTCCACCATCGATTGACCCCCTATGCCGCACATCATTGTCGAAGCAACCCAACGAGTTCACAGAAGCGTCGAGTGGCGCAGAGTCTTCACCGAGATACACATCGAACTGGCCTCCAAGGGCTACGGCAACCTCACCGACTTCAAAAGTCGCGTTGCACTGACTGATGACTGGGTCGTCGCAGACAAGGAAGAGCCGTGTGACGTGCTGTTTGCCACACTTCACACCATGAATCCACGCCCAGACGATGTGCTCCAAGCAATGACACATATCGTGCATGAGCATCTTTCGCAGGCGCTTGAGCGCTGCACTGAAGGGACATGGGTCCAGTGTTGCGTCCGCGCGCAGGCCACCGCGCGGAACCTCTACATCAAAACGCACGTGTCGCCACCGGTCGACCTTGAGTCGCAGTTCAACTATCTGCCTCGCGCTTGCTAGCTCGGAGGCCAGGACTGAGACTTGATATGCACTTGCTCCGCATTGCGCCCGCTGCGGCGCGCGGCGGCACAGAGTTCAGTTCCTCCTAGCAAGCTCGTGCAGCGGTGCAGCGGCGACTCCAATGCCCAATGGCTGTGCAACTGCGTTTGCCGGTTCGTCGTCCTCATAGTGCGTCGAGACCGGGAAGTTGAAATCGCGGTGCACATGTAAGTTGCGAATGCAGGCTCGGGCCTTACCGAGAAGGGCCTCGCCAGCGTGCCGCGTAGCAGCGATACCGTTTCGTTTTCGCGGGCAACCGCCATAGGCCGCTTTCAACGCGGCAGCGCCCGTAAGGATCGTTACTTCCGCAACGGCGAACCGTCGAGTTAGGATCCGCGCGTACGCAATCTAGTCAGCCCAAAGCTGGAGATAGACAGCCACGACACCGAGCGCTACTCCGCCTTCAACTGCGCGAGATCACCGGCAAGCTGCCGACCAAAACCACCTTCGTCGTGCGCCCGCCCACGCAATGGAACGACCGGACCGTCTACGTCGGCGGCGGCGGCGGCGGCGGCGGCTTCAACGGTACGCTGCCGGCCGCCAACACGGCCTACCTGACCTCCGGCTCCGCGCAGAACTCGGCCCGTGGCCGCCGCCGACCACGAGGTGGCCTGGGCGGATGCGCAGCTGGGACGACTGCGGGCGGTCTTCTCGGGCGGCGCGTGCGACTGGAGTCGCAGCGGTGTCGGCCAGAGTGGACCGGACGGATCCTGGCTGCGTTACGGCGAGACGCCGGCCACATGGATAGTTCTCGGCCCATGACGGAACTCTCACGAGCAAAGTCTGGGTAGATGCACGCGTCCTCCCTATATCCTGTCGCAGACATGGATAGCGATTCTGGCGTGCCGTTCGGTCGATCGACTACCGGAGGCAGAGATGCCAGGTTCGTGCGAATCCAGTCATCGAACCGCGGCACCAGAGCGCGAGGAGCTTGTGATGACGGCACGTTCGCTTCGAGCGCCCCAGGCATGTCGACTCCGACGTAGGAGCGAGCCAAAAGGGCAAAGACCAAGCGCATGGGTAGCTCGACGCCACCCTGCCGTCAAGTCGCCGAGCACACAAAGCTATCGGCCTTCGCGGGATCTCCACCACCCTTGTAACGAGGGAACTGAGGGTATTGGCAAAGCGGACGCTGAATCTCCACAGCCGCTCCGTCCGAGGACAGGCGAGATGCCACCAAGCCGTCGGGAACATCCCCTTTCTCTACCCAGACGTCTATCGCGGTCACCCAGTCGACCTTTGCAGCACCTGGTCCACCAGGCGCAGGGCCGTTGCTGCCGTGGCCAACGCCAGGTGACGAGAAGAAGCGCGCAAAGCGGGCGACCTGCGACTCACCCATGAGCTGCTTCACCGACTCCACATACGCTGCGGTTCGGTACACGGAGACGATGGTGTCACCAACGCCATGCCAGATGATCATCTTGCCGCCCTGGTCGGCGAACGCTCGCAGGTCTGGATCTGCTGAATCCAGGATCGATGCGACGCGCGCGTACTCTGCTTCGAACTGCGTGGGGTCGTGGGTCATAGCACTTGCGGTCGAGCTTCTTTCGGCGACACGCGCCATCTCGTCGGCAACGAAGAAGTTGAAGGCATCACGCGCAGCAAAACTTGAACCGAAGAGATAGGTGTTCCAGTCCGGCGTCGCAGCACCGCCACGGCCGTAGCGGGGGTAGTCCGGCGTTTCGAGAGCCGATGTCATGCCAATCGACTTGTCTGCATAGACGAGCCTGACGGTCTCGATCTGGCCCGCGGTCAAGCACTGATCGTTGTCAACACCGGCTGGACAAAGCAGGTCGGACGGCACGTACTGACAAGCTTCGATGTTGCCGATGATTCCGTCCGCGAGCCCATCGAGCGCGTCGCACGCCGCTATCTCCGCATTGGCGTACAGCCTCACCTTTGCGGGGTTGAGCCAATTGGACGGATCCGAGAATATGTGTCGCGACAGGATCGGGCCCACGTTGGCCTCCATCGCGGTCTGATTCGGGGCGGGCACGAGTGCCACGATTCCATCGTAGTCGCCCGGATACCTCTGTGCCGCAGCCAGTCCAGCGCGTCCTCCATTGGAACCACCGAACATGTATCGCCGGGTTGGTGCACGGCCGTAGAACTCAGTGGCGATGACCGTCCCGACTTCCAAGGAGAAGTGGTTGGCTTGATAGGCATGGTTGCGCAGGGCAACGTCGTCCACCGCAAAGGCGAAGGTCGGCGCCTGATGTCCGGAGTCGGAGCTGATCTTGACGAAGCTGTTTGCAGAGGCGCCCGCGAATCCGTGGTACGAAGGAACGTCGGTAGGAATGAAGCCGTCGAATCCTCCGCCTCCGAACGTGATCGTCTTGCCGTTCCACATCGTCGCCGCGGGCAACTCCACAGCCCAGTTGATGGTCGATGTGGCAGAGGACACGATCGTTCCTCGAACGATGCATACCTCCGGCAAAGAGGCGGTGGCCGCTCGCAACTCAGTTCGCGAGAACACCCCCCCGTGAGGTAGAGACGCGGGCTTGAACTTGGCACACGACTCCGTCAGAGAGACTGGCGCTTCGACGCTCGCGTTGTCATCCCCTCCACCACAGCCGGATGAGACGATGGCAGCCACGAGGGCGAGCCCCCATCCCGCGGTACGCAAGACCGATTGCTGTCGATCGCGCCGATCGACAAGTGACGCATCACGGCTCATGAGAATCTCCTATCTATTAGTTGTCCGTAGGGGCGAGAAAAGTTGGCGATGTTCCTGGTACTGCCTGAGCATCGAATTTCATGCTCGACCAGATTCGCGTGTCGATGCGTTCAAGAAACCGACCCGACGATGAGCGCTCTCTGAAGCTGCAACCGTTCAAAGCGGCAGAGAGCGAGAACTCACCTTAGGATCGCCTCCGCCGCCACGTCGGGGTCCTATGGGCGATACGACAGCACAGTCTTTCCAGTGTGTCGAAGGCTTTGAATGTCGCCTCTGGACACAGCGACCTTCTTGAAGTCGAACGAGCGATGCCTCTCGGACTGATCGTTCAGATGTGCAGTAGGCTGCCCAGCGAGGTTGATGAAGTAGCTTTGACCACCCGACGGGATCACCGTCTCGATGGGAAGTCGAGACGAATCGATCCTCATCAACGCGTTCCACCACTCGTTGCCAGTGACTCGCGCCTTGTTTGGAACGAGGCCGAGTTCTGTCGCAGCACTGTTTGCAAGACGAAAGTCTTCGTACACGACCGCGCTTTTCCAGGCGCTCATGTCCTGCGTTTGGAACTTGGCATCGAGGACGGCGATCGTCTCGTCCAACGACTGCCGCAGGACTTCCATGACGGGTCGACCGTTGAAGTAGTCGAACTGCATCGGCTTGCCTGCCTCCGTGCCCTTGATTGCGCGCAGAAGAAGACTGACCCGATACTGCGCCAGCACGCCCTGGTCGAGCCGCTGCGGCCAATCGCCGATGTCGTCTGCGAACACGGTGTTGATTGCCGTGGCCCGCCAGGTCTCGAAGATGGTCTGACCAACGCTGTCGTACAGATCGTGGCTGACGACAATTACCTTGGCCGGTCAACGACAACTATCTTGGCCGGTTGAGTCCGGTGCCGGGCAGGTCCGGGGGGCGGGGTTTAGCGTGAGGGGATCGAACAGCTCGAACCTCGCGGATGCCCGGCAAGAAGATCACGGACCACCAAGTGTTGAAGTACAAAGAACAACGCAACCGGCTGACGCAGGTTGCAGCGGCCGCCAAGGCGGGCATCAGCGAGCGCAGCGCTCGGCGCGTGGAGCGCAGCGACACACTGCCCTCGCAAGGCCCGGCGCGCAGCTGGCGCACGCGCCCTGATCCGCTGGCCGACGTATGGGACGCCGAGGTCGTGCCGCTGCTGCACGCCGACGCCCAGTTGAACGCGGTTACGCTGCTGGAGGAATTGCAGCGCCGTCACCCGGGCCAGTACGGCGCCAGCATGCTGCGCACGCTGCAGCGCCGACTGCGGCAGTGGCGTGCCGTGCACGGTGCCGAGCGCGAGGTGTACTTCGCGCAGGCCCACCCACCGGGCCGGCTGGGCCTGTCGGACTTCACCGTCGCCGACGCCCTGGGCGTGGTGATCGACGGAGCTGCCTTCAATCACCGGCTGTACCAGTTCGCGCTGGCGCACTCGGGCTGGCGCCACGTCGTGGTCGTCACCGGCGGGGAGAGCTTCCTGGCCCTGTCCAGCGGGCTGCAGGCGGCGCTGTGGCGTCTGGGCGGCGTGCCCGAGGAGCACCGCACCGACAGCCTGTCGGCCGCGTTCAACAACCTGGCCGAGCAGCAGGAGCTGACGCAGCGCTACGAGGCGTTGTGCAGTCACTACGGCATGCGCGCCAGCCGCTGCAACCCGGGCCAGTCGCACGAGAACGGCGCCATCGAATCGCGCCACGACTCGCTCAAGACCGCATTGGACCAGGCGCTGCGCCTGCGTGGCACGCGCCGCTTCGACGCACGGGCCGACTACGAAGCGTTCGTCGATGCCGTCGTGCAACGCTTCAACGCACGGGTGGCCCCGCGCCTGGGCGCCGAACGCGCGCTGCTCAGGAGCCTGCCGCCACGGCGCACCGCGCAGTACGAGGAGTTGCCCGCGCGCGTGAGCAAGTACGCCATCTTCACCGTCAAGGGCGTGCAGTACAGCGCGCCCAGCCAGCTCATTGGGCACCGGCTGATGGTGCGCCAGTACGCCGAGCACATCGAGTGCTGGCTGGGCGGCCAGTGCGTGCTGCAGCGCCCGCGGGCCACGCATCGCGATGGCCAGCGCCATCCGCGCGACATCGACTACCGCCACCTGGTGGCCGCGCTCAAGCGCAAGCCCGGCGCGTTTGCGCGCTGGGTGCTGCGCGACGCGGTGTTCCCGCGCGACGTGTACCGGCGCACCTGGGAGCGGCTGGCCGCGGCGTTGCCTGAGCGCCAGGCCTGCAAGACCATCGTGGGCTTGCTCGCGCTGGCCGCCGACGGCCACGAGGCACAGCTGGCCGATGAACTGGAGCAACTGATCGAGCTGGACCAACTGCCGGACCTGCACGCGCTCAGCGCACTGCTGGCCCCGCCCAGAGGGCACATGCCCGAGGTGGCGGTGCAACTGCCCGCGCTGGCCGACTACGACACCTTGATCGCGCAAGCGCAGGAGGTGGCTCGATGAGCGGCTCCACGATCACCGCCGGGCGGCTGGAGCTGATGCTGGCCGAGCTGCGGCTGCCCACCGTGCGGCGGCTGGCGGCCCAGGTCTGCGCGCAGTCCGACCGCGAGGGCTGGCCAGCACACCGGCTGCTCGAAGCCTTGCTGGAACACGAGTTGGCCGAGCGCGAGCAACGCCGGCTGGAGCGCCACCGCGCCGAGTCCGGCCTGAGCCCGGACAAGCGGCTGTCCGGGTTTGACTTCGCGGCGGTGCCCAGCGTCTCCAAGGCCCAGGTGATGGCGCTAGCCGAAGGCCACGAGTGGCTGGAGCGCGGCGCCAACGTGCTGCTGTTCGGCCCGCCGGGCGTGGGCAAGAGCCACCTGGTGTGCGCACTGGGCCACGCGCTGATCGACGCCGGGCGCCGGGTGCTGTTCACCCGCTGCAGCGACCTGGTGCAGCGGCTGCAGGCCGCAAGGCGCGACCTGCGGCTGCCGCAGGAGCTGGCCAAGCTGGAGCGCTTCGATCTGCTGATCCTGGACGACCTGAGCTACGTGCGGCGCGACCAGGCCGAGACCTCGGTGCTGTTCGAGCTGATCGCCGAGCGCTACGAGCGCAAGAGCCTGGCGATCACGGCCAACACGCCGTTCTCGCAGTGGGGCGAAGTGTTCGTGGAGCCGGCCATGACGCTGGCCGCGGTCGACCGCCTCGTGCACCACGCCACCATCCTGGAGATGAACGTGGAGAGCTACCGCCGGCGCTCGGCCCACGCAGCCCAGCCAGCGCGCCGGCAGGTCGCCTCCGACGCGGCCGAGCCCGTGTAGCTCTGCGCAGGCCGCGGGGCCGTGGACAAGTCACCTGCCCACAGGCAAGCCTGTGGACAGCCCCTGCGGGGTCCGTGACTTGCCCACCGCTTGACGATGAGAAAGGAACCACAGAACCAGAACAGCCGACCACCACATCAACGACAACAACTCCCGCTCCCGACCGGCCAAGATAGTTGTCGTCGAGCGGTCAAGGTAGTTGACGCCGGCCAGGGATCGGATGCGCCATGACGGCGTGGACCCGGATTCCGGCGCGAACAAGGCTATTCATGCCGCTTCCCAGGCACTCAACACGCTGATTGGCCAGCTGCCATCGGATGCACCCCAGGCTGCACTGGCCAACCTATGGTTAGCCTCATCTGCCGTGGTCGAAATGTTGGATGCCAACCCCGCGCTTCACACCGTGCTGGACATGTCGGCCTGGGGTCATGTCTCCAACGCAATTGAGCGCATTTGCTCCAGCCGCTCGTATGCTCCCGCGCACGACGGCTTGCCTCCACTCGATGAACTTCTGCATCTGGTCGCTCGGCTGGCCAACAGCCCATACCCAGCTTCGGCGGTCGCAGGAGCCACGCAGGACACAGGTTGGAGCAACTGGGACGTGCGCGTCTACGCAGCTCGCGCATTGCTCTGTCTAGCGCATCGGTTCGGGGCCGAGCACACCGCCATCCTCGATCAGCTCGAGGCCTTCCTTGACGACCCCGTGTCGGCCGTTCGGTTGCAGGTTGCGCGGAACCTGCAGGTCGTCGCGGCGGCCGATCCCGAGCGCATGTGGCGCATGGGAGGGCGAGTTGCGGCTGGCGAGCCCAATCCCGAGGTCATCGCAGCCTACCTGGGTAGGGGTCCCCTCGTTTTCAGTGCAATAACTGGCGGTACGCAAACCCAGCACTGGCGCGGGGGTGGTGTTGGTAGATCGTTGATTCTGTTGGCTTTCCTGTTCACTTCTCAAACGGGTATCGTGGCCTCCCACTAATGGGGTTCACGATGCAGGACTGGCAAACGACGTTTTTGGGGATGCGTGAGCTGCCCCGCGATATCAGTGACTTCGAGATGAAGGCGTTTTTCACCTTCGATGGTGCAGAGCGCGAGGCAATCAATGCGCGCCGGGGTGACGCCCACAAGCTCGGTCTGGCGCTGCATATCGGGTTTTTGCGCATGAGTGGCCGCCTGCTGTATGCCTTTCGGGTGGTTCCCGTCGCCCTGTGGCGCCACTTGAGCGAGGAACTTGGCATTGCCACCCCTGATGTGGCTTCGCTGCGCACGCTGTACGGGCGGGAGAAGACACTGTTCGATCACCAGCAAGTAGCGTGCACGGCCCTTGGTTTTCGGTGGATGCCCTGATCGAAAAGCATTGGGACAGCCTGGTGCATCTGGCGGCTTCGGTCATGAGTGGTCACGCCAGTGCGGTGGCAGCACTGGCGCGGTTTGGCTCTGCTGCCCAGGGTGACCCCATCTATGACGCTGGCGTGCAATTGGGACGTTTGCTGCGAACCGCGTTCCTTGCCGACTACTTTGTTAAGGACGCTTTCAGGAATGAATTGCGCCGGGTGCTCAACCGGGGGGAGGCGGTCAACGCCCTCAAGCGCGCCATTTACACCGGCCGGATCAGCCCGGCACAGGCCAAACGTGTGGACGAAATGCAGGCTGTGGCCGACGCGTTGAGTCTGCTGGCCAACATCGTCATGGCGTGGAACACGTCACAAATGCAGGCTGTTCTGGATCGCTGGTCGAACCGCCGCCAGGCCATTCCGCCGGAACTGATCGGAAAAATTGCTCCCACCAGGCTGGAAAGCATCAACCTGCGAGGCGTGTTCCGCTTTCCTGTTGACCGTTATGCCGACCAAATCCTGCCCTCGCGGCAGGGAGCACCGATAACTGGCACCAACGGATGAAACCGATCACGGTTTGACGCCACGAATCCCGGATTTGAAGGTGAACAGGAAAGCCAACAGAATCAACGATCTACCAACACCACCCCCGCGCCAGTGCTGGGTTTGCGTACCGCCAGTTATTGCACTGAAAACGAGGGGACCCCAAGAATGAGCTGTTCTATCCTCGGGACTGGAAGGGCACGACCATCGAGCGGTTCATTGAGGTGGTCGACGACTACATCCGCTGGTACAACGAGAAGCGGATCAAGATCTCTCTTGGCTCCCTCAGCCCTATCGAATACCGGGTGAGCCTTGGACTTGCGGCATAAAACCAGTCCAATTTTTTATCCGCACCCCCCTCGATGGTGCGCAGATGCTCGGCACCACGGTAGCCTGCGTCGGCGCACAGGTGTTTGTTTCGCCTGTGGGGCGGGTCCTTGCGCTTGATGACGATGGCTGTTGGCGCCGGCCGAAAATTGAGCCATTTTTTGAGGTAGTGCCGACCCAAAACTGAGCCAGGTGAACAACCTACTCTGCTGTTTTTTTGTGCAGCAGAGGACAAGGAGTGATCACCATGGACATGATTGGCAGGATCCGGCATTTGTATGCTCGGAAGATCAACATCATCGTGCCACGTCTGGTGCTGACGCGTATCGATGAGTAACCAGAGTCTCACGGCATGAGCCGAAGCGGCTTCGTGGTAGATGCCGCCGGCATGGCGATGCACGCCTAAAGCAGCTCACTCAGTCCCGGCCGCCGGGTACCGCAACATCCATCAGCGTGGGGATTTGCGGGCATGAGCCGTGGCGATGCAACACACTTCAAGCATGAAGACCGCAATCTTTTCCACTCTCGGCAGAGAGAGTTGACAGGGCAGAATTATGGCCGTATTCTGTCCCATGCAAACTTCCCTTGGGGGTAACTCATGTCACTTGCAGAGCAAATCCGGCCGATCACTTACCTGAAGTCCAGTGCGGCGGAGCTTGTCAAAGAGTTCGCCACCAATCCTGAGCCCGTCATCATCACCCAGAACGGTGAGGCCAAGATGGTGGTGATGGATATCACCGAGTACGAGAAGCTGCAGGAGACCATGGCGCTTCTCAAGTTGCTTACGTTGGGAAAGAAAGAAATCAACGAAGGCAAATTCAGTGACGCTGAAGCCTTCCTTGATGAAATGGACGATTGATCGTGTCACGTAGGATCGTCATTCTTGGGAGTGCCAAGGAAGAATTCAAGGACCTCAAGAAATATGTCCAACGGGATTTTGGCGATTCCGTCTGGAAGACGGTCAATGCCGAGTACAAAGATGCTTTCAAGCGGATCAAGGAAAACCCAAAAATCGGCAGCTACGTTGATGAACTCAAGGAACTTGGCATTGCCAACGTCAAGTACGTGCTGGTCAGGCAGACCAGAGTCGTCTATGAATTCGACGACAGTCTGATCATCATCCACATGTTCATCGGAACAAGGCGAGATTTCAGGACGCACCTGCTCAAGAGGATGTTCAGCCAGTGATCCCGCGGTAACCGTGCTGCAGCGCGTCCCATTAGAACCTCGAGACGGGAGGATTGTTGATTCATCAGCACAACTGAGCCAGTGATCACATCGAATATTGAGCCACTGGGTTGATGGATATTCTGGCTACTCGGTTGTGGATAAGTCTATCGGGTCTGCTGGTTTTCTATCTCCTTTTTGAGCTTTGCTGCGTTGCTTTGGTGGTGCCGCGCCAGCGGCACTGGAATGCTTGAAGCGCCAGCTCTCATTGCCCGTCTCCACGATGTGGCAGTGGTGCGTGAGTCGGTCGAGCAAGGCGGTGGTCATCTTGGCGTCACCAAAGACGCTGCTCCATTCCGAGAAGGTGAGGTTGGTGGTGATCACCACGCTCGTTCGCTCGTACAGCTTGGAGAGCAGGTGGAACAGCATCGCGCCGCCAGACTGCGTGAACGGCAGGTAGCCCAGCTCATCCAGGATCACCAGATCGACGTACATCAGGCGGTGCGCCAGCTGCCCGGCCTTGTTCTGCACCTTCTCCAGTTCCAGAGCGTTGACCAGCTCGACGGTGGAGAAGAAACGCACCCGCTTGCCATGCATGCGAATGGCCTCGATCCCCAGGCTTGTGGCCAGGTGGGTCTTGCCCGTGCCGGGGCCACCGACCAGCACCACGTTGTGCGCCGACTCCAGGAAGCGAATGGTGTGCAGCTGGCGCACCAGCGCCTCATCGAGCTGTGTATGGGCGAAGTCAAAGCCGGCGAGATCGCGGTGCGATGGGAAGCGCGCCACGCGCATCTGGTACGCCATGGAGCGCACTTCGCGCTGCGCGGTCTCGGCCTTGATGAGCTGGTGCAACACAGCCTCATGATCCAGCGACTTCATGCGGGCGGTGCCCAGCACCTCCGGCCATGCACTGGCCATGCCGTGCAGGCCCAGTGCTTTGAAGGCATCAATGACGTCATGCATGGTCGGACTCCGGTGATGCCTCATGAGGCTGGACGTTGCGCAGTTCGTCGTAGCGCTGCAGGTTGGCCAGCGGCGGCGTGTTGAGCGTGAGCATCGTGGCCACCGGTGGCTCGGGCACACGCTGCTCCTTCAGACGCGAGAGCACGTTGAGCACGTGCTCGGCACTCACCCGCCCGGACTGCAGTGCCAACTCCACCGCCACCAGCACGGCTTCCAACCCGTGCAGGCTCACCCCCATGAGCACCTGCGCCATCACCCTGTCGCCGCCGCTGTGGCGCAGCAACTGGCGCTGCAGCTCCTGCAGGGGTTCGGGCATGGTCTTGAAGGGTGCGCCGTTACGCAGTGCACCGGGCTTGCGCTCGACCAGCGCGATGTAATGCATCC
>Ga0137300_1133_pt1 | contig 16465 bp, 14 predicted proteins | sample RamsorwD2O_NANAE_FD_97190 | JGI IMG/M metagenome (GOLD analysis project Ga0137300, IMG submission 97190) | Mouse cecal microbial communities from Vienna, Austria - N-Acetylneuraminic acid amended with D2O_NANAE | ecosystem: Host-associated > Mammals > Digestive system > Large intestine > Cecum... | reverse complement strand
TAACGCGCCAGATTGCGAGTGCGCAGTTGCAGCAGATCGCGGATGGCGGCCGTTTCCTGCGCCTGCGGGTCGATCACGGCATCCCCACCGCCTTCGGCGGGCTCGGCGGATTCGGCCGACTGCTTCTGCGCCGCCTGGTTCTCGGCGGCCTGCGCCTCGAAATACTTGGTCAAGGCGAGCAGCGTCGGCTGACGACGCAGTTGCTCGCGCATCAAAGTAGCCGCGGCGACGGGGCCGTTCACTTCAAGTTCGGTGCGATACGCCGTATCGAGCAGTTCGGGGGCCAGGTTGCCCTTCAGCAGGCCGTGCAGCCACTCCAGTGCCTTGCCCTGTTCGCCGAGCGCCGCATACGCCTTCACAACCTTGTCGGCGACGAGCGGCACATAGGCGGCATCCTGCGCTTCGATCGCCAGCCATTGCTTGAGCGCGCCTTCAGTGTCACCGCCTGCGGCGGAGACGTCGCCAAGCAGGATCGGCGCGCGCACATTGGCGGGATTCTCCTGCATGGCACGGCGCAGCCATTCCACCGCATCCTCGGGACGCTTCTTCAGCAGCGCATCTTGGGCCAGCTCGCAGCAGAACTGAGCGATCTGCACGCGATAGTCCTGCTGGTCGAGTGCTTGCAGTTCGCGTGCCGCTTCGATGGCTTTCTGCCACTCCTTCTCGACTTCATACAGTTCGAGCAGCACACGCTTGGCCGAGGCCGCGTAGGGACCGGACATCAGCCGGCGCAGCGACTCTTCCGCACGGTCTAGCAGACCGGCGCGCAAGAAATCCTGCCCCAACTCATATAACGCGTGCTCTCGTTCAGGCTCCGGCAGATCGGGACGCGTGGCAAGGTTCTGGTGCACGCGAATCGCGCGTTCGGTTTCGCCACGGCGGCGAAACAGCGCGCCGAGCGCGAAGTGAAGCTCGGTGGTTTCCGGATCGAGGCGCGCCACTTCGACAAAGGCGTCGATTGCCTGATCCGGTTGTTCGTTCAGCAGGAAATTGAGGCCCTTGAAGTACGAGCGCGGCAAGGCGCCCTGCTCGCTGATGAGCTGGCGCAGATCAAAGCGCGCCGCCATCCAGCCAAGGCCAAAGACAAGTGGCAACGCCAGCAGCCACCAGGTTTCAAACATCATGGGTCAGACTTTCGGACCGACTACGTTATAAGGAACGCCGGGCTTGGCCTCGGGCGGCACTGCCTCGGCGGGCGACGTGGCCCGCGCTTCGCCAAGCGCCCGTCGCAAGCGCCCTGCCTCCATGCGCTGTCGCATCAGTCCCGGCGCCACGGCAGCCAATGCCGCAACGATGCCCAAGGCGAACGCTGCCAGCAGGATCAGGATCAGCGGCGCATGCCAAACCGCACCGAAGAACAGTTGCAGGGATGCATCGCCAGTGTTTCGCAGGGCCAGCACGAACAACAGGACGAACAGGACAATGCGGAAAATCCAGGCGACGAGTTTCATGCGGTCAGAGCCATCGAAATTGGATCGGAATCGTCAGGATATGCAGGAAACGCATCCGGACATCTCCGGCGACGGATTCCCGGCATTGTAACGGAATCACTTATGACAAACGGTAACCATTGGTCGCATCGCGACTAGACGGGATCAACAGATGCGCAACAAAAAAGCGCCCCCGAGGGAGCGCTTTCCAACAGACTTCCAGTCAGGCCAGCAAGCCTTCCAGTCCGATCAGGACCGGACCAGATTGAGCTGACCATCATCGTGCAACGACGCCGGCGATTGCGAGCCAAGCTGCGATTGCCCGGTTTTGCCGTGCGGGGCATGACCGTTGCCGTTCATGCCTCCGCCCTGCGCCACCGTACGATCGACGCGTTCGCGCAACTCCTTGCCAGCCTTGAAGTGCGGCACCCGTTTCTCGGGCACCAGCACTCGTTCGCCGGACTTGGGGTTGCGGCCCACGCGGGGCGGCCGCTTGTTCAAACCAAAACTGCCGAAACCTCGGATTTCGATGCGATGGCCATCGGCCAGCGCCTCGGACATCGCGTCGAGAATCGTTTTCACCGAGATGTCCGCATCCCGCAGCAGCAACTGCGGAAAGCGGGCAGCCAGTTTTTCGACGAGCTCTGACTTGGTCATGGGCGGTCTCGCTGCGCGCGGCGCGGCTCGATATTACTGGTTGTCCTGGCCGAGCTTGGCCTTCAGCAGTGCGCCGAGGTTGGTCGTGCCAGCCGTGCCGGTGTCAGCCTGGAACTTCTGCATCGCTTCTTGCTGCTCTGCGGAATCCTTGGCCTTGATCGACAGGTTGATGTTGCGCGACTTGCGGTCGACGTTCACCACCAGGGCGGTGATCTGCTCGCCTTCCTTCAGCACGTTGCGGGCGTCTTCCACGCGATCGGCGGAGATTTCCGAAGCGCGCAGGTAGCCTTCCACGTCGTCAGCCAGCTGCACCACGGCGCCCTTCGCGTCAACGGCCTTGATCGTGCCATTCACGAGCGAGCCCTTGTCGTTGGCCGAGATGAAGTTGTTGAACGGATCGCCCGACAGTTGCTTGATGCCCAGCGAGATGCGTTCCTTGTCGACGTCGATGCCCAGAACGACAGCTTCCACTTCGTCGCCCTTCTTGTACTTGCGCACGGCTTCTTCGCCCGACTCTTGCCACGACAGGTCGGACAGGTGCACCAGGCCGTCGATGCCGCCAGGCAGACCGATGAACACGCCGAAGTCGGTGATCGACTTGATCTGGCCGGTCAGCTTGTCGCCCTTCTTGTGGTTGCGGCTGAAATCGTCCCACGGATTGGCCTTGCACTGCTTCATGCCCAGGCTGATACGACGCTTGTCTTCGTCGATATCCAGAACCATGACTTCCACTTCGTCGCCCAGCTGGACAACCTTCGACGGAGCCACGTTCTTGTTGGTCCAGTCCATTTCGGACACGTGCACCAGACCTTCGATACCGGCTTCGATCTCGACGAACGCGCCGTAGTCGGTCAGGTTGGTCACCTTGCCGAACAGGCGGGTGCCTTGCGGGTAGCGGCGCGAGATGCCCACCCACGGATCTTCGCCCAGTTGCTTCACGCCCAGCGAGACGCGGTTCTTTTCCTGGTCGAACTTGAGGATCTTGGCGGTGATTTCCTGGCCAACCGACAGCACTTCGCTCGGGTGACGCACACGACGCCATGCCAGGTCGGTGATGTGCAACAGGCCGTCGATACCGCCGAGGTCCACGAACGCGCCGTAGTCGGTGATGTTCTTGACGATACCGTTGACGATCGCGCCTTCCTTCAGCGTTTCCATCAGCTTCTGACGCTCTTCGCCCAGCGTGGCTTCCACCACGGCGCGGCGCGACAGCACGACGTTGTTACGCTTGCGGTCGAGCTTGATGACCTTGAATTCCAGGGTCTTGCCTTCGTACGGCGTGGTGTCCTTGATCGGACGCACGTCGACGAGCGAACCCGGCAGGAAAGCACGGATGCCGTTGACCATGACGGTCAGGCCGCCCTTGACCTTGCCGGTCACGGTACCCGAGATGATCTCGCCGTCTTCCAGCGCCTTCTCGAGGTTCAGCCACGATGCCAGGCGCTTGGCCTTGTCGCGGGAAAGGATGGTGTCGCCATAGCCGTTCTCGAGCGCGTCGATGGCCACGGACACGTAGTCGCCGGCCTGCACTTCGAGTTCGCCCTGGTCGTTCAGGAACTCCTCCACCGGCACAAATGCCTCGGACTTGAGGCCGGCGTTGACGACCACGAAGTTGTGGTCGATGCGCACGACTTCAGCGGAAATCACTTCGCCAGCCTTCATATTGGAGCGGGCGATCGATTCCTCGAACAGTGCGGCAAAGGATTCGTTAGTTTGCAGGTCGGACATAAACGTAATTTAGCAATCCGCAGTACGCGGGCCGGCGCGACTATCGCGCTCAGTCTGCCTTGCGCAGCGGGGTCAAGTTGAACAACCGGTACCGGACGGGTTGGGTTCCGATACAGGTCCAGGTTGGCGCCTAGTGGTTTTAATCACCGCACTGCGGCGAACCACTCCAGCACCTGCGCCACCGCCTCTTCCACCGTCATTTCTGACGTATCGAGGCGATAAGCGCCTTCAGCGGGACGCAGCGGCGCGGCGGCACGGGTGCGATCCCGCGCGTCGCGTTCCTCAAGGTCACGCAAAAGGTCTTCGATATTAGCAGAAATTCCCTTATCAATCAATTGTTTATAGCGCCTACGAGCGCGGGCCTCCACGCTTGCGGTCAGGAACACCTTGAGCGGGGCATCCGGGAAGATCACCGTGCCCATGTCGCGGCCGTCGGCCACCAGGCCCGGGAGCTTGCGGAAGCCGCGCTGGAGTGCAGTCAACGCATCACGCACGGGCTGGTGCACGGCGATCGCGGACGCGCGGTTACCGATGGCTTCGAGGCGAATCGTCTGACTGACTTCCTCGCCGGACAGCCATACCCGGTCCGGGCCGAACTTGACATCGAGACGCGCGGCCATTTTTGCAAGGGTGTCGACGTCCTGCACGCCAACGTCTGCACGGTCGCTCGCCAGCGCCACGAGACGGTACAGCGCGCCGCTGTCGAGTAGATGAAAGCCGAGAGCATCCGCCACTTTGTGCGCCACGGTACCCTTACCGGATGCCGTCGGGCCATCAATGGTGATGACATCAACGATAGTCATTGATTATTACCAACGTAAAAACTATTAATTTCTAGAATCAATTGATACTCATTATCATTTGACTCATGGTTGCGCGGCTACCGGCCTTCCCTCTCCCGGCTCCCCCACAAAAGCGGTCGCGCAACCGCCCTGAATTCCCAAACGCGAGGCAATCTACCATGGCCAAGACCCTGACCTTCGGCATCATGCATCTGGGCATCGCTTTCAGCGTGACCTACGCCCTGACGGGCAGCCTGGCCATCAGCGGCGCGATTACATTCATCGAGCCCGCCGTGAACACGGTGGCTCACTACTTCTTCGACAAATTCTGGGAGCGCCGCGAACGCCAGGCCAAAACCCATGCAGCAACCCCCGAAGCAAAGACGGCGGCCCGTTACGCCGCCGCCTGATCATGGCCTCCCGGGCTGAGTGACCGCTTACCGCGCCACTCCGGCAAATACCTCGAAGTACTCGGGGAACGTCTTTGCCACACAGCCGGGGTCGTTGATCTTCACGGGCAACGGGCCGAATGCGGCCAACGAGAAACACATGGCCATCCGATGGTCATCATAGGTGCCAATTCCAGCATCCGGGGTCTGCCACGTCGCCAGGGAGGCCGGCGGCGTCACTTTCAGGTAGTCAGCCCCCTCCTCCACCTCCGCGCCGAGCTTGCGCAGCTCCGTCGCCATCGCCGAGATGCGGTCCGTTTCCTTGACCCGCCAGCTGGCGATGTTGGTCAGCGTGGTGGTGCCCTCCGCGAACAGCGCGGCCACGGCCAGCGTCATCGCCGCATCAGGAATGTGATTGCAGTCGAGCTCGATGCCGTTGAGTCGGCCGTCGTCACGCTCGGTGCCGCGCACCTCAATCCAGTTGCCACCGGCCATCACGTTGGCGCCCATCCGGTTCAGCGCATCGGCAAACCGAACATCGCCCTGGATACTCGCCATGCCCACACCCTCCACGCGTACCGGGCCACCGCCGATGGCGCCCGCCGCCAGGAAGTAGGATGCCGTGGACGCATCGCCCTCGACGTAAATCTCGCCCGGCGAACGGTATCGCGCGCCGGCCGGCAGGATAAAGCGCTCCCAGCCCTGTCTCTCAACGGCAATACCAAAGCGTGCCAGCAAGTTCAACGTGATCTCGATATACGGCTTCGAAATCAGTTCGCCGACCACCTCGATCTCGATGCGACCCGATTGCGCCTGGGCCATTGGCAACGTCATCAACAGCGCGGTCAGGAACTGGCTCGATACATCGCCGCGCACACGGATCGGTGCATCGATGCGAATCTGCGCAGGGTTGATCTGCAAAGGCGGGTAGCCAGGCGTGCCCAGGTAATCCACCGATGCGCCGACCTGCCGCAGGCCATCGACCAGATCGCCGATCGGCCGCTCATGCATCCGCTGCACGCCGCTCAGCTTGTACGTACCGCCTTGCAGCGCCAGTGCCGCGGTCAATGGCCGGATCGCCGTACCGGCATTACCCATGAACAGGTCTGCCGCCTTGCTCGGGAAATTTCCGCCCACGCCGGACACGATGCAGTCGTTGCCCTCGCGCCGCCATGCCACGCCGAGCACCTTGAGCGCTTCGAGCATGACACGCGTGTCGTCGGAATCGAGCAGGTCGCGGACGCGCGTTTCGCCGGTGGCGAGCGCGGACAGCAGCAGCACGCGGTTGGAGATGCTCTTGGAGCCGGGCAGGCGCACCGTGCCGGAAGCACGGGTCAGGGGGCCGAGGGTCAGTTGTTCCATGTTTTTGCGGCATGGCCGTTGCGCGCGGAGCGCGCTGGCGGCATCAGGGTTCGACGTTGTTGGCGGCCGCACGTGCGGCGCCCCATTTCAGGCGTGTGTCGCTGGCACGCGCGAACAGCCGTTCGAGCGCTGCGCCATCGCCTTCCTTGATCTTGGTCTTCAGATGCGCCAGCACGGACTCGTAGATACTGATCTCGCGCAGCAACGCATCCTTGTTGGCAATGCAGATATCGCGCCACATCTCTGGCGACGACGCCGCGATGCGCGTGAAATCGCGGAAGCCACCGCCCGCAAAGTCCAGCTTCAGCGCCGCGTCCTCCGCGTTTGCCACCTGGGCCACAAGCGCGTACGACAGCAGATGCGGTAGATGGCTGACCGACGCGAACACGGCATCGTGCTGCACGGCCGACATCACATGGCAATCAGCGCCCGTGGCTTCCCACATGGCGCGCACGGCGGCCACGTCCGCCCGCGAGTTCTCCTGCAACGGGCAAAGCACCACCTTCTTGCCTACGTAGAGATCGTCGAGCGCAGCCTCCACGCCGTTCAACTCACGGCCCGCGATCGGATGGGCGGGCACGAACTGGGCAACCTTGTCGCCGAGCGCGGTCTTGGCCGCCATGATGACGTCGGACTTGGTGCTGCCTGCGTCGGTCACGATCGTGCCCGGCTGCAGATGTGGTTCCAGCGCGTGGAGCAATGCGAAGTTCTGCGCCACAGGCGCGCACAGCACTACCAGACTTGCGCCTCGCATCGCGTCCTCGAGCGATGCGGCCTCGTCGATGACGCCAAGCGCCTTGGCCTTGTCCAGCGAAGCCGCAGAACGGCCTACGCCCACGACCGTCCCCACCACGCCCGCGCGCTTGAGCGACAGCGCCAGCGATCCGCCAATCAGGCCGACGCCGACAATCACGACTTTCGAAAAATGCAATGCGCTCACGGTTTCAGACATGCTTGAGTTTCACTTCAGGGCCTGTTCCAGCGCCGCGATGAACGCGTCGTTCTCTTCCGGCAGGCCGATCGTCACGCGCAGCCACTGCGGCAGGCCATAGTTGGCCACGGCGCGATCACACCTTGCTTCAGCAGCGCCAGATTGACCCGCGCGCCAGCGCCATCGTCGCCACCTACGCGAACCATGACAAAGTTGCCGGACGACTTCACGTATTCAAGCCCACTTCGCTCGAACGCTTCCACCAGCCGCGCCTTGCCCTGACGATTCAGTTCGGCGCTGCGTTGCAGAAATGCCGTATCGTCGAGCGCTGCCACGGCAGCAGCCTGCGCCAGGCTGTTGACGTTGAACGGCTGGCGCACACGATTCAGCAAATCGGTAAGCTGGGGCTGTGCCACGCCATAGCCGACCCGCAGCCCCGCCAGCCCATAGGCCTTCGAGAACGTCCGCGACACCATCAGGTTCGGATACTTGCGCACCCAGGCAACCGATTCGTACTGCTGGCCCGCATCGAGATACTCGTTGTAGGCCTCGTCCAGCACAACCACCACATGCGGCGGCACCTTGGCCAGAAACGCCTCGATCTCGGCGGCGGACACGAATGTGCCAGTCGGATTGTTCGGGTTGGCGATGAAGACGAGCTTGGTGTCGGGCGCAATCGCCGCAGCCATCGCATCGAGATCATGACCATACTCGCGCGACTTGACCTCGATGGCGCGCGCGCCAACTTCCTGCGTGGCCAGTGCGTAGACCGCAAACGAGTACTCGGCGTAGACGATCGACTCGCCATTGCGCACCAATGCGTGCGCGGCCAGTTCCAGGATGTCATTGCTACCGTTGCCGAGCGTCAGCCACTCGGCCGGCACATCATATTTCTCCGACAGTTTCGCCTTCAGCTCGAAGCCGTTGCTGTCCGGATAGCGTCCCAGATCTTCCGTCGCGGCGGCGATAGCCGCCTTAGCCGAGGCGGGCATACCGAGCGGGTTCTCGTTCGACGCCAGCTTGACGATGCTTGCCTCGTCGAGTCCGAACTCGCGAGCCACTTCCGAGATCGGCTTGCCCGCGATATACGGCGAGATCTTGCGCACATAGGACGGACCAAAGTAGTCAGCCGCGTTGTCCTGCCCTGCCATGTCTGTCTCCTCGCTGCCGTTATTTGCTGGATGGATACGAGCCCAGGACCTTCAGGTACGCGGCATTGCGACGCAGCATCTCGATCGCGCGCGTCACGGCCGGTTCGTGCTGATGGCCTTCCACATCCACGTAGAAGTAGTACTCCCACGCGCCACTGCGCGCCGGGCGCGATTCAAACCTGCACATCGATACGCCGTTCTCGGCCAGTGGTGCCAGCAGTTGATACACGGCGCCCGCCTTGTTCGGCACCGACAGGATCAACGAGGTCTGATCGCTGCCAGAAGGCTCGGTCTCATAGCGACCGATCACCGCGAAACGGGTGCGATTGTGCGGATCGTCCTGGATGTGCGAACGGATAATGTGCAGGTGATAGCGATTGGCCGCCGTTTCACCGGCAATCGCCGCAACGGTAGGGTCCTCACTGGCCATGCGCGCGGCTTCGGCATTGCTGGACACGGCCTGGCGCTCCAGATGCGGATAGTTCGCGGACAGCCAGTTCTGGCATTGCGCCAGCGCCTGCGCATGGGCACGCACGACGGTCACACCTTTCATGTCCGGCGTGGAAGCCATGAGATTGTGGTGGACCTTCAGCGCGATCTCGCCGCTGATCTTGAGCGACGTCTGCAGGAACAGATCGAGCGTGCGCGACACCGCGCCCTCGGTCGAGTTCTCTACCGGCACCACGCCGTACTCGACGGTACCAGCCTCCACGGCACGGAACACCTCGTCAATGCTGGGGCACGGCACGCCCGTCACCTCGTGGCCGAAGTGCGCGTAGAGCGCCTGCTCGGAGAACGTTCCGGCCGGGCCCAGAAAGGCGATCTCGAGCGGCTTTTCCAGGCCGCGGCACGCGGACATCACCTCGCGCCAGATCGATGCCACGCTTTCGTCGAGCAGCGGACCGGGGTTGGCGCCCTGCACCTTGCGGATCACCTGCAACTCGCGTTCGGGACGAAATACCGGGGCGCCGTACTTCTTCTTGACCTCGCCCACGTCGAGGGCGAGCTGGGCGCGACGATTGAGCAGCGCCAGCAGTTCACGGTCGACGGTGTCGATCTGGGTGCGCAACGGCGCCAGATCGGCCGACAACGCCTGCTCCTGCGCGCTGGGTCCAGGAGCGTCCTGGCGCCCGGCTTCCTGTGCGGGGGCATCGGCGGCGGGGGACTTGTCTTGCTCTGTCATATCAAGGCCTGGCGGGCCGCGCGAAAAGGCGGCCTCGGAAAGTCTGGGGCGAAGCCACGCCGCGCGCATGGCTGTGCGCGGCGCGACGCTTTGACCGCCGTCAGGCGGCGGTACGCTCGAATTCGCGCATGAACTCGATCAGCGCGGTAACACCCTCGAGCGGCATCGCGTTGTAGATGCTTGCACGCATTCCGCCCACGGACTTGTGGCCCTTGAGCTGTACCAGGCCGTTCGCGCGCGCCTGGGTCAGGAACGCTTCGTTGCGCGATTCGTCGCGCAGGAAGAACGGTACGTTCATGCGCGAGCGGCAGCTGGGGTCGATTTCGTTGCGGTAGAAGTCGCTCTGGTCCAGGAAGTCGTACAGCGCGCGCGCCTTGGCGATATTGCGCTGCTCGATCGCGGGCACACCGCCCTGGGCCTTGAGCCATTTGAACACGAGCCCGGCGATGTAGATCGCATAGGTGGGCGGCGTGTTGTACATCGAATCATATTCGGCCACGAGGCGCCAGTTGAACGCCGACGGGCACAGCGGATGCGCGAAACCGATCAGGTCTTCGCGCACGATGACGATCGTCACACCGGCCGGGCCGATGTTCTTCTGGGCGCCACCATAGACCACCTGCACGCGCGACCAGTCGATCGGGCGCGAAAGGATGTGGCTCGACGCATCGGCCACGACGATGCGGCCCTTGTCGTGCGTGCCGGTCTGGCCAATGTCTGGGATTTCCTGGAACTCCGTGCCAACGATCGTCTCATTGGTGCACAGGTGCACGTACGCGGCATCGTCCGACAGCTTCCACGATGCCACATCCGGGATCTTGTGCCACTTCTGGTCCTGGCTCGAAGCCACGATGTTGACTTCGCTGTAGCGACGCGCTTCCTGCTCGGTCTTGACGGACCACGTGCCGGTGACGACGAAATCGGTCTTCGGCTTTGCTGCGTTGATGCGACTGGCAAGATTCAGCGGCACGATGCCGTTCTCGCCGATCGCACCGCCTTGCAGGAACAGGATGCGGAAATTCTTGGGCACCTGCAGCAGTTCGCGCAGGTCAGCCAGCGCCTCGTTGTGAATGCCTTCGAACTCACGGCTGCGGTGGCTCATCTCCATCACCGATACACCCGTGCCGCGCCACGACAGCATTTCCTCGGCGGCCTGATGCAGGACTTCAGTCGGCAGTGCGGCCGGACCAGGCGAGAAATTGAACACGCGCTCGGCCAGCGAACGTTGCAGGCCGACGAGGGCGGGATTCTGGGGATCGTTCATGGAGGGAAGATGGAAAAATGGCTGCCGGTTTGAACCAAGCAGCCATTATCCCTCAAACCCACGCCCCTTGGACACCATGGGTGCCGGCCAGGGGCGGTGTGAGCGGCAGACCAGCCCGGGAGAATGCCCCACAGGCCAGCCACCGATCACCTGCGGATCACTTGCCGATCACTTCGCAGCGGCGGCGATTTCCTTCTCGGCGGCGTCACGCATCGACTTGCCAACCTGCGGGCCGTACTTCTGCATCATCGAACCCCAGATTTCCTGAGTGGCCTTGCCCTGGTTGGCCATGAACTTCTGGCCGGTCGGCGACTTCAGGAACGTGGTCAGGTCCTTGATTTCCTGCGTGGAGTAGTACTTGCCGAAGGCGTCGTAGTGAGCCTTGAGGGCGTCCTGCTTGAACGCATCCGTCGAGAAGGCCGTGCCGGCGCCATCGACCATGCGCTGTACAGCGCCGTTCTTCTTGAGCTTCTCGACAGCAGCCTGCTTCTGCTTGTCGTTCAGCGTCTTGTTCTCAACCAGCACCTGCTCCAGCACCAGCGGCGCTTCCTGCTTCGCGCCCTGTTGCCAGTTGTCGGCCTGACCCTTCACAGCCTGGTCGGCCTGCATGACGGTCAGCAGTTCCTTGATGGCCGCGGTCTTATCCTTGTCGTCCGCCTGTGCGTGCGCGGCTTGCGCCAGCATCATCATCGGAGCAACTGCAGCCAGAACAGCGATACGTCGATAGGTTTTGAGCATTATGACTCCCTGGAAAATACGTCCGGATTAGTCCGCACGGCCGTCTGGCGAGTTCCGGCCGTGGTTCCAATGTTGCAACAAATTACGAATTCGCATCCGCGTCAGTGGCTCCGGCATCGGTGGCGCCCGCGGCATCATCGCCCGCTTCGCCTTCCTCTGCCCCCGAACCGTTGTCCGCGTCGCTTTCCACGATGCGCTGCAGACCCGACAGCTTGGTGCCTTCGTCGACGTTGATCAGCGTCACACCCTGCGTAGCACGACCCATCTCGCGGATTTCGGCCACGCGGGTGCGAATCAGCACGCCGCCGGTCGTGATCAGCATGATTTCATCTTCGGGCGAAACCAGCGCCGCAGCCACCACGCGGCCATTGCGCTCGCTCGTCTGGATCGCAATCATGCCCTTGGTGCCACGTCCGTGTCGAGTGTATTCGGAGATCGGAGTGCGCTTGCCGTAACCATTCTCGGTTGCGGTCAGGACGCTGCCCACTGGAGGCACGTCTCCCTCTGCCACCGACGATTCCGTTTCCGCGGATTCGGCCGGCGCAACCAGCATGGCGATCACGGCCTGACCTTCATCGAGGTTCATGCCGCGGACACCGCGTGCCTGCCGGCCCATCGGACGCACGTCGTTCTCATCGAATCGCACGGCCTTGCCGGCGTCGGAGAACAGCATGACGTCGTGCTGGCCGTCGGTCACGGCGGCACCGATCAGGAAGTCGCCCTCGTCGAGATCCACGGCGATGATGCCCGCCTTGCGCGGATTCGAGAAATCAGTCAGCACGGTCTTCTTCACCGTGCCACGCGCCGTGGCCATGAAGATGAAGTGCTCGGCATCGAACTGGCGCACCGGCAGGATGACGTTGATCTTTTCGCCGTCGGCCAGCGGGAACATGTTCACGATCGGCCGTCCACGCGAATTGCGCGAGCCCTGCGGCACCTCATAGACCTTCAGCCAGTACAGCCGGCCACGGTTCGAGAAGCACAGGATGTAGTCGTGTGTGTTTGCGACGAACAGCGTGTCGATCCAGTCGTCTTCCTTCGTCGCCGTCGCCAGCTTGCCGCGCCCACCACGCTTCTGCGCGCGGTACTCGGAAATCGGCTGGCTCTTCATATAGCCGGAATGCGACAGCGTCACGACCATGTCCTGCGGCGTGATCAGGTCCTCGGTATCGAGTTCGGTCGCGTTCAGCTCGATCTGCGAACGGCGCTCGTCGCCGAATTCCGCCCGGATCGCTCCAAGCTCGTCGGTGATGATCGTCGCGATGCGCTCCGGGCGGGCCAGGATGTCGAGCAGATCGGCGATCAGGCCCATGACCTCGCGGTACTCCTGGACAATCTTGTCCTGCTCAAGCCCCGTGAGGCGTTGCAGGCGCATTTGCAGGATTTCCTGAGCCTGACCGTCGGACAGGCGATACAGGCCATCCGGCTGCATGCCGAACACCGCCGGCAGACCGTCCGGGCGGTACGATGCGCGGCCGCCCGCAGTGTCGCTTTCGGCACGTGACAGCATTTCGCGCACCAGACCCGAATCCCAAGGCTTCGACATCAGTTCCTGCTTCGCGATCGGCGGCGTCGGCGCAGCCTTGATGATCGCGATGAACTCGTCGATGTTGGCCAGCGCCACGGCCAGGCCTTCCAGCACGTGACCGCGCTCGCGCGCCTTGCGCAGCTCGAACACGGTACGGCGGGTGACCACCTCGCGCCGGTGCGACAGGAACGCATCCAGCATCTGGCGCAGGTTCAGCAGGCGCGGCTGGCCATCGACCAGGGCCACCATGTTCATGCCGAAGGTGTCCTGGAGCTGGGTGTTCTTATATAGGTTGTTCAGAACGACCTCAGGCACCTCATTGCGCTTGAGTTCGATCACCACGCGCATACCTGACTTGTCAGATTCGTCGCGGATGTCCGAAATGCCTTCGACTTTCTTCTCGGTCACCAGCTCGGCAATGCGCTCGAGCAGTGTCCGCTTGTTCACTTGGTACGGCAGTTCGTCGACGATGATCGCCTGGCGCTGACCCCGGTCGATGTCCTCGAAGTGCGTGCGGGCGCGCATGACCACACGGCCGCGGCCAGTGCGGTAGCCTTCGCGCACGCCCTGGATGCCATAGATAATGCCGGCGGTCGGAAAATCGGGCGCCGGCACCAATTCGATCAGTTCATCGACGGTGGCATCGGGATTACGCAGCAGATGCAGACAGGCATCGACAACCTCATTGAGGTTATGCGGCGGAATATTGGTGGCCATGCCGACCGCAATACCCGACGAACCATTGATCAGAAGATTCGGAATACGCGCCGGCAAAATGCCAGGCTCTTTCTCCGAACCGTCATAGTTCGGTTCGAAATCGACAGTTTCCTTGTCGATATCCTGAAGCATTTCATGGGCAATCTTCGACAGGCGGATTTCGGTATAACGCATTGCCGCCGCGTTATCTCCATCCACCGAACCGAAGTTGCCCTGACCGTCGACCAGCATGTAGCGCAGGGAGAAATTCTGCGCCATACGCACGATCGTGTCGTACACCGCGGTATCGCCGTGCGGGTGATATTTACCAATCACATCGCCGACGATACGGGCCGACTTCTTGTACGGCCGGTTCCAGTCGTTGTTGAGCTCATGCATCGCAAAGAGCACGCGCCGGTGTACCGGTTTCAGGCCGTCCCGAACGTCGGGAAGCGCGCGCCCCACGATCACGCTCATTGCGTAATCTAGGTATGAGCGGCGCATTTCCTCTTCCAGTGAGACCGGAAGGGTTTCTTTGGCGAATTGATCCATTGCGACGTGGTTTATGCGGCGGGTTTAGGCAAATGGGACTCCGATTCCCGCATGACGGAGACCGGCATACGGCATCGGGCGAACATGGCATTCTATCATGCACGCACCCCCCTTCCCGACCCCGCGGGAACCCCTCGCTCCCGCCCCTTGACGGCGCTTTCAGCGACCACCCCCTCACCCGGCAACCCCATATGGGACAAGGCTTTGCGGGCGCCGCAAGGCGGATGTTGCACAAACACCACAGGCCCAAAACCGCTTGGTTGAATCGAATATATTTACTTCTTAGGAAACGAGCCTTGTGGCACAATTCCCCAGCGAAGAGCCAGACGTTGTTCGAAGTGGATCATGCTCCACGTCGAGAATGTTATACTCCGAAGAATGTATGACTTGTTTTCGTCCATTTGCTCGCAGTAACCCTGCGGTGATCTCATCCTGAGAGGAGAAATATGAAAAAATTTGCCAAGCTCGCGCTCGTTGCAGCTACCGCAGTAATGGCTGCATCCGCTCAAGCCCAGTCCGTCCCCTATGAAAAGAAGGCAGTGAACGACAACTGGGGCAACGGTACGAGCGAGTACGTGTGGAAGAATGGCACGAACGAGCTCTGCTGGCGCGACAGCTCCTGGACCCCGGCAACGGCCAATGCACAGTGCGATGGCGCGCTGGCTCCGGCTGCTGCGGCTCCGGCCCCGACCCCGGTGGCACCGCCGGTTGTGTCGAGCGAAAAGGTCACTTTCGCTGCTGACACCCTGTTCGACTTCGACAAGGCTGTTCTGAAGCCCGAAGGCAAGGCCAAGCTGGACGACCTGGTTTCGAAGCTGCAAGGCATCACCCTGGAAGTGATCATCGCTGTTGGTCACACCGATTCGTTCGGTTCGGACAAGTACAACGATCGCCTGTCGATCCGTCGTGCTGAGTCGGTCAAGGCCTACCTGGTGAGCAAGGGCGTTGAAGCCAACCGCGTGTACACCGAAGGCAAGGGCAAGCGTCAGCTGAAGGTTGATCCGAAGTCGTGCAAGGGCAACCGCACTGCTCAGATCGCCTGCCAGCAGCCGAACCGTCGCGTGGAAGTCGAAGTGGTCGGCACCCGCAGCGCACGTTAATCGGATCCTCTCCGATGAAAAAAAGCCCAGCGCAAGCTGGGCTTTTTTTTTGGTAAAGTTGCCGCAGACTTCTCACCTGATTTGCCGCTCGCCGGCACCCATGATGTCGCAATCGACCACCCTGCATTCCACTCCCGATACGCCAAGCAGCCGCAACGCCGATCCGAAGGAGATCGACAAGTTCAGCGAGCTGGCCCACCGCTGGTGGGACCCCAACAGCGAGTTCAAGCCGCTGCATGACCTCAACCCGCTGCGCCTGGGCTGGATCGACGACATTGCCCACCTGTCGGGCAAGCAGGTCATCGACGTCGGCTGCGGAGGCGGCATCCTTTCCGAAAGCATGGCCCGCGCGGGCGCTACCGTGCGCGGCATCGACCTGTCGACAAAGGCGCTCAAGGTAGCCGACCTGCACAGCCTGGAATCGGGCGTGGCGGTGACCTACGAGGAGATCGCCGTCGAGGATCTGGCGGCCCGCGCGCCGGCCAGCGTCGACGTGGTGACGTGCATGGAAATGCTGGAGCATGTGCCCGACCCCCAGTCGATCGTGCGCGCCTGCATGACGCTCGCAAAGCCGGGCGGCTACGTCTTCTTCTCGACCATCAACCGCAACCTCAAGGCGTACCTGCTTGCCGTCGTCGGCGCCGAGTACGTATTGAACATGCTGCCGCGCGGCACGCACGACTACGAGAAATTCATCACGCCATCCGAACTCGCCCGCTTCGCGCGAAATGCCGGACTGGACATGATCGAGATGCGCGGCATGACCTACAACCCGTTGACGCAGATCTACTCGCTTGGCCGCGACACCGACGTCAATTACATGATGGCTTTCCGCAAGCCTTGAACCATGATGACGTTCGACGCAGTTTTCTTCGATCTTGACGGCACACTTGCCGATACCGCTCCCGACCTCGCCGCAGCCGCGAACCGGCTGGTCATCGAACACGGCATGTTGCCAGTCGCGTACGAACGGC
>Ga0137300_1130_pt1 | contig 16792 bp, 12 predicted proteins | sample RamsorwD2O_NANAE_FD_97190 | JGI IMG/M metagenome (GOLD analysis project Ga0137300, IMG submission 97190) | Mouse cecal microbial communities from Vienna, Austria - N-Acetylneuraminic acid amended with D2O_NANAE | ecosystem: Host-associated > Mammals > Digestive system > Large intestine > Cecum... | reverse complement strand
CAACGTTCTGGTGCCGGCGGGCAGCGATTTCTACTATGCGTCGCGGCCGACGATCGCCATCAAGCGTCCGGTGGCCGACGGCGCGTCGCCCGATCCGGCTGCGGCGCTGCCGCTGTCGGCGGACGGTTGGGCGCTGCATCCGGTACTGGGCACGACGATGTTGCCGCTGTGGCAGCGCCAGCAACTGGCGTTTATCCCGTTCGCGGGGACCAGTGACATGTCGCGCAGCCACTTCGAGACGCAGGATGGTATCGAAGCCGGACTGGCGGGTGATGGGCACGGCGGCGGCATGCCACGCGGGAGCGGTTTCCTGAATCGCCTGGCGCAGTCGATGGGTGGTCAGGCGGCTCCGGTCGCGTTTACCGATGGCTTGCCGATGGTGATGTCGGGCGCGCTCAGCGTGCCAAACGTGTCGCTGAAGGGCACCGGGCGCACACCATTTGACGCGCGCCAGACCCAGATGCTGGCGCAGATGTACAAGGGAACACGTTTCGAGTCGCTGATTGCCGAGGGCTTCGAGCTGCGCCAGACGGTTGCCGAGCAGGCCGAGGCGATGCGCAAGCACGAGGCCGCGATGCGCAGCGCGGAGGGTGAGTCGATGTCGGGTCGCATGGAGGAAATGCAGGCGGCCAACCGCCGCGCGCTGAGTGCCCGTGGCTTCGAGCAGGAAGCCCGCCGCATGGCCGGGCTGATGCGCGATAAATTCAATATCGGCTTCATCGATGTGGGCGGCTGGGACACCCACGTCAATCAAGGGGGCGCGCAGGGCCAACTGGCGAACCTGCTCGATAACCTGGGGCGCGGCATTGCCGGATTCGCCGAAGAGATCGGCCCGACCTGGCGCAATACGACGGTGGTGGCGATCTCGGAGTTCGGCCGAACGTTCCGCGAGAACGGCACGCGCGGCACCGACCACGGTCATGGCACGGTGTACTGGGTGGCAGGCGGCAATGTACGGGGTGGCCGCATCGTCGGCGAGCAGGTCGCGGTGACGCAGGCCTCGCTCAATCAGAACCGGGACTATCCCGTGCTGAACGACTACCGCGCTGTGCTGGGGGGTGTCTTCCGTCGTCTGTATGGCCTGGACGATGCGCGTCTGGCGCAGGTGTTTCCGGGGACGCGCTCGCGGGATATCGGTCTGGTGTAGCGCTGCGGGTGTGCTGGCATACGTAGTGGCAGCCGGGGGGCAGGGGGTGCGAAAGTAGGGGGTGATGCCCCCGTCAAGTAGGGTGTGTTGTGGCTCAAGTGGCGGTGGAGTTATGCCGATAGCTGCGGTGGGAGCGGACTCTTCCGATCGCAAGATCCGCATGAACCAACGCCAGTTTGAGTGCAAGCCTTGTCGCCACCATGACGCCAACCATCGCCGATTGCCTCGAACAAAGGTACCTGCGACCGGTTTTCCAGCCGATCGGGTCGCTCGCCACTGGCGACATCCTCGGGTATGAGGCACTGATACGCGGCCCGGTGGGCACGCCGCTGGAGAATCCTGTCGCCCTGTTCGCGGAAGCCGCCAGGGCGGGGGCGCTGGTGCGCATGGAGCGGCTAGCCGCGCGCACCGCGATTGCCGCATTCATGCAGGCGCGCTTGCCCGGCAAGCTATTCCTGAATTACAGCGCGGACTCCCTGCGTGATATCGAGGACACGCGGGAGGATGTGCGCAACTTCCTGCTGCGCGTGGACATGCCTTCGGACCGCATCGTGCTGGAGCTGACCGAGCAGGCACCACTGGGGCCGCTGGAATCGCTGACCAAGGCCGTTTTCTCGATCCGCGCGCGCGGCGCGCAGTTCGCGCTCGACGACTACGGCACCGGCCATGCCAACCTGGGCCAGTGGATCGCGATGAAGCCCGATTACGTGAAGATCGCCCGCGTCGTCATCGACGGCATTGCCACGTCGACGTTCCAGCTCGAAGCCGTGCGCGCGCTGTGCAAGCTGGCGAAGCTCAGTGGCACGAAGCTGGTGGCTGAGGGCATCGAGCGCGTGGACGATCTGCTCGTGTGCCGCGAACTCGGTATCGACTATGCGCAGGGTTACCTGTTGGCACGTCCCGCCGAGGTGCCGGCGCTGACGTTGTCGGAGGAGGCGCTGCGCGCGTTGCGCGCGGCGCCCTGAGTCACCAGCGTCTGGGTCAGTGCGTCGTAGCCGGCGCGGTATCTGGCTGGGGCGACTGAGCCGGCGCGCCGGCCACCGAAGGTGCCACTGGCGGTACGGGCGAGACCGCTGGCACGGGCGGTGCCGATGCCGAGATGGAGGACGCGGCCGGGGCGGCCGGGGCGCTTGCGGAAGACGACGGTGGCGTGGCTTCCACCACTTCACCCGGGTCGAGTGCCATGCCGCCGTCGGCGATTGCCGCCGATGCGCTGGCCGGTGGCAAGGCGTCGTTATCGGTCTCCGGCAGTGCCGGGCGGCGCGGCGCCGGACGTGGAACGGGCGCGGCCTCTTCCTTCTTGCCGGCGCCGAACAGCTTCTGGTACCAGCCCTTGATCTGATCGGTAATCGCGGAGTACCAGGTCTTCTCGTCGGATTCCGCGAAGCGCACGCGCGGGTCGATGATCCGCGCACGCAGGGCCCGCTGATAGAAGTCACCGACGATCGGCAGCGCGCTATGTGCGCCCTGGCCCCAGTAGTCGCTACGTAGCGTCACGCGGCTGTCGTTGAAGCCGACCCATGCGCCGGCCACGAGCTGGGGATGCATCAGGATGAACCAGCCGTCGGCATTGTCCTGGGTGGTGCCGGTCTTGCCGGCCACGTCGGCACGGATGCCGAAGCGGGTGCGGATCGCCGTGCCGGTGCCGCGGTCGATCACGTCGCGCATCACGTCGACGAGCGTTTCGTTGGCCGAGGTCGACAGCGCGCGTTGCGGTGACGGCTCGCGGAACTGCGCCAGCACATTGCCTTGCTGGTCCTCGATCCGCGTGACCATGGTCGGCGCGAGGTATTGCCCGCCATTGGCGATGGTGCCGTAGGCGCTGACCATTTCCTTGAGCGTTACCGGACTCGTGCCCAGCGCCAGCGATGGCACGGCTTCGAGCTTGCTGTCGCGCACGCCCATCGCACGGGCCAGTTGCGCCACGCGGTCCGCGCCAATCGTCTGCACCAGTTGGGCGGTGATCGTGTTCTTCGAGTAGACCAGACCGTCACGCAGGCTCAGCGCGCGGCCCGTGGGTGGCGATTCATCGGTGGGGCGCCAGATTTCGCCACCGGCCAGCTTGATCTCGACCGGCTGGTCGATAAAGGTCTCGTCGGGACTCTGCCCGCGCGCGAACGCGGCGCCATAGACGAAAGGCTTGAACGTGGAACCGGGCTGGCGACGCGCCTGGGCCACGTGGTCGAACGCGTCGACGGTGAAGTCGCGGCTGCCGACCCAGGCCTTGATTTCACCGGTTGTCGGGTCCATCGCCATGAAGCCGGCCTGCACGCGCGTCTTCTGCTCGCGCAGCGCCTGCATGAAGGGGCGATCGGCCATCAGGCGCTTCAGCGCGTCTTCCTCGCTCTGGCCGCCAGCCACCGCGGCGCGGAACTCCGGCGTTTCGCGCACGAATGCCTGCACCAGACCCCGGCTCTCGGACCATCCCGCGCGCGGTGCCCAGGCAGCGTTGGCGATCGATTGCAGTTGGTTGCCCTGGCGCGTCAGTGCCTGCGTGGCCATGGTCTGCAGGCGCGAATCGATTGTCGTATGGATGACCAGGCCGTCGGTATAGAGGTTGTAGTCGTTGCGGTCAGCCCAGGTGATCAGCCATTTGCGCAGTTGCTGGGCGAAGTGGGGCGCGGGGCCGGGTGCCTCGATCTGGCGCTCGAAGTCGATGCGCAGTGGCCGCTTCTTCAGCGTCTCGAAGCGGGCCGGGTCGAGCTTGCCGCGTTTCACCATCTGGGCCAGCACCGTGTTGCGGCGATCCAGCGCGCGCTCGGGGTTCAGCACCGGGTTGTAGTAGCTGTTGCCCTTGAGCATCCCGATCAGCGTCGCGGCTTCCAGCACGTCGAGCTTGTCGGCGGACTTGTCGAAGTACGTGCGCGCGGCCATCTCGATGCCGAACGCGTTGTACAGGAACGGCACCGTGTTGAGGTAGGTCTCGAGGATCTCGTCCTTCGAGTAAAGCGCTTCGATCTTCAGGGCCGTGATCGCTTCCTTGAGCTTGCGCGTCAGCGTGGGCGCGCGGCCGATCTCGTCCGGGTAGCGGTTGCGCGCCAGCTGCTGCGTGAGCGTGGAGCCGCCCTGGCGGTCGCCCGAGAACGTATGCAGGGCGGCCGAGGCGGTGCGCCGCCAGTCGAGCCCGTGGTGTTGGTAGAAGCGGTGGTCCTCGGTGGCGATCAGCGCGTCGACCACATTGGGCGAGATCTCGGAAAGCTTGACCCAGTCGCGGTTGGCCCAGCGGTAGACCGCGATCTCCTTGCCGTCGGCCGACAGCACCTGCGCGGGCTGTTCGGACTTGGCCTTGCGGATGTCGCTGATGCCCGGCGTGAACGGGATCAGCAACAGGATATAGAGCAGCACCAGCGCCGGGATGGCGGCCACCGCCAGCACGACCTCGCGCCGCGTGGGACGGCGCAAATGCTGACGGATCAGCGACAGGCGTGAAGCGATGAAGGTCTTGATGGAATCCAGGCGCATTGACACAGGCACCTCAGTCCCGTTGCGCGCTGTCATCGGGGCGTCAAATGCCGTTCTCGGAAAAGTGTGAATGCTACCAAATTGTGGGCAGGGAAAACCCGGATCACGCATCGTCTGAAAGCACAACCCTCTATGAGGGTGGATTCCTGATATGGCAATAACTCGGGTTACGACACAAGAATTTCATACTGAATCGGAATAATTGCGATGCGCCCCCATCGGTCGCCGCTCGACGGCGTTGTGTTGCAAGCACTTTCCGGACGACTGCGGAGCGGGGAAGCATCTCAATGTCTTAAACAAAACAGAGAAATTTACAGTGAAGAAAGCTCTATTTGCCTTGGCGGCTGCGGGTACGTGCGCCCTGTCCGGCGTTGCATCGGCACAAACCGCCTCGAACGTGACCCTGTACGGCATCGCCGACGCAGGTATTGAATTCGCTACCCATTCCCCGGGTGGCAACGGTGGTACCGCGGTGCGCGTGAGCTCGGGCAACATGTCCGGTTCGCGCTGGGGCCTGCGTGGCGTGGAAGACCTGGGCGGTGGCCTGAAGGGGATCTTCACGCTCGAGTCGGGCTTTGACATCGACACCGGTTTGTCCGGCCAGAGCAGCCGACTGTTCGGTCGCCAGGCCTTTGTGGGCCTGCAGGGCGGCTTCGGTGCAGTGACCCTGGGTCGCCAGCAGAACGCGCTGTATGACCTGTTCGGTGCCTACGACCCGATGGGCGTGGGTCCGAAGTACTCGCTGAACTCGGTTGACTCGGGCTTCAATGGCCGCGCCGACAACTCGCTCAAGTACACCGGCAAGTTCGGTGGCCTGACCGGCACCGGGTACTACAGCACGGGTGCCAACAATAACGGCGAAGTGCCGGGCAACTACAAGGCTGGTCGCGCATTCGGCGCCGGCCTGGCCTACACCGCCGGCGCCTTCTCGGTCGGCACCGCCTATGACCAGACTCAGAGCGGCACGCCGGCCATCTCGGACCGCGCCATCAAGCGTCTGGCCGTGGGTACGTCCTACGACTTTGGCCCGGCCAAGGTGTTCGCCGGCTATCGCTGGATGCGTGACGATGGCGTGGCCACGGCAGCTACTGCCGCCGCGCGCAACAATGTCTACTGGCTCGGCGGCCTGTACCGCGTGACCCCGGCCCTGTCCCTGACTGGTGCCGCGTACTACACTGATGCGCATGAGAGCAACAACGATTCGTGGATGTTCGTGCTGTCGGCCGATTACGCTTTCTCGAAGCGCACCGATGCCTACCTGAACGTGGGTTACGTGACCAACAAGGGCGCATCGAACCTGGGCCTCAACGGTGCTGGCACGGCTATCGCCGGTGCCAACCAGACCGGTGCCATCGCAGGTATCCGTCACCGCTTCTAAGCAACCACGATCCGGCTAAAGGGAGGCACCGACAGGCGGGGCCTTTCCCCCCGTCCTGCCGGATAAAAAAACGCCCCTGGACCGACTTGGCGGCCCAGGGGCGTTCTTCATTTTCAGCGGGGGCTTTTACTGGGCGGGGGGCAGCGCGGCGCGCGCATCATGATCGCGCAGGCGCTCCAGCGCTCGTGTCAGGCGGGCGCCTTCCTCCACGTCTGTGGTCGTGTGCAGCGTTTGCACCGCGTGCAGCAACTGTTTCTTGTCGGTCGCATTCATCTTGCCAACGGCTTCCATCGCTTCGAGTTCTTTGTCCACGCGCTTGCCAAGCTTGCGTACGAATTCGGGATCGAGCTGCCCCTGACTGGCACTGTGGGCAATGTGATAGATCAGGGCGGCCAGCCCCTCTGGAGTTGTCTCGGTCACGGCAACGGCATCGCGTTTCATACGTACTCTCCGGGAAGCAGGTTGTTTCATTCTAGCGAGTGGATGGCGCCACGATAACGGACGCCACAGAAATAAGCGTGGATCTGATCCACGTGTGCGGTATCAGGCTCGGCAGCGTCTTATTTCCGAAATATTGCATCGTCAGAATGTCATCCGTTGTTGGCCCGCTGAATAAGTCGGGAATCCAGATGCGACCGGAGGGGTTGCCGCGGGCCGACTTCGCTATCGCCGGTATCTTCCATGGAGGCCCGCAGAGGCACCAGGATGGGCGGGTGGCGAATTGACGCTAAATACGCGGGGCATGGAGCCGTCTTTCGAGACGGCTCTATTTGTTTCCGGACCGCCACAACCGGCTCGGCACTCTCTTTTCAGGGCGTTGCCAACGCCACTTGCCAGCGTCTTCTTGTCTACCCGCTGTAGGAGATAGGCCGATGGCGGCGCCCGAGTACCGCTATTTAAACTGGCCGCGTATTGTTCTTTTGCACATCCAGGAGGGACACACCATGTCCAGACTCATCTTGATCCTGATGCTGCCGATCTGCCTTGCCGGTTGCGTGTCGTTCAGCAGCAGCGATCCCAGTCCTCCACAGAAGACCACCGTGGTGACACCGGCCCCGGGTACCACGACAACGATCTGCAGTCCGGCGCCGTGCTAGTGGCCTAGCGCGCGGGCTGCGCAATCTGCCGGACCTGTCGCATGACACCGTCGGCGAACAGCACGGGACCAAGAATCGGGATGCCGGCCGCGCGCAAGGCGTCGGCGGTCCAGGTATTGCACGTATAGAAGCCGTCATAGTCAGCCGTGGCGCCGAAGTAGAGGCCGCCTGGATAGGGGCCCTCTCCAAGGCTGATCGGCGCGCCGGCATCGTCGGTCTGCACGGCGTTGCCCAGGAATTCCCGTAGCCGTTCCATGCCGGGCTCGCCGACGTCGAGCCGCACCACGTTGTCCGTGCCGAATGCTGCGGCCGGCGTATCGCGCAGGACCGTCAGCAGGATGGCGCCTGCGCCTGGGAGCAGCGCCGACAGCAGCGTCATCGGGCCGCGCTCGCGACTGAGCAGGTAGTGTCGATCGCCAAAGCCGAAGCACAGGTAATGCGAGCCCTCGTACCCGACCACCAGCCGCATCAGGTGCGTATCCGCATCCTCGGTGCGGATGCAGACGTCGGTGTGCCAGTCGCGCTCGACCACGTCGATGGTGGTGGCCGGGTCATTCGCAGCAGGGGTTTCGGTGGAGGTGGCGCAGCCCGACAGCAGCGTGATCAGCGCGGCGATTGCCACGCGGGCGCAAGGGCGAGCCAGCCCCGCGCGCTTCATTGGCTCAGGCCATCCCGCCCACATGCATCCCCCAGCCCGCCAGCGCGCAACCCGTCACCACGGCCCACGGTGGCACGCGCCACACGGTCAGCGCAGCCAGCGCGAGCAGTGCCAGCGCGAAATCGGCGGGGGCATGGATCGCGCTGGTCCAGACCGGCTGATAGAGCGCGGACAGCAGCAGGCCCACCACGGCCGCGTTGACACCCGCGAGCGCCGCACGCGTGCCCGCGTGGCGGCGCAACCGCTCCCAGAACGGCAGGGCGCCAAGGACCAGCAGGAAGGACGGCGCGAAAATCGCCAACAGGCACACGATGCCGCCGATCCAGCCAGTCGGCGCGGGACCACCGGCTGCGCCGAGGAACGCCGCGAACGTGAACAGGGGGCCCGGCACTGCCTGCGTTGCGCCATAGCCGGCCAGGAAGGTGTCGTTGTCGACCCAGCCTGTGGGTACCACTGCCGCCTGCAGCAGCGGCAGTACCACGTGTCCGCCGCCGAACACCAGCGCGCCGGCACGGTAGAACGCATCGACCAGCGCCAGGGCATGGTTCGGAATCATGCTGGCAACCACGGGCAGGCCGGCCAGCAGTCCCGCGAACAGCAGCAGGAATCCGATTGCCGCGCCATGCCCGACGGGTATCGACAGCGGTTCGTGTGGCGGGACCTGTGCGGTGCGGAAGCGCTGCGCGCCGACCATCCCGGCGACCACCATCACACCGACCTGGCACCACGGCGAAGGGATCAGTGTCACGGCTACGGCGGCGAGAATCATCAGCGTGATGCGCGGAGCGTCGGGGCACAGCGAGCGTGCCATGCCCCAGACCGCCTGCGCGACCACCGCCACCGCCGCCACCTTGAGCCCGTGCAGCGCGCTCGGTGGCACCAGATTGCCGTAGTGCGACAGGCCCAGCGCGAACAGGATCAATGCGATTGCCGATGGCAATGTGAAGCCGACCCACGCGGCCAGCGCGCCGGGGTAGCCGGCCCGCGACAGACCGACCACCATGCCTACCTGGCTGCTGGCCGGGCCGGGCAGGAACTGGCATAGCGCGACGATATCGGAATAAGCGTGTTCGCTGAGCCAGCGACGGCGCGTGACGAAGGCGTCGCGGAAGTAGCCCAGATGGGCGATCGGTCCGCCAAAGGAGGTGAGACCGAGCCGCAGGAAGACAAGGAAGACCTCCCAGGCGCTTTGGCTGGCGCGATGGGTTTCGGTGGCGCGGAGCGTGCTCATGCCGGATGCTGGTTCTGACGATTTCCCGTCATTGTGGGCCAATGCCGATCAATACATGCCATTGAGGCGGATGGCAGCCACCAGTCCACTGCCGTCGCCATCCTGACGGTTGGCGAACTCCAGCGCGAGCCCATGCAGCACGGCCACGCGGCGCGCGATCGAAATCCCGAGTCCGTTACCTTGCTCCTGCTGGCCTGCGGCGCGGAAGAAGCGGTCGCCGAGCCGCCGCAGCAGTTCCGGTGCCACGCCCGGTCCACGATCGGACACGGTAATCCGGTCCGGTTCGAACGCCAGCGTCACCACCGTGCCAGCCGGACTATAGCGGATGGCGTTGTCCACCAGATTACGAAGCATCGTGCCGAGCAGTGTCGGGTCGCCGTTGACAGGTAGCGGTTGCTGGCCTGCCGGGGGCCACAGCACTTCCATGTCGACGTTGCGCCGTTCGGACAGCAGCAGGCAATCCGACAGCACCTGCCGCGACACCTCTCGCCAGTCCACCGGGCCACGCGTGGGCGGCGCCTCTTCGTCCTCGAGCCTGCTCATCGTCAACAGTTGCGAGACCAGCCGGCTCATACCGTCGATGCCGGCCTCGACGTTGGCGGCGGCGCGGGAGCGCTCGGTCGGATCGTCGGAGCGGCGAGCGACTTCCCACTGGGCCTTCAGGGCCGCCAGCGGCGTGCGCAGTTCGTGCGCGGCATCGGCGGTCAGGCGGCGTTCATGCTCGAGCAGCGCCGTCGCGCGGCTCAGCAGCTTGTTCATTTCCGTGACCAGCGGCACGAGTTCGCGCGGCACCTCATGCAGTGTCAGCGGGGTGGGATCGCCCGGCACGCGCGCGGCAATGGCCTGCGACAGCGTAAGCACGGGATGCAGGGCGCGGCTCACGCCCCAGAGCAGCAGCGTGGTCAGCAGCGGCAGGCCAAAGACCCAGGGCAATACCTGCGCCTGCAGGTACGCGACGATCAGTTCGCCACGCTCGGCCTTGACCTGACCGACGCATACGCGCCAGCCTTGTGCCGGGTCGTTCAGGTAGTAGAGCCGCCAGGGCACGCCGTCGATCTTGCGCTCGGTGAACCCCTGGACGTCGGGCAGCCGGGGCAGGTGATCGCCGTCCGGGTCGATGTGCAGGGGCTCCCCGTCGGGGCGCCATGCGGCGATCGCCAGATCACCAAGCCCGGCCGACCCCTCGTCGCCCAGATCGGCATCTCCGGGGATCGGCCCGTTCCCCGACGGCGGCGCCGGCGAGCTTTGCGTATGCACGCGCGGCAGCAGGGCCTGCATCTGCTGGGCCATGCGGACCATTGCGGTGTCATAGAGCTCGTTGATTTCTTCCTGGGCGCTCAGGTAGATCAATGCGCTGGTCAGTACCCATGCAAACGCCACGGCGGCCAGGACGGCCAGGATCAGCCGCCGCCGCAGCGTCATGCGCGATCCCCGCCCTCGGGTTCCGAGGTGCCGATCTCGATCGCCTCGAGCGTGCCCAGGGTGTAGCCGGCGCCGCGCAGCGTGCGCACGATGCCGGGATGGAGCTTCTTGCGCAGGTGATGGATGTGGACTTCCAGCGTGTTGCTTTCGGAGCCCTTGTCCCAGTCATAGAGCTTGTCGCGCAGGAATTCGCGCGTCAGCACGCGGTTGGGGTAGGTCAGCAACAGTTCCAGCAGCATGGATTCCCGGCTGGTCAGGTCCACGGCCTTGCCGTGCCAGAGCGCCAGGCGCGCAGCGGGCTGGTATTCGAGCGGGCCATGGCGCCAGACGGGCTCGGGCATCCCGGCCGCACGGCGGGTGACCGCGCGAAGGCGGGCCGCCAGCTCGTCCAGTTCCACTGGCTTGACCAGGTAGTCATCGGCGCCGGCGTCTAGCCCGGAGATCCGGCTGGCCACGGCATCGCGCGCGGTCAGCACCACGACCGGCATCTGCCGGCCCTGCTGGCGCCAACGGCCGAGCAACGCCACGCCATCGTCGTCTGGCAGACCAAGGTCCAGCACCACTGCGTCGTAGTGCATCATGCCAATGGCACGGTCCGCTTCAGCGGCAGTGCCAAACCAGTCCACGGCATGACCTATCAGTTTCAGGCCGCGCTGGAGCCCGTCGCCGAGCATCGGGTCGTCTTCAACAATCAGGATTCGCATCTTATAGTGACTGAAACGGCTGTTTGAGATAGTGGCACCAATCGCGCCGTAAGGTCCATATCAGCCGGTGGAAAGCGTAGCATCGCAGGCTGTGTGTCGCATTATTAATCTGACGTTAACGTTTCTCTCATAATCTGCGCGCTATTTTTAGCCGGTGTCATCGCGAGCGCCGGCTGTTCTGGGCATGGCGTCGCGCCAGAGATTTCCCTGATAGCCCACCTTTCCATCCCTCCCTTTCATGCCGCAACCCACCTCTCAGCAACGCGCGTCCGTCGCATCCTCGCAGTCGACCCAAGGGGCGGTCGGCTGGTCGGCCGCCACAGGCTGGGTCGCGCTGTTCGTCGCCGTGGCCCTGGTGGTCTGGTTCGTCTCGCTGGACATGCGCCATCTGGTCGGGCCCGACGAAGGGCGCTATGCGGAGATTTCGCGCGAGATGTTCGCCTCGGGTGACTGGGTGACGATTCGTTATAACGCGCTGAAGTATTTCGAGAAGCCGCCATTCCATATGTGGGTGACGGTGGTGGGCTACGAACTGTTCGGGCTGGGCGAGTGGCAGGCACGGCTGGCCGTGGCGCTGTCCGGGTTGCTCGGCATCGGCGTGTCGATGATGGCCGCGCGTCGCTGGTTCGGCGCGCGTGCCGCGGCCTTCACCGGCCTTGCCCTGCTGGCCGCGCCGATGTGGAGCGTGGCGGCCCATTTCAATACGCTCGACATGACCCTGGCGGGCGTGATGTCCTGCGTGCTTGCCTTCATGCTGATGGGCCAGCATCCGGACGCCTCCGTGGCGGCGCGGCGCGGCTGGATGGTCGCCTGCTGGGCCGCGATGGGCGTGGCCATCCTGACCAAGGGGCTGGTGGGCATCGCGCTCCCGGGGCTGGTGCTGGTGGTCTATACGATGGTGACGCGGGATTGGGGCCTCTGGCGCCGCCTGCATCTGGCGCTGGGCGTCGTGGTGATGCTCGTGATCACGGTACCGTGGTTCTATCTGGTATCGGTCCGTAACCCCGAATTTCCGAACTTCTTCTTTATTCACGAGCACTGGCAGCGCTACACGTCGAATATCCACTCGCGCTCGGGCTCGGTTTTCTACTTCCTGCCGCTGGTCATCGGCGGGTTCCTGCCGTGGGCGGGCATCTTCCCGAAGCTGTGGACCGCCATGCGCGCGCCGGTCGAAGGCACGCAGGCACGCTTCCGTCCGGCGCTGATGGCCGGCATCTGGGCCATCGCGATCTTCGTGTTCTTCAGCATTTCCCGCTCGAAGCTGCCGGGCTATATCGTGCCGGTCATCCCCGCGCTGGGCATTCTCGCCGGGGTGGCGCTCGATCGCCTGAGCCCGCGTAGCTGGGGCAAGCAACTCATCGGCATGGCCATCGTGGCGGCTTGCGGGCTGCTGGCCAGTCCCGTGGTGGCCACGCTCAATGCCAACCACATCCCCAATTCGTTCTACCGCGCCTACGCAGTCTGGGTGGCCGTGGCCTTTGTCGTGATGCTGCTGGGCATCGCGGCGGCCCGCCTGTTGCTGCGCCGTGGCGTGCTGCCCAGCGTGGCGGTCTACGCGATGGGCATGTACCTGGGCTTCACCGTGGCGCTGCTTGGCCACGAGACGGTCGGCCGCCCGGCGTCGGGCGCCGATATCGCGCCGCAGATCGCGCAGAAGCTGACGCCGGAGATGCCGCTCTACGGCGTGCAGATGCTCGACCATACGTTGCCGTTCTACCTGCGTCATCCGCTGACGATGGTGGGGCAAGCCGACGAACTGACGTTTGGCGCGACGGTGGAGCCGCAGCGCGTGGTGCCCGATGTCGACAGTTTCACCAAGCTCTGGAAGAACGGCCAGCCGGCCATGGCCGTGATGTCCCCGGACACCTATCTGGCGCTCGCGCCGACCTTGTCGATGTACGTGGTGGCGCGTGACTGGCGTCGCGTGGTGGTGGCGAACGTGGCATCGCTTGCCGGGCCCCAGTAAAACCTGCTCCGAATAACTCCCCGGCTGGCTTCAGGTCGGTCACTATCAATTTGGTTTCATATATATCCATGCAGCAGAAGCGAGTCCTGATTCTTGGCATCAACGGCTTCATCGGCCACCATCTGACGCGCCGCATCCTGGAAACGACGCAATGGGAGGTCTACGGCATGGATATGTCGTCGGACCGCCTGGGCGATCTGGTGAACCACCCGCGCATGCACTTCTTCGAGGGTGACATCACCATCAACAAGGAGTGGATCGAGTACAACATCCGCAAGTGCGATGTGGTGCTGCCGCTGGTGGCCATCGCCACGCCGGCGACGTACGTGCGCGAGCCGCTGCGCGTGTTCGAACTGGACTTCGAGGCCAACCTGCCGATCGTGCGCGCCGCGGTGAAGTACGGCAAGCACCTGGTGTTCCCGTCGACCTCGGAGGTGTACGGCATGTGCGCCGACGAAGAGTTCGACCCGGAAGCCTCGCCGCTGATCTACGGCCCGATCAACAAGCCGCGCTGGATCTACGCCTGCTCCAAGCAGCTGATGGATCGCGTGATCCACGCCTACGGGATGCAGGAAGGGCTGAACTACACGCTGTTCCGTCCGTTCAACTGGATCGGCGCGGGGCTGGACTCGATTTTCGAATCGAAGGAAGGTTCGTCGCGGGTGGTCACGCAGTTCCTGGGCCATATCGTGCGTGGCGAGCCGATCAAGCTGGTGGACGGTGGCGCGCAGCAGCGTGCGTTCGCCGATATTTCGGACGGCATCTCGGCGCTGATGCGCATCATCGAGAACAAGGACGGCGTGGCCAACGGCAAGATCTTCAACATTGGCAACCCGGGCAACATCCACTCGGTGCGCGAGCTGGCCGAGATGATGCTGAAGATGGCGGCCGAGTATCCGGAGTACGCCGAGGAAGCGCGCAAGACGAAGATCGTGGAGACGTCGTCGGGCGACTTCTACGGCAAGGGCTACCAGGACGTGCAGCACCGCGTGCCGAAGATCGACAACACGATCGGGGAACTGGGCTGGAAGCCGGAGGTGTCGATGGAGCAGGCGCTGCGCCGGATCTTCGAGGCGTATCGCGACAAGGTGGTCGAGGCACGCACGCTGGTCGACGCCAGCAACTGAGCGTCGCCCCGGACGGGGCGCGGCAGGCCATCAAAGAGGCTCTCGGCCCCCGGTTCTCGGGATGGCGGCGCGCCGCCCGCACGGCTTGTGGACTTGCCAGCGCGGCCGTGCGAGCCTATGGTTGCGGTTCGTCCCGTGCGCAGTAGGGCGCACGCACCGCCTCCAGCCCATGTCCACAGCTACGCCTGCCGACCACCCGTCCACGATGCCCATCGACCGCCGCCTGCGCTTCATGCTGTGGGTGGTGGCGGTGGGCTTCTTCATGCAGACGCTCGACTCGACGATCGTCAACACCGCCTTGCCCTCGATGGCGCACAGCCTTGGCGAGAGCCCGTTGCGGATGCAATCGGTGATCATCGCCTACTCGCTGACCATGGCGGTCATCATTCCTGCTTCGGGCTGGCTGGCGGACAAATTCGGCACAAGGACCATCTTCCAGATCGCGATCGTGTTGTTCGTGGCCGGATCCCTGCTTTGCGCCGCGGCGCCTTCGCTGCCGTTCCTGACCGCCGCCCGCGTGGTGCAAGGGGCGGGCGGGGCAATGCTGCTGCCCGTGGGGCGACTCTCCGTGCTGCGTACGTTTCCGCGTGAGCAGTATCTGCAGGCGCTGAGTTTCGTGGCCATCCCAGGCATGATCGGTCCGCTTATCGGCCCGACGCTGGGTGGATGGATTACCCAGACGTTCTCCTGGCACTGGATCTTCCTGATCAATGTGCCGGTCGGCCTGCTGGGCGTGCTGGCCACCATCCGCTATATGCCGAACTCGCGCCTGCCCGGCATCGGCACGTTCGATGCGGTTGGCTATGCGTTCCTGGCAATTGCCATGGTGACACTGTCGTTCTCGCTCGACGGACTCGCGGAGATGGGCTTTCAGCACGCCACGGTGCTGATGCTGCTGATCGCCAGCATGGCCGCGCTCAGCGCATATGTGCTCCACGCCAACAAGCGCAAGCAGCCGCTGTTCCCGCTGAGGCTGTTCCGGATTCATTCGTTCAGCGTGGGCCTGCTTGGCAACCTGTTCGCGCGTATCGGCAATGGCGCCATGCCGTTCCTGATTCCACTAACCCTGCAGATCAGCCTCGGCTATTCCCCGTTCGATGCCGGCCTGATGATGCTGCCTGTCACGGCCGCCGGCATGGCGTCGAAGCGCCTGGCCACGTGGCTGATCGAACGGCACGGCTATCGCCGCGTGCTGGTGACGAACACATTTGTGGTCGGACTGGTCATGGCGTCGTTCGCGCTGATCACGCCGACGCGCCCATTGGCGCTCATCGTGGTGCTACTGGCGATTTTTGGCGCGGTCAATTCGATCCAGTTCACCGCGATGAATACCGTGACGCTCAAGGATCTGAGTGGTACCCGGGCGAGCAGCGGCAACAGCATGTTGTCGATGGTGCAGATGTTGTCGATGAGTCTGGCGGTGACATCCGCCGGCGCATTGCTGGCGACGTTCCAGGAGGGCATCGGCGAGCATCACCTGGACGTCCTGCCGGCATTTCACGCGACGTTCGTCTGCGTCGGGCTCATTACGTCGGCATCGGCGTGGATCTTCATGCAGCTTTCGCCCGAGAAGGCGGAGCGGCACAAGGCCAGGGAAGACGTGAAGCAGGGCGGGGAGGTTTGAAGCAGGCCGGGAATGCGATTCCCGGCCCGAGTGCCTGAGGTTCGGTTTGATGCGCGGAAGGATCAGGCCGACAGCAGCGAGCAGAAACGCTCCAGGTCGACGTTGCCGCCGCTGATCACCACGCCCACGCGCTTGCCCTTGAGCGCGTCCTTCATCTGCATGACCGCTGCCAGGCCCAGGCAGCCGGTCGGCTCGACAATCATCTTCATCCGTTCGGCGTAGAAGCGCATCGCCTCGACCAGTTGCGCGTCCGTTGCGGTCAGGATGTCAGTCACGTCACGCTTGATGATGCTGAACGTGTACTGACCCAGGTGCTGTGTCTGGGCGCCGTCGGCGATGGTCTGCGGAGTGTCGATATGGACGATCGAACCGCTGCGGAACGATTGCTGGCCGTCGTTGCCCGCCTCGGGCTCCACGCCGTAGATCTGGCACTGTGGCGCCAGCGCGCGCGTGGTCAATGCGGTACCGGAGAGCAGTCCGCCGCCGCCCAGCGGGGTGAAGATGGCGTCGAGCGCGCCCACTTCCTCGAACAGTTCCTTGGCGGCGGTGCCCTGGCCCGTCAGCACATCCGGATGGTCATACGGCGGAATCAGCGTCATGCCGTGCTTTTCGGCCAGGTCGCGGCCGATGGCTTCACGGTCTTCCTTGTAGCGGTCATAGCTCACCACGGTCGCGCCATACCCCCGCGTCGCCGCTACCTTCAAGGCCGGAGCGTCGTGGGGCATCACGATCGTGGCAGGCATGTTCAGCAGCTTCGCGGACAGCGCGATGCCCTGCGCGTGATTGCCGGACGAGAACGCGACCACGCCGCCACGGCGTTGCTCGGCGGTGAACTTCGCCAGCGCGTTGAACGCGCCACGGAACTTGAAGGCGCCCATGCGCTGGAAGTTCTCGCACTTGAAGAAGACTTCCGCGCCGAGCATTTCGTTGAGCGTGCGCGACGTGTTGACCGGCGTGCGGTTGGCAAAGCCTTCGA
>Ga0137300_1129_pt1 | contig 17086 bp, 14 predicted proteins | sample RamsorwD2O_NANAE_FD_97190 | JGI IMG/M metagenome (GOLD analysis project Ga0137300, IMG submission 97190) | Mouse cecal microbial communities from Vienna, Austria - N-Acetylneuraminic acid amended with D2O_NANAE | ecosystem: Host-associated > Mammals > Digestive system > Large intestine > Cecum... | reverse complement strand
AAATGTCGCAGACGTTTTTTACTCTCTGGAGCAACAGGAAAATGGAGGCGGCAGGCCTCATTTCCGCTGATCAGGAAACACCGGTCCCAAAACGCGCAGGTTCTCATCGCGACCGTAGACCCTTCGCGGTTTACTCTTTCCTGCAACCACTCGCCTTAATTCAACTTAGGGAGACCTGATGGAGTCACATAGTCAACCGATATACATAGGGGTCAGAACAAGAGCAGTCCGAAATCGTACGCTAAGGGCGAACGGAAAGAGAACTTATGCGACCCGCCGTAGCCCGGCTGGCAGACGCAGCGATCGAAATCCGTTCGGCATCTGATGTTCGGCATCCCATGTGTAGATGCCGGTAAGGTTGATATGTTCCCAACTGAGCGGCGATATGTGTTTCAATAGAGTATCAGGAATGTCTCGCCCCGCTCGTTTCAGCTGTGTAACCGCGCGATCAAGATAAACCGTATTCCAGTGCACGATCGCACTGACGACGAGATTGAGCCCCGAGGCGCGGAAAGCTTGGCTCTCGAACGACCGGTCGCGGATTTCGCCCCGCTCGTGGAAGAACACAGCGCGTTTCAGCTTATGGGCGGCCTCGCCCTTGTTTAGACCGGCTTGGCATCTCCGCCGTAGTGCCGGACTTGAGTACCATTCGATCATAAAGAGCGACCTTTCGATACGGCCGAGTTCGCGGAGCGCCCTCGCGAGATGGCTCTGCCTTGAAGACGCGGACAGTTTCTTGAGGATCGTAGACGGCACCACGGACCGTGTCGTGATCGACGCCGCGAGATGGAGCAGGTCGTCCCAATGATCGAGGATCAGATTGGCATTAATCGGCGTCCCGATATGGTTCGACAGCGCCGGATATGCGCCGCTCTTTTCAAACGTATGGAACTTCCGGTCTTTGAGATTGCGTAGTCGCGGTGAGAACCGCTTTCCGATCAGGGCGAACAGCCCGAAGATATGATCGCTGGCTCCGCCTGTGTCGGTAAAGTGTTCTTGGATGTCGAGGACCGTGTCCTGATCGAAGAGCCCATCGAGCACATAGGCCGCCTCGCTTTCGGTTGGACTGATGGGCAAAATACTGAAGTAGCCGTACTGATCTGACAGATGGCTATAGAATTTCGATCCTGGCACGCTGCCGTAATGCAAGTTGATGTCACCGCGCTTTGCAGCACGATCGCTCGCACGGAAGAATTGGCCATCGGACGATGACGTTGTGCCATTACCCCAAAGGCGGGAATGCGGATGCTGGGTGTGGGACTCGGTGATGCACGCTTGCGCCGCGCGGTAAGTCTCCGATCGAGCATGGAATGCGCGCATCCAACCAATCTGATGAGCGCTGATCCCCTTGGATGCGCCCGCCATTCGCTTTGGGCCGAGGTTCGTAGCATCGGCCAGGACGCCCGCCAGCATAGCAGAGACATTTTTCGGGACGTCGCCGGTGCGAACATGCGTGAATGAATCTGCAAACCCGGTCCATTCATGCACCTCCCTTAGCAAGTCGGGAACCTCCACCAACGGATACATGTCGCTGACCTCGGCATTCAGTTCCTCTGCTGCCACGGGGACTTCGCCGACGGTTGGTGTGACGATCAACGTTCCGGCCTCAAGACGAACTCCTTCGAGCTTTCCGGATCGTGCTCTGTGCGCAAGACGCTGCAGGTTGAACTCGAGCATCTGGCACGCTTCAGCAAGCCACTGCGCGCCGTCGCCTTGGACCCCCAAACCGAGACGATCTTCTTCCTTCATCGTGATGAATGTCGACCGCGGCATCAGATGCTCGTCAATCGGCCGGAAAGATCGGCTGCCGTCGACCCAAATGTCCGCAGATCTAAGCCGGTCTCGCAAAGCCGCTAGCGTGGCGATCTCGTAGAGACGGCGATCAGGTTTCCCTTGTTCGAAGATAAGCCGTCGATCAGTTTGGCTGAGATGGGTGAGCGGCACGCGATCAGGGAGTGTCCGCCGCTTCTCGGCATAAAGCCGTTTCAGCAGCGCAATTGCCGCCAGAAGCGGGTCGTGGCGATGCGCCGAGCGAAACGTGAAGGCCTGAAGAAATGCACCAATGTATTTGTGGACGGTCGCGTATTGTTCGGCTGCCACGGTCAACGGCGGTGCCTCGTTGTCGTCGACCATCGACTCAAGCTCAGGCTTCATCCGAAGCAACCGGTCCCAACCGACTTTTTGGTCGAGAACATCCAATGCGTTCCGACCATGGTCGTTGGCGGACTGCAGTGCGGTGATCGTATCCAGAAACATGCGCAGCGCTTTGGCGGTATTCGCCCTGCAGTCCATCTGTCGCTGCTTCTTTCGATTGTTGGCTTGCGAGAACAATTTACCCATCAGCTTGATGAACATCGTCACCGCATCGTCCGTGAGCTTCTGGCAAAGCTTGATGACTTGGGCCACGATCAGAGCGTGGCGACGGCTGGCGTTGAAGTCGTTGGCAAGCCAGGCCGGCGTTGCGTTGCCCTCCCGGATCATCTGGTCCCACCGTCCGGATGACACGCGCGCCTGCAGTTCCGGATCGATCTCCAGCCGCCGCAGAAAGGCTATCCGCTCGGTCAGCCCGACGAGGTTCGACGCGGCCGGCGCTTCTGGTGCCGAACGCAGCCAATGAAAGCGGGTCTGGCCGATCGACGGGTCAACCTCTAACAGCCTATCCAGTGATTGAAGCCTATCGAGTGGGATGTCTTCAATCAGGGTTCTTTCTGCTCGCCGCCGGGCTATGGCACGGCCGGCAAGGCCGATGCGTTCGATCGTGTCGATCGCCGGCAGAAGAGCGCCGCGTTCGCGAAACGCGGCGACAGTCGAACTGGCTATCGCAGCACCGTCGTCGGACATGGTCGCCGCTTGAATTGCCGCCAATAGCGCGGCGCGGCGATCTTGCAGCGTCGCGCTTCTCGTATCCAGATACACCATTAGCCGCGCCATATGATCCCGACGGGTTTCTTCGCGGCGTGCATAGAGGGCAAATTCGTCTGGAGCGGCGCCGATCTGATCAGCAACATACTTCAGCATGGCGCGAGGCGGAGTTTCTTCTGCTCCAAGCACTCGACCCGGGTATCGCATTAGACATAGCTGGATGGCGAAGCCGAGCCGATTGTGATTACGTCTCCGCAGTTCAATCTCCAGGCGATCCGCCAATGACAACGAATAGTGTCGGATTAGGTTATCCTCGTCGACTGGTATGTCGACAAGCTTCCGGCGATCTTGATCTTTAAGAAGTTTGCGCTTTGCCATCGCCCGACTCCGTTGATGAGCAATCTGCTCGAAGCGTTGTCGAGTCGGGCCGGACAGAGAAATCAAAATTGGCGCATGTCGGTGGCAATCCACAGAGATCGGATGTTGCACATCGGATCTACGGCATCGTTCCGGTTTCGTTCGACCTTAGCGTACGATTTCGGACTGCTCTTGTTCCGACCCCATTAATGAGAAGTACGGAACCGTATTGGCCATATAGCTTTCGCTTAACAAATCATTTACCATAAATTCAATGTCTTATGATCTTGCCAGATTGCCCATCCAGAGCCTGCTGCGGCCGATCTCCGAGGCCGCCGTCGCGCTCGCCCGTCTTGACGAACGCATTGCCCGCTCTGTTGTTGGTGAGGGCTTTCTCGAGCGCGCGCATTTCCTTGAGGCGCACGCCTCGCTGTGGGTCGATGGCGAACTCGTCCATCTCGAAGACCTCGTCCTGCATGATGCCCTTCGCGACATCCGCGCGCCCACCCACGAACTCACCATCGCCCGCGACATCCTGAAAACCCGCCGTCGCATCGCCGCCAATCCACCTGGTTGGGCGCTCTCAAGCCCCGGCCTCGCTTCGCTGCGCGGGCGGGCGTGGCCCGCTGCATCATTGGGTGGCGACGGGGAGGGCGTGCCGAATGTGAGTGTTGAAGTGAGCGACACTCGGGTTGGGGTAGGGGAGGCCGAAGACCCAGCCGGTGATGGTCTGCGTGATGCGTTTGCCGCGATCGATGCGGTGCTCGCCCGCTCGAAGGCCGCGATTGAAGAGGCGAAGACGCCGGCGCGCGCCAGAAACGCTCCGGAAAAGGATCCGTTCGTCTACGACCTCGACTGGGATGAGGACGAGCGGCTGGCGGAGTGGCAGGCCGTGCTGGCGCGGTCCCAGGATCTGCCACCGGTCCTGCAGGCCATCGTGGCGCTCGATGCCTGGAACGAGATCGCCGTCCTCCAGCATGCGCCCTGGCTCGGTCGGCTGCTGGCCGCCTCTATCCTGCGCCAGGGCGGTGTGACCACCGGCACCCATCTCGCGGCGATCAATCTGGGGTTCAAGGCTATTCCTGTCGATCGGCGCCGGCATCGAGATCGGGAGACGCGGTTGCTGGCGATAGCAAGGGCGCTGACAAACTCCGCCGAGACGGGGCTCAAGGAGCATGACCGGTTGGTGCTGGCGCGGCAGATGATGATGCGCAAGCTGGAGGGACGGCGAACGTCGTCCAGGCTGCCGGAGCTGGTCGAGTTGGTCATGGCGCGGCCGTTGATCTCGGCCGGCATGGTGGCGAAGACGCTTGAGGTCACGCCGCAAGGGGCGCGGCGCATCGTGCAGGAGCTCGGTCTTCGCGAGATGACGGGGAGGGGGAGGTTTCGGGCGTGGGGTGTCATTTGACGCCCGTTCTCAAACGAAAGCTCGAAAGCGCCGTGATAGGCAACCAGTATATCGGTTTTACCGTGTGACGTCGGATTGAGCGCAGGCTCTGCATTTGTGCTATTCAGCGCTTGAAGCGTGGCGTCCAGCTTTCGATCAGTTCCTGCTGCTCGTCCTCTTCGTCAGGCTCCAATTCCTGCCCGATCTTGGTGGAAGTGAGAATAGTCAACACTTTTCCGTAAGTGCCAAGGCCAAGGGACTCTTCCTTGACCGTCTCGCGTGTAGGCCCACCCAGCCACTCTCGGACATCGATCTCATCCTTGACGCGCTCGCCGGCGGCGACGCGCGTCGGATCAGCAGCAAGCGTGGAAGTCACCGTACCCAAGGGCAACTTGATTCCCTTGCGAAGCCAGTCAAGTTTTGGGAGAGATTTCATGGCCTCGGACATGAAGCAGTAATCAATGACACCGCCGGTGCTCATGATGACGGCGGTAGCAGCATCGCCGACTTCTGCATATCGGATCGCAGCGGCCGTCCTTGATGCGACACAGAGATCGGCGACGGCTTCGATAGCTGCCAGGCCGGGCTCCCGTCGGTCAATTTCCTTGCGGAACGGCTGTTCCGGCATCAGCAACCCAGCCGCGAAGTGATCGGCTTCAAGCTCGTAGGGATCATTCGTGACAAATCCGCCTCGAGAAACGTGAATACCGTTCTGAATGACCTGATCAACGTGACCCGGAAGGAAATAATGGCCAAGCTCGTGGGCTACGCTGAATCGTTGAAAGCCTTCGCTGCGGATATGGGTCGCGTAGACAATGCCGAAATCATTGCCGTGCCGCAGCAACATCCCAGACACACCGTCAACTTTCTCTGACTTACCCTCCACCATGATGTCGCGGCTGGCGGCGATTGCGAAAGGATCGACCGGAAGAGACAGGAGTTCCTCCTCCTTGAGCAGAGCCTCAGCAGCTTGCCTTGCCATTTTGAGGCTGAATACCTTGCTCATTCTCAGGAGCCCTTTTTCTCCGCCGCGCGCCGCGCGAGCATCTGCAGAAAGTCTTTCGCAATTTCCCGGTCATTTCCAGTCAGCTTGCCCATGTCGCGGAACAGTGGATCGCCATCCTTTGCAAGCTCGGGCTCTTCGACTCGCCCTAGCAGGTAGTCAGTCGTAATCTCGAGTGCGTTTGCCAATCGACGCAGTGAGTCGAATGAGGGCTTGCGCGTTCCCGTCTCAAAATGGGCGATCGAACTCGCTGGCATTCCCGCTTTTTTTGCGAGTTCGTCCTGATTGTAACCCCTTAGAATCCGGGCACTTTTCAGCCGTTCCTGAAAAACTTGCGACGGGTTCTTTTCTTCTGGCATGTCTACTCCGGCATGTAAATCTTGACGAATTGTGAACGAAATCATATATGGTTAGACAGTTATCTCATGTCGAACACGACAAGCGCAAGAGAAAGAACGATGGTGGCAGGTAGTCCAGTTGAGGTTGCGGGTGCGGCGTCGCCCGACAAGGCCCCGTTTCGTGTGCTGAGCCTCGACGGGGGCGGGATGCGTGGGATTTACACCGCAGCGTTTCTCGCCAGGCTCACCGATCAGTTTGCCCGTATTCGCGGGACGAGCGCTCTGGATCTCGGCGCCGGCTTCGATCTCATCACTGGTACCAGCACCGGTGCGATCGTCGGATGCGCGCTCGCCGTCGGACGTCCGATGCAAGAAGTTGTCAGCCTCTATCGCAATCACGGGCCAAAAATCTTTCCCCATCGCATCTCCGGGAAGCGCAGCGCCCTCTTTCGAGCCGCACGCGGCAGCACCTACGTGCGCCAGGGTGATCAGGCGCTGCGCGAGGCGCTGACGAGTGTCCTCGGCACCAGGACGATGCTCGATGTTTTCCAGACGCGCAATATTTCGCTATCCATCCCCGCGGTTCTGATGAGCACGCATCGGGCGTGGGTCTTCAAGAAGACGCCCCGTAGCGGGGTGCGTGACGACCTTTATCCTCTCGTCGACGTTTGCATGGCGACAAGTGCCGCGCCAATCTATCGTTCGCTCGCTGCAATCGATGATCCAAATTCCGATGGTGGACCGAAACAGGTGTTCGCCGACGGCGGCCTCTGGGCCAACAACCCGATCATGGTCGGTCTCGTTGATGCCTTGACTATCGCCGCTCCTGATCAGCCCGTCGAAATCTACTCGCTCGGCACCTGCCCGCGTCCAGAGGGCGACCACCTCGACGAGGAAACAGCTCATCGTTCGATGTTGGATTGGTCGCTTGGTGCCGACGTCGCGCCGCTGAGCATCTCAGCTCAGGAATTTGCGTTCGACAATATGGCCCGCCTTCTCGCCAACGCGATGACCGATTGCGGGCATTCTATCGGGCGCGTCAGGTTTCCGAACAAGGCGGTGCCCGCGAGCATGATGCCTTATCTCGCTCTGGATGACACCCGTCCGGAGGCCATGGATCGGCTCGTTCATCAGGCGCACACCGATGCGGATTTGACGAAAAGTGCCTGCGACGATCGCAACAACCCCGATGGGGCGATGATCTCACGTCTGATGAATGACCTGCCGGCTATGCCGGTATCGGGTGTTGTGTGGCCGACTGATGATGGCCGGAAAGGATAAGGCATGTTCGACTGTTCAAAAGATGTCCGGGCCTACCATGATCAGGATGTGACCCTGCCGCAGACCGAGCAGGACAAGATGCGCAATCGGCGTGATGCCAACCGGACGCGTCTGCGCAATGGCCTGCAGAAGGCGGGCAAACCCGGCCCTCTGGAATTCGTCAAGCAGGGGAGCTACGCGATGAAGACGATGGTCCGTGACCCGGACAATGATTACGACATCGATGACGGCGTTTATTTCGCAAAGGAGGATCTTGTCGGAGAGCGTGGCGCCGAGATGACTTCTCTGCAAACTCGTTGGATGGTGCGTGATGCCGTTGACGACGGCAAATTTAATCGGGCTCCGGAAGTGCGTTCGAACTGCGTCCGCGTCTTCTATAAGGCGGGTTATCACGTGGATCTGCCCGTCTATCGGCGTGTGAAGACCTCTTCGATCTTTGGCGACATCTACCATTACGAATTGGCTGCAAGCAGTGGCTGGAAACGGTCCGACGCGCGCGACGTTTCGGCCTGGTACAAAGACGAGCGTTCGAAATCCTCGGACGGTCGTCAACTCCGTCGCATCAATCGCGATCTCAAGAAATTCGCGCGTAGCCGGTTGAGCTGGCGTTCATCAATCTTGAGCGGCTTTGGCATCACCGTGGTTTTGACAGAGCGCTACCGATATGCGACCCGTGAGGACAAGGCGCTCTACGACACGATGGTGTCGATCCGTAACAGGCTCGACTGGAACCTGCAGATCGCTCATCCGGTGACGCCGGACAGCTACATTACGAACGGCAATGATGACGCGCGCGCGCGATTTTTTCGCGACAAGCTGTCCGATGCGATCGATATGCTCGCGCCACTGTTCGACACCGACTGCACCCGCGAAAAGGCCTTGAAGTGCTGGGACAAGGTCTTTGCAACGACCTTTTTCAGTGGGCGGCTGGAGGAAGAGAAGAGGGCCAACGCATTTGCGCCCGCTATCATTGGATCAGCGGCTCTTCTCGGTCAGGCAGCCGCTGCTGCCGCTGCGGTCAGTAGCACAGGTGGCGGACGCCATGCATGACTTCAACCCGGCGCTCGAATGGCGACAGGCCGCGCTTCAGCTTGAGGCGCGGCTGCGGGAACTTCTTGGTCAGGTGCCGGAGCGGTTGGACAGTCACACGATTTCGACCTGTTACCCCACACGGAATTGGGCCGCTGCATGGAGAGTGAGTGTCGGCTTCAGCGACGGCAAGACACGGCGTATGGACGTTGTTGCAACAGCGGCCTTTCCGAGAATTTCCGTTCGAACCGCGCTGGTAGATCATCCTGAAGCCCTGACCTGGCCGCATGTCGAAGGGGATGGGATACTCTGCCTGCTGCCGAATATGTCGGAGGTCGATCCAGAAGATCCGACAGCAGTGGCAGAAAACCTTCTAATCCGGTCGGTGCGTTTGATCGAGGAATTGTTGCAGGGCGATATCGTTGAACGGGATTTCAAAGAAGAGTTTCTGACCTACTGGGCCTACAAGACGCATTTCGATGGCAGCCGGCTGTTCAGCCTGATACGCCCGGTACCGCCATCGCGTTCTGTTCACGTCTGGAAAGGGGAAGGTGTCACCGTCGTCGGTGATAGTGCGGAAGAGCTCCTGATTTGGGCCGCGCATCGATATGGGGAAGGCATTACTCGGAGGACGCAGAAGGGGGCGTTCCTATGGATGACACAACCGCCCCTTCCCTTACAATACCCGGAAACTGCTGCCGACCTCTATTCATTGGCGGGAGAGATCGGGCCAGAAGCGCTGAATTCACTCGATGATGCCGCCAGTGAGACGCCTGACGAGGTTATAGCATTCATTGGCGCGGAGGGACGCGGAGGCGCTGGCCTGATTGCAGTTCGCGTGCCAAGCCCGAAAATGCTCTATAGCCGCCCATCGCCGATTGAAGATCCGGTGTCGAAAGGGTTTCGACGGGGAAGGACGCCCGTGCGTTTGGTCACTCAGCGCTATTATGGGAGGAACCCAGTGATAAGATCGTCAGTCCAGCGTGCAGATGCGGCCTGGGTTCATGGACGCGGACAGGATCCCCGAACAGAAAAGCTTCTTTCATCCACGGTCGTGGTGATCGGCTGCGGCTCGATCGGCGCGCCTGTTGCCTGCACGTTGGCGCAAGCGGGCGTCGGACGTCTCGTGCTTGTCGATCTCGATGAGCTCAGCTGGCCGAATGTCGGGCGCCACACATTGGGGGCCACAGCGGTCGGGGACAACAAGGCGGTCGCGCTCGCCAAGCGCCTTCAGGCGGACTATCCGCACCTGACGATAGAAAGCCGGCCGTATGGAATGAACGCCCTGTTGGAGATTGACACCGAATTGCTCGGCGCAGCTGACCTTATCGTGTCTGCGACTGGCAGCTGGGCCGCCGAGCACGCGCTGAATGCTTGGCATGTCGAGCAAGGCCGCAAGTATCCGATCCTGTATTGCTGGACGGAAGCCCATGCGTGCGCAGGCCACGCCGTGGCGATCGCGGGGGAGGGCGGATGCCTTCAGTGCCACCTTGGCCGCACTGGTGCTTCGGATTTCAACGCCGTCGCCTGGCCTGACGGGCTTGATCAAAATCGCGAGGAGCCAGCTTGTGGTGCCCATTATCAACCTTACGGGCCGGTGGAGCTTTCCTTCATAACAGCAACGGCGGCCGATATGGCATTAGATTGTCTGCTCAAGCCACCGGTTACGTCCACTCACCGCATCTTCACAGCCGCGCTATCGCGGATCCGCATGCTTGGCGGCGTCTACAGCACCGACTGGATGTCAGAATTCGACCCTGAGAGAGATGAAGCGAGAGTAGTTGACCGTCTTTGGAAGAACTGCGGTTGTGTGACCTGCCGCTCGGCTCAAGTTGAAAGGTTTTCCCCGTAACGCACTCCTCGAAGCGTTCTCGATCACGACAAGACGGAGGTCATCGTGGTAAAATTCGAATCGACGGGTGCTCCTGCAAGGTAGAGGTCCCTTAACTGTGTGTCACGGCTCCTCGCCAACATTTCTTGGTGTTCTGTTTCTTTATGGTGCGCAACATGAGCCGTTGCGGGGTCCGCCAACATCCGCTGCACAACAAGCAGCGAAGCTGCGGGACGTCCCAGGTGATAGGTGTAATTGAGAAGACCCGGCCGCAAAGGCTCGTCAAGAACCAGAAGTGCGCCCGGCTTCACGATATCAGGGCGTTCGACGAGATGAAGCCCAAGATCAATCTTCATGCCCTCATATTCCAGCCATCCGTGAGAGATCATGATGTCATCGGTACCGTCGTTCACGTAGCCGACGACAGCTTCTGTGATGATGCTGTGCCTCTCTGAAAAATATTTCTGGAGGGTCATCGTCACCTGATAGCACGCCCCTGTAAAGCGTCTTGGCAATATGAATCGATCGAACAAGTTGATCGCCGTGGCCGCCACTGTTTTGCTCGGACCATCGTGACGATCCAGTAGGCGCTGCTTCATCATATCGTAAGATTGCCCACGCTGTTTCGCTTGACCCATTTGTCCTCCGGATCTGATGGCGTTCTTAACCATTCAGCTTGCATACTTGAACTATTATGCATCTGCAGGAAGCTTCGAATTTTGAGACTACAGTTCGCACTATAAACTTTAGAAGACCACATCATGCCCTTGTATTCTTCTGCCGCTTCATTCACTGTGAGGTTGTATTTCGGGGGTAGACACAAGTGGCTTCGATTCGTATTTCGCGTGGAAAGACAGTTCGCCCCGCGCCGGCAAATCTCCCGCCCAGCCTCCGCAGTTATATCGACTATCGCAAATCCGGCCTTAGCCTCAATCACATCGTTGGTTGCCCACTCGACTGCGGGTACTGCGTACGGCATTTGTTCGATAATTTCTCCATGAAGCGGCCCCATCTGATAGTGGAAGATGAGGTTGCAGTGGAAAGCCTAATCAACCACTGGGCTTTCAGAGCGCATACCACGCCAATTCAGATCTTCAACCGCGCGACCGATCCCTTCCTCCCAGGCGTGAAGCAGCATCTGTTCACTACGTTGAAAGACCTTGATAGGCGCGGCCTGTCGAATCCGACTCTGGTAATTACCCGGTGGAAGATCGACCCGGCGGATGTCGAACAGCTCGAGATGCTTGAAAACCTGAAATTGACAGTTTTGGTGACGTGGTCGGGTATCGACGATGAAAGAGTGGAGCCGGTCTCCTCGGCGATCGCGGCCAGAAGCCTGGAGGTATTGGCGAAAAAGGCGTTCCGGACAAAGAAGATACTCTATTGGCGGCCTATCATTTCTGGAATGAACGACACACCAATGCACTTTGCTTCCGCTAGACAGCTTGCGGAGTTCGCTGATGCAACCGTATTTACCGGCGTGTTCTATCGCGACGAGATCCGGGATTATTTTCGACAGGCAGGGGTACCCGACCTCTATGAGGCCGTCGCAAGACGGAAGATTTTACCGCGCGACACGGAAAGGAGAATCCTTGATCATTTTGAAGGGCTTCCGATCTTCCGCAAAACGTCTTGCGGCATTGCGTACGCGCATGGCGTTTCTGATTTCAACGGGCACTGGGGCATTAAAGAGCTCTGTGAAATCTGCCCAGAGTCTCAACGTCGGATCTGCAGTCAGCACCACCGAACGCCCGGTTTGGAGCAGGTGCGTGAGCTAGCGCGCTTAGTGTCTCTTTCAACCGACGACATCGACATTTCCGAACACCGCGTTCAAGTGATTGGAAGCACTGAGGCTCAACGCTACTTCATGCAGCACGCGCTAAACTTCCAAGTCCATGACCGGGCCCAACCGCATCGACAGCATAGGCATGGGCGAGCGGAGATTGGATGGGAATGAGTTGGGAAAAGGTATGGGTCGTCGATGTCGAAGGCAACGGCGCGACCCCTCCGGAAATCATCGAAATTGCATTGCTCGAACTCATAGATTTGGAGCCGACAGGGCGTGCGTTTCATTGGTTGATCAAACCCAACGAGTCGATCAGCGCCGCCGTAACCCGGATCCATGGTCTAACTGACGCCGATGTTGCGGGCGCTCCGACTATAGACGATGTCGCTGAAGACATTCTTACATGGACTGATGGTGGAGTTATTGTCGGCCACAATGTTCGCGTTGAACTTGAAGTCATCAGCCGATCAATTCCAGAATGGCAGCCTTCGGCGGCTATCGATACCTTGAAACTCGCGAGGTCTCTCCGGCCAGGGCTCGAATCTTACGGGCTGGAAAAGCTCGGAAGTGCGCTCGGCCTCACTGCCGAGGCGGAACGTCAAACCGGTTTGAAGCATCACTCGGCGGAGTTTGATGTCGTGCTGACTGGGCTGCTGTTCAGCAGCCTTCTTCGCCCGCTTGATATAGATTCCCGCACGGCGCGCGCCCGCGACGCTGACATTCTTTTCAGCGCGCAGGAGAGCTTTTTATGAGCCACAAAAAGATAAAGGTCGGAATTGCCGGCACGCATTCGACGGGGAAGTCTACTTTTCTGGAGCGGCTAAACTCGCGGCTCACCGAAAATAGTCTTCGCACCGGGCATGTGGGCGATCTGGCTAAAGCCGCGAGAGATCGCGGTTTCCCGATCCTGACGGAACACAACTTCGAAAGCACGCTTTGGATCATGGCTGAGGGAATGAGACAAGAAGCCGAGGCGGCTCTAACCAGCGATGTCATCCTCGTTGATCGACCCGTTTTCGACGCACTCGGCTATCTCTATGCGGCCCTTGAAATCTCGGGCCGCTCGTTGCCAGACCGAAAGTTGAAGGAATTGCGGTTGATTGCGGGGGCACATGCGGCGGACTACGACCTCCTTATTTTGACCGAGCTCGATCCGGCGATCCGTCTTGGTGAAGGCAGGGATGGCAACCAAGATTTTCGGGTGGCGGCGGCCGAGCATATTCGCAGGATCGCAGAGCGTGAAACCCTCGCGCCGGTCATCCTGACGTCCCGAAACACCGATACAGTATTGGAAGAGATCTATGAAAAGACGATCGGGCTTCTAGCATAAAGAATTCTGACGAGGAGCGCGGACTGCGACGCACGACGTTCAGAAACTTTGGAGGGATTATGACTGAGTTTGTCAGCAAAGTTATCAAGGATCCGATCCATGGATTTATTGATTTCAACGGTAAGCAGGAAAACGATCTGAAACTACTGCTTTCAGATCCATTCTTTCAACGCCTCCGACGAGTCAAACAGCTCGGTTTTTCTGACTACGTCTTCCCTTCAGCGGCACACTCGCGCTTTTCTCACTCTTTAGGCGTTTACAGCATTGCGAAGCGGATGCTGACGGTTGTCGAATCTAACGGCATCAATGGCGAGTGGAGCCGCAAAGGACAAGCGTGCCTGGCCGCTGCGCTGCTTCATGATGTTGGCCACGGAATGTTCAGCCACGCTTTCGAAAACGCGATGAAGTTCTTTCTCAAACGGAACTCACTGGAGCCCTCGCGCCAGGTTGCGTTCAAAGAAGCTGTAAACCACGAAAAGGTCAGTCAGAAGATCATAACCGACTCTTCAATCGCAAAGGCACTACGAGACCTCGGTGGCGACGGCTTCCCGACGATGGTTTGCGATATGATAAAGAAGACCGACAAGAACTGCGTTTATACGTCGATCGTGTCGAGCCAACTTGACGCCGACCGATTGGACTACGCGCAGCGCGATGCCTACTTCGCGGGGGTTTCCTCAGGGGGTATCGACCTTGACTGGCTTATCCGAAACTTCAAAAAGGCCAAAAATGGAGAGGCTGAGTTCCTATACGTGGGTAGCAAGGCCTACATCTCTCTCGAGCAATTCACCGTCACACTATTTCATCTCTATCCGACGATTTACTTGCACAAGAAGACACGCGGTCTGGAATACATGTTCGCGCTGCTTCTCAGCAGGGTGTTTGAGCTCATTGCGAGTGGAGCTGAAAAACAGGCGGGCATTTCCTCAGATCACCCTTTCGTTCGGTTTTTCAACGAGCCACATAATCTCGACCACGCCCTTCTTCTCGACGATACCGTATTCTGGGGATCGCTCCACCAACTTCGGACGGCTCCGGACGCCTCAATAAAGTGGATCGCCGATCAGCTCTCGGCTCGAAAGATCTTCCAGTCGATCGACGTTTGGAAGATTCTTGATCAGGCTGCGGTCTCCCGATCCGCCGTTCAAAAGCTTCCGGCGGGCCAGCGCGTACGGAAGTTCGACGAAATATGTGAACAGGTCTGTAAGGAGATTACGGGCGATGGATCGCCTTGGGCCGACGATTGTTATTACGACACCTACGATCGCCCGATCTATAAGCCGCGCGATGTCGAAGGGGGACATCCTCAGCAAATAAATGTCGAGGTTGGCGGTCAGATACGCGATATTGCTTCCATATCGCCGCTTGTGGCAAGTGCGGCGTCCTTCAACATCCATCGCATCCACTACGACGAAAGCAAGTTCAGCCGCGTCGACAACCTGACCTCGGAAATCCGCAAGCTAGTGGCGGCTAAGCTGGATGACCTAGAGGTCTGATCTTCTCTAGCTAAGCCGAAAGCAGCAGGCACGATTTCAGCAATCCGCAACGTCGTCATACCTGCCTCCCTAGCGGCTACCGAGTGACCAGAGCTTCGGTTGTTGGGCCACACCAATGGTGTCCCGATACACAGGCACAGAGGTACGTTTCGTTCCATTGCCTTCGTTTCGGAGGTCCAGCTCTTTTTCCTCGACGAGGAAAGCCGTCACCTTGTCGATGTCGGCGAGGCGAGCAGGTGTTTCGTTGGCGATGGAAGTAACGAAATCTCCATATGGAACCGAAATGTTCTTATGGACGCCCCGTAATCTACGCATGAAGTCATCAGCAAGCCGGTCTTTCATAACCTCCTCGTCTTTGGCGCCGAACCAAAAATCCGGAGCGCCGTCCGGATCGATGTTCGGATTGAAGCCCAACATCTCCAAACCGCCATGCCCTTGATGCAAGGACTGATTATTGATCAGCCAGTGGCTGTCGACCATCACATTTCGCGCCTTGAGATGGTTTGACAAATGGACCAGCCATAGGTCCTTCCGGGCTTCCTTCGAGCGAAGAAAAAACGGGCTTTGAAATCTTGCTTTGGTAGCATCGGCGATGTGCCGCAACAGCAGACGTTGAATGACGTATCGTCCACCTTGCTCGTCCTTGAAGCGGAGAAATTCGCGAAGCTGCTCTTCCGATATTTCAATTGGCGAGACCCGCTTCAACGTCTGTGGCTTGTCGGTCAGGTAGTCGATCAGCCAACCGACCGCAAAGGTGAGAATGCATTCTGCTGCGCTGAAGCGCAAAATCTTCCGAACCGTTTCGAATGCAACGTCGGAGTAGCCTTTCTGATCCAGCAGAAAGATTGACCGCCCAACCCCGCGCTTGGTCCGGCCTTCAATTCGACGACAGATATCCGGAAATACGGTTTCAAAGTCGGCGTTGTAAAGGAAGATTGATCGGTCAAGCTGGTCTAGGTAACCGGCTTTGATCAGCTCCGCCCGCAAAAACTCGACGTGATCCCGTTTGCTGTCGACGAAGTGATACTCCGCGTCGATCGTCAAAGGCTTGTTTCGACCGGTATTTGCTATCCGTTCTGCTTTCACGACGGCCTCGAGAAACAAAAATGGGGTGCCGCTTACGATCGAACCGTCGTCCGTAAACCTCCCGCCACCGCAAAACCCATCAACGAGAGTGATGCGCTGTCGATCCTGGGCATGATTTACAAGAATTGCGGGAAAGTAACTTTCCAGATAACGCGCGATCAGCCGAAGCTTTGCATCACTGTGCGCGCTCAACGAAGGAGGCGTTGAACCTATCTTCCAGCCGAATTCAGCGATTGTCGCGACTCCTGTTGTCAATCAACAGCAGGTTGCGGTTGTGTTACAGCCCTGTCAAGGTCAGGCCGCGTTTACGTTTTTCTTATCACCAGCCGGAAAGTGTCTGACTAGTCTTCCGTCCAAGAGACCACCACCCTTGCCGAACGGGTCAAGATCCTTGATCTCCGCGGCGGAGATACCCTTCTCCTGTACGAGGGGATTGTTGCCGGACGCGCCCCACTGCTTGTGAAAGGCAGCGATTCCGAGAGCATGGCAATCTGCGATAATGTCCCTGACCCAATTGCACATCATTGGACGCGCGCCAGGACCGCTTTCGCCACCGCTGATCAGCCAATCGGGCCTTGGATCTGCTTCTGAAATACGAAGGGGACCGATCGCGGGCTCATAAGAAACAAACCAGACTCGGGCGGGGACCTCGTTGATGAAGCGTTTACGCTGATCGAATCGAACCTGATCTTCGGCCGTAAAGCCGAGCCAGACGTTTGAATACCCGGTAGCGCCCCAATCTGGCGGAAGCATCTTCTTGATGTTCTGCGGACGCTTTGTAAGGAGCTGCCAATCAAGCGAAGGTGTTGCGCGAATGACCTTGAACAGATCGATGCGCCAAGCAGGGTCAGCCTGATTATCGAACACATCTGCCAGCGATGCGCAGAAAACTCTCTGCCTACGGCCGTGAGCGGCGGCGAACTCCGCCGCTTTGCGCTGCCAGATATGCGGCGACCGCCAATAGCTATCGGTCGTTCGCTTGCGCGGCGAGTTGCCCCATTTGACTAGGCCTGACCGCTTCGACCACGCTTCGGCATAGCAATGATCGCAGCCGGGGCTGATATTCGTGCAGCCGGTCCATGGATTGAAGGTGTGATCAGTCCATTCGATTGTTGAATTCATCGCCATGGCGAGGCCCTTCGTGCAAAGCAGCGGTTGAATCTACCTTGGGTTCCGATCGTGACCAAACAATTAAAATACCAACAACTTTCGATAATGAAGGGTTGGTTTTCCCTTCGTGACCAACGACCCTGCAGTTTGCAACGCATTGTAATGAAACGAGGATATGCTGCCATCCCTT
>Ga0137300_1126_pt1 | contig 17567 bp, 15 predicted proteins | sample RamsorwD2O_NANAE_FD_97190 | JGI IMG/M metagenome (GOLD analysis project Ga0137300, IMG submission 97190) | Mouse cecal microbial communities from Vienna, Austria - N-Acetylneuraminic acid amended with D2O_NANAE | ecosystem: Host-associated > Mammals > Digestive system > Large intestine > Cecum... | reverse complement strand
TGGTCTTGCCGATCAGGATGGCGCCCTGTTCGCGCAGGCGGGCCACCGCGACGGCGTCCTGCTGCGGCACGTTGTCCCGCAACGGCGCCGCGCCGAAAGTCGTGCGGACGCCTTGCGTGTTGACGATGTCCTTGACCGTGAACGGCACGCCGTGGAGCAAGCCGAGTGGCCCGCCCGCCATGACCAATCGTTCTGCCTGGCAGGCCGATTCCATCGCCCGCTCGGCGTCGATCGTGATGTAGCAGTTCAGATCAGGCTGAAGGCGCTCCGCGCGCGCCAGGACTGCCGAGGTGATGTCTACCGGGGAGACACGTTTGTGCCGGATGGCGTCGGCCAACTCGGTGGCCGACAGAAAGCAGAGGGACTCGCTCATTGTTTCGTGTAAGGCAACGTCAAGAACTGCAGTAACTTCCGCAGTCTGCCATGAGCGATGCGGCTGGAGAAGCCGGGTAACCCCGCTGGCGCGGCTCAGTGATGCATGGCTCCCCCGCCATGGAAGCCGCCGCCCGGCGCCGCGCCGCCATGGAACCCGCCAGGCGCTCCACCGTGCACGACGCGACCGCCCCGCACGATCACGCCGCGACTGGGAAAGAACACATGGTGCATGACGTGCGGGCGATGATGGTGGTCGATGAAAATCACGCCGGCAAACCCCACATACGGCGTCCAGTACCACGGGTCGTAGTAATAGTCCCCGCCGCCATAGCCCACACTGCTGCTATCCACCATCTGCCACGTGCCATCGGGCTGCAGGCAGGCCACCCCCGCGATGGTCTGCATCACGCCGCCGATCTCGGCCTGCCCAACCACCTGCTGGCACATCGTCGACATGTCCTGCGCCCATGCGCCACCAACGCCACCGCCCAGGCCGTATACCTGGTAGGAAGGCGCGCTGGCGGCTCCCGGTCCCTCGTATTCCTCCACGCCGGCGCGTCCCCGTCCGGAGTAGCCGGATACCGCATGAATGCTGATGGGGTAATCGCCCGGGATGAGCCCAGCCTGCACCAACGGACGCAGCAGGCCAATCGCACCGGTCGGATAGCAGCCGGGGTTGGTGACCCGGCGCGCGTTTGCAATTTTCTCAGCCTGCCCCGGCGCCATCTCAGGAAACCCGTAAGTCCAGTCCGGCTGTGTACGGTGCGCGGAGCTTGCGTCGATGACGCGAACCGCAGGATTGACAATCGTGGCCACAGCCTCGCGCGCGGCGGCATCCGGCAAGCAGAGGATGGCGATGTCGCAGGCGTTGATGGCTTCCGCGCGTCGCTGCAAATCCTTGCGCTCCGTGGCAGCAAGCGTGATCAGTCTGATATCAGTCCGGTTACGCAGCCGTTCGTGGATGAGCAACCCAGTGGTGCCTTGGTCGCCGTCGATGAAAACAATAGGAGAGCTCATGGGTGAAATACTCCGATGACTTTGGGTTGGAGGCAGTAGGACGAAGAGCGATCCCCTATATTCCGTGGATAGCTACAATAGAGAAAGTTGAATTTCATAACATAGACATTCAGTTTTTCTGAATCAGGACGCCGACATGCGAGAGATCAGCCTGGACCGTTTGCGCACTCTGGTCGCCATTGCAGACCGCGGCTCGTTTGCCGATGCGGCGCGTGCGTTGCATCTGGCGCCGCCAACGGTCAGCCTCCATATCGCTGAACTCGAAGCCCGCATTGGCGCTCCACTCCTGTCGCGCAAGCGCGGGCAAGTCAGGCCGTCGGCAATAGGGGAGGTGCTGGTGGAGCGCGCACGCCGGCTGCTGGCCGATGCGGAGCGGGCGCTGGACGATATTCAACGCCAGGTGCAGGGGCTGGAAGGGCGAGTGCGGCTCGGCGCGTCGACGGGCGCGATCGCGCACCTGTTGCCGCAAGCGCTCGAAGGGCTGCGCCAGCACCATCCCGCGATCGACATACAGGTGGCGGTGCTGACTTCACATGAAACGTTGTCCCGACTGGCGGATGGGACGCTGGACGTTGGGCTGGTTGCACTGCCGCAGCCGCCGGTAGCCGGGCTCGTGATCAAGCCTTGGCGCCGCGACCCCGTGATGGCTTTCTTGCCGGCGCATTGGGAGTGCCCAGCACGCGTCACGCCTGAATGGCTCGCCGCTCAACCTCTCATTCTCAATGACGCGACCACGCGACTTTCACGTCTGACTACGGAGTGGTTCGCGACTGCGGGGTATCATCCCGCGCCCCGCATTCAGCTCAACTACAACGACGCGATCAAGAGTCTGGTGGCGGCCGGCTACGGCGCCTCGCTACTCCCCCAGGAGGAGACGGCGCCATCGCCCGACAAGCGCATTGTCATGCGTCCGCTGCGCCCGGCGTTGTGGCGTCGGCTCGGTATTGCGCATCGTGCGGGGTACGTGGAGCGTTCCACGCAACATGTGCTTGATATGTTGCGGGATCTGCGGTTGGCGTAGGCGTTGCCCAAAAAGAAAAAGCCGGCCGAGGGCATTGCGTGCCCTCGGCCGGCCAGTCATCCACTCATCAGCACTTCAACGACGTCGATTGCGCTTCGGCATGTTTGTGCAATGCAGGAGGCTTGGCATTGCCACCGTTGGCCTCGAGGAACTTGCAGGCGTTGATGATATCGGTGGCCAGCAGTTGCGCCACGTTGTGGTTCACATGCGGACGCACCACCACGCGCAGGCTCGTGACCGATTCGGCGTTGGGCGGCATCGTGTATGCGGACAGCACCCAGCCTTTCTCGCGGACCTTGTTGGAGACATCGAACTCGTTGAAGTTCTTGTACTTCTTGTTCAGCGTCACTGCCACCACCGGAATGCGCTGCGTGGTGTTCATGATCTCGAAGTACCCGCTATCGACGAGCTGCTGGCGCAGGAAGATCGCGTTGTCCAGCGTATGCTGCATCACGCGTTTGTAGCCGTCGAACCCGAGCCGCAGGAACTGGTAGTACTGCACGGCCACCTGGAATGCGTTGCGGCTGAAGTTGAGCGTGGCCGTGGGCATTTCGCCGCCCAGGTAGTTCACGTAGAACACCAGTTCCTCGTTGAAGATCTTGCGTTCGCGGAACACCACCCAGCCGAGGCCCGGAGGCGTCAGCCCGTACTTGTGGCCCGAGGCGTTGATCGACTGCACGCGCGGCAGGCGGAAGTCCCACTTGTAGTCGGGGTAGAGGAACGGGTTGACGAAGCCGCCGGAGGCGCCGTCGATATGCATGGGGACCGAGATGCCCGTACGCTTCTCGTAGTCATCGAGCCAGTCATGAATGCCCTGGATGTCGTCATCCTCGCCCGTGAAGGTCTGCCCGGCGATGGCTACGACGCAGATCGTGTTCTCGTCGACGTACTTGTCCAGGTCTTCGGCGGTCAGGCAGTAGTTGCCCGGCTTCAGCGGCACGATGCGCGGCTCGACGTCGAAGTAGCGCAGGAACTTCTTCCACACGATCTGCACGTTGCCACCCGTCACCATGTTCGGGCGGGTGGCATCCTTGCCTTCGGCCTGCCGGCGCTGGCGCCAGTTCCACTTGTGTGCCAGGCCCCCGAGCATGCAGGCTTCGGATGAGCCTACCGTACACGTGCCGTACGGCTCCACGCCTTTCGGACCGTTCCACAGTTCATGCAGCCAGCGCACCATGCGGCCTTCCATGGCGAAGAGCCGCGGATACATGTCGTGGTCGATATAGTTCTTGAAGATATTGCGCGCGGCGACTTCCCGGGCTTCCGGTTCCGCGAACGTGGTGACGAACGACGACATGTTGAGCATGGGGTTGGTGTCGGTCCATTCGTCACTGATCACGATCGCGGCCGCTGCATTCGCCGAGATGCCTTCGCGCGGGAAGACGTTTTCAGGCACCTCGTAGTTGAACTGGTCGTACGGTGTGACCTTGTGCTCTTGCATGTCGCTCATGGATACCCCTCGTAACGTTGACATGGCGAGAACCGGCGACCCGATACCCGGTCACGGCGCGAAGGCACCGAACAGGAAGACGAACGGGTGCGGAAAGCGCGGGAGGGAAGGGCAGGCGCCGGCTGCGGCGCCGCGTTCCGTGGACGTACCCCGGGCACGCGGCTCGACACGAGTATAGGAGCGAAGCCCCTGACAAATCATTGTGCTTTAGGCCAATACGGACGCACAAAATCACTCTCGCGTGATGTGGCCCGCGGCGATGGGAAAGCTATACTCGACTCCGCTGTCAGACAGGTACCCGGTGTGCGTAATTCGACTGCCTGACATGCCCGAATCTGCCGTATTACCAAGGCGTGTTTTCGAGGAGAAACTTGGATGACAAAGAGCGAACCGCGAGAGAGCGAGTCGGCTTCCCGATTGATCGACGGGAGGATCCAGGAACTGGGTGACTGGCGCGGCGCGATGCTGGCGCGGCTACGCGCGGTGGTGAAGGCCGCCGATCCCGAGGTGATCGAGGAATGGAAATGGCGGGGCGTGCCGGTGTGGTCGCACGCTGGCATTCTCTGCACGGGTGAGACCTACAAGAACGTCGTGAAAATGACCTTTGCCAAAGGGGCGTCGCTGGAAGACCCAGCGGGGCTTTTCAATTCCAGTCTCGAAGGCAACACGCGGCGTGCGATCGACTTTCATGAAGGCGAGGAGATCGACGAGCCTTCGCTGAAAGCGCTTATCCAGGCTGCCGTTGCGCTCAACCAGTCGAAATCCCGCAAGTAGTCACTGCGTTATGGCAGCAGGTGTCGCCCGAAGAACGCGACGATCTTGCGATGGACTTCGGCAACCTCGGCGCGATCGAAGTCGGGGGGATCGTTGAGCAGGTCGCCCAGGAGTCCGGTCAGGCCCGGCGGGTGGGGCGACAGTAACGCGCCGTGCCCGCCCGTGGGCATGTCGGCGACATGCTCGCAGGTCTGGCAGACCGCCAGTACCCGGTCCGCGTGGAAGCGCGGAATCAGCCAGCGGTCCTGCTCGGCTGTGACCAGGCCAAGGGGTACGGCCGGCCGCGCCAGGGAATCCATGTCGAAATCCGCAGCGGCGGGCACGCCGGCCACTACTGCCGCGATGCGTGGATCGGAGGTGGCACGTGGGGTGTCGTCATCAAAACGGTGGTGAATCACGCGCAGGGCCAGCCACTCTTTCACGCCGTCCAGCGGGCCGCCCGTCAGTCTTGTGATCAACCCGACGCAGGTCTGGAAATCCTCTGCGATATGGGCGTCGCAATGCTGCATGAAGCGTGCCGGTGACCAGCGTCCTCCCGCCAGGCTCAGCGCGGTATGGCCGCCTGCGGATATCCCGAACATGCCGACCTTGTCCAACCGAAGCATCGACGCGAATCGCGCGTCCCGGCCCATCGTGTCGATGGCGCGCGATACTTCGGCGGGCCGGATGGTCCAACTGTCGGGGCCGGGATCACTGCTATCCAGATAGTTGTCGGCCTTGTGCAGCGGCATGGCAACGATGTATCCCGCGTCGACCAGGTTTCGCGCGAGATCGGCGTGGACCCACGGCGCGCCTCCTGAACCGTGCGAGATCACAATCAGCCTGCCGTTGCCCGCCACCGGGTGGCCTTCCACCGCGACATCGAGCAGGAATCGCCCACGCTTTACCGGGTGGCTCGCATCGTTCGATGGGTAATACACGGTCACCGGGCCGTCATCCCCGCTAGCCGGCAATTCGGTCAGCCCCATCGAGGCATGAGCAATCCCGCACAGCAATGCCAGCAGCAGGCCGGCCCAGCGAAACCTATGCATTCGAATCCTCGTCGTTGGCGGGAGGCGCCATCCCGGTGCCCGAAGCATAAACGCTGGCGTGGCTGGCGTCTTGCCGAAACTCAGTGCCGCAGGGCCCCTTGCCTCAGCAATTGCCAGCGACCTGTCAGTCTTGTCCGGCCAATACTTGCTTCTGGCTAGCCAGCTTGGCGCCCATGGCCGCGCCGAGCGCCTGCAGGCCCGACATCGGGCGCACCATTACCTCGAATTCCTCGATCTTGCCCGCTTGGTCGAAACGCAGCATGTCGATGCCCTTGAGCGCCTTGCCGTCGACCTCGGCGCTGAATTCAAGCACCACGCCCAGCCCGTCCGCCGTGGCGAACGTGCGGTGATAGGTGAAGTTCTTGAATACCGTGTTGACGGTTTTCAGGACCAGCTTGATCGCGGCACGGCCCGGGTAAGGTGTATGTGCGACCGGCGAGCGAAACACGATGCTGTCGGACAGCAGGGGATCGAGCTCCTCCATGGCGTTGCGTGCCAGAAGGTCATGCCAGGTTGCCAGCGTCTTTGCGGCTGCCGGGGAAAGTCCCGCTGCATTCATGTCGTGTCTCCTCGTGGTGGCGCCGTCTCCGGTTGGATACGGTCGTGTACTATGCAACTAGTTGCATAGTACACGACGACGCAGTGTGGTGCCATGTCCGGTTTAGATACTTCCATCGGTTATCGAGGGATGGTCAAGTCGCCCGAGAGTCAACGTGGGCTCACGGCTGCCGTGCTGTGGCAGCCTGTCATTTCCGGCTACAGTGCACGTTTCCCCACGTGAAATCCTGTCATGGAATGGTTGACCGACCCCTCGATCTGGATCGGACTGGTCACGCTGGTCGTGCTCGAGATCGTCCTCGGCATCGACAACCTTATCTTCGTGGCGATTCTCGCGGACAAACTGCCGCCGAGCCAGCGCGACAAGGCGCGGGTGGTTGGTTTGTCGTTGGCGATGTTCATGCGGCTCGGCTTGCTGTCGGTGATGTCGTGGCTCATCACGCTCACCCGGCCGCTGTTCTCCATTGGGCCGCTCTCGATGTCGGCCCGGGACCTGATCCTGGCGGTGGGCGGCTTCTTCCTGTTGCTCAAGGCCACGCTCGAACTTCATGAGCGGCTGGAGGGCATGCCACATATGGAGGGGGGCAAGACCGAGTACGCCGGCTTCTGGGTGGTAGTGACCCAGATCGTGATTCTCGACGCGGTGTTCTCGCTGGACGCAGTGATCACTGCGGTGGGGGTGGCCGACCATCTCGGCGTGATGATGGCCGCCGTTGTGATCGCGATCGGCGTCATGCTGATTGCCTCCAAGCCGCTGACCCGATTCGTGAATGCGCACCCGACGGTGGTGGTGCTGTGTCTCAGCTTCTTGCTGATGATCGGCATGAGCCTGGTGGCGGAAGGGCTCGGCTTCCATATTCCGAAGGGCTACCTATATTCGGCGATCGGATTCTCGGTGCTGATCGAGGCATTCAACCAGGTCGCGCAGCGCAACTTTCTGCGTCATATGGCGCGGGTGCCGATGCGGCAGAGAACAGCCGATGCCGTGTTGCGCTTGCTCGGCGACCGGCGCGCCAATGCGTCGGAGACGCCAGAAGGCGGGGCCGTGAAGCGGGATGAACCGCTACCGTTCGCGCCGGAAGAGCGCAGCATGGTGAGTGGCGTGATGACCCTGGCCGAACGGTCCGTCCACTCCCTGATGACGCCGCGCGCCGATATCTCATATCTGGACGTGAACGCCGATGGCGGAACGCTGCGCAAACAGATTCTTGATGACCCGCACAGTTTCTTCCCGGTATGCCGCGGCGAACTGGACAACGTGATTGGCGTCGTGCGCGGCAAGGATGCGCTCGGAGACCTGTTCGACAAGGGCGCCATCGACGAGGCACGGAGCCTGCGCGGGCCGATCGTGGTCCACGAGTCGATCAATATCCTGCGTTTGATCGATACCCTGAAGGACTCGCATTCGCGCGGCCGTCTGGTGCTGGTGGCGGATGAGTATGGCGCGATCGTTGGGCTGGTGACACCGATCGACATCCTCGAAGCCATTGCGGGAGAGTTTCCCGACGAGGACGAGACCGCCACGATCACGAAGATCGACGAAGGGCACTGGCTCATGGATGGCGCAGCGGATCTGCACGGCGTGGCGCAGGCACTCGGCCTGGACCCCGCCTGGGTGAGTTCGGCGAAAGGCGCCGCATCGCTGGGTGGCTTGCTGCTCGAACACTTCGGCATGGTGCCCAAACCACGGATGACGCTCGATCTGGAGGGCTATCGTTTCACAGTCACGGAGGTGAGCGATCGCCGGATCGAGCGCGTCGACGTTCAGGCCGTGGGAAGGGCTACCGCCGATGCCGAGGGCGCGCCGATTGGCTCGGGTGCCTGAGCGCACCTGCCGGATACCGCCGGCGGCACGGTTGGCGCCCTGAGTTCAGCGTTGCCCTGCGGCTTTCGGTGGCGCGCAGCAGCGCACGGCATCAATGACGCGATTCCTGCAGGCAGGCAGCGCCGGCGGGTTCTTGCAAAGCAGGGCGTTGGCCGGAAGCGCATAGGTGAACTGCTTGTCGATCATGCAAAGCTCGGCGGCCGCGATATCGTTCAGCAGCATTGTGTTGACGGGCTCGATAACCGTTGAGTAGCCGCACGCCGCCATGGCGCGCTTGACGCCTTCGGTATCGGTACCGGGGCGGCTCCAGTACGTATATGCGGGTGGGCGGGATGGGCGGCGTTTGAGCAGCGTGGGGTCGAAGTCCGGGTCGGTACCGAAGGTTTTGCCACGCGGCACATTGGCGCAGGCCGGCAGATCTGGATTGTCCGTGCAGACGATGCGCCTGTCTTGATAGACGAACCCATTGTCGATCATGCAAAGCTGCGCGCGCGCATAGTCGTCGCTAGTCATCGTGGTGCCGTCGACATAGCCTGCATGAACGAATCCGCAGCCGAGCATGGCGCTGCGCACGCCGGCTTCGTTCACCCCCGGCTTGGCCCACAGGGTGTACAGGGGCGGCGACGGTTGGAAGGGCCGGGTCGTGCAGGCCATCAGGGAGAGCAGGGCGGTGGCCAGCGCAGCAGATCGAAGTAGGTGCATCTGACAGGAATTGGCGTTGTTCTTTTGACGCTTCTGACGTGTCGGCGTCTTCGGGTCGTCATGGTATCAGCAGTGCTCGCCGGTTCTCCAGGGAGCAGGGCGTCAGCAGGCAGGCGTGAAGCCGATTGGTTCGTGCATCGACATCCAACATCAGGCGCGGCAGCGCCTTGCGTTGTGCGCGACTTGCACTACGCTTCAGGGGGCTCGTGCGAAGCGCAGCCATACAGGCGATCCGATAACCGTGACTTTCCAACACCGGCCACTCCCGCCCCCGGAGAACAACATGCGAAGACTCCTTGCAGCCGTCGTATTCATGCTTGCCATGGTCCAGCCGTTGCAAGCACAGGTGAAGCCATTTCCGCCAGGTTTCCGGCACCAGAATATCCAGACCGAGGGCGCGACGCTGTATGTGCGGGTGGGTGGCAGTGGACCTGCCGTGGTTCTGCTGCACGGTTTTGGCGATACGGGGGACATGTGGGCGCCACTGGCCGCCGAACTGGCACGCACCCATACGGTGGTGGTGCCAGACCTGCGCGGAATGGGGCTGTCGTCGCATCCTGACGGCGGCTACGACAAGCGCACGCAGGCTGGGGACATCCGGTCGGTGCTGGCGCAACTGAACATCGACCAGGCGGACGTGGTCGGCCACGACATCGGCACGATGGTCGCCTATGCCTATGCGGCGCGCTACCCGGACAAGACGAAAAGGCTGATCGTCATGGACGCGCCAGTGCCGGGAATTCCGCCGTGGGAACAGATCGTCCGGATGCCAGCGCTCTGGCATTTCTCTTTCGGCGGCCCGGATGCGGAGCGGTTGGTGAAGGGCCGGGAGCGCATCTACCTGGACAGGTTCTGGAACGAGTTCGCCGGAGACCCCTCGAAGATCGACGAAGCCACACGGGTTCACTATGCCCGGCTCTATGCCAAGCCGGGCGCGATGCATTCAGCGTTCGCGCAATTCCTCTCAATTCCGCAAGACGCCGAGGACAACCAGAAATCGCTGGCGACCAAGCTGACCATGCCGGTCCTGGCGATTGGCGGCGAGAAGTCCTTCGGCCAGAACGAAGCGATCGTCATGCGCAATGCCGCCACCAACGTGAAAGAACTGGTCATTCCGAATGCCGGGCATTGGCTGATGGAAGAACAACCACAGGCTACAGTCGGCGCGATCGTCGATTTCCTCGGGCAATAGCCTGAAGATCGCTGGCGTCCTGATGTAGCTGAATTGCAATAGAGGTGGGGCGGGTGAACGGCGGCGCTCTCCGCGTTCGAGTCAGGCGGCGGCAATGGCAACCTCCAACCCCACTGCCGTCGCTCAATCACTGCGCCCCGCAGACGTTCCCTATTGGATTCGAACAGCGAACCCCGTGATTGATCTCGACGTCCGAGTTCGAATCAGTCTCGGGGCGCTCAATGGTTCCCTTTGCGCCGAATACTGTGAAGGGCACGCGCTCCCATTGGCCCACTTCAGCCGATGTGCCTCTACGCTGCGGCAGCCTGCTCGCGTATACGACGGGCTTCGTCGCGCAAGAACTGCTGGTAATCGTCCAGATCGCCGTCGAAGGGCTCGACGCCGCCCTTGGTGACCAGCCAGAACTCGTCACAAACGGCGCGCAGCAGAGCGCGGTCGTGACTGACCAACATCACAGTGCCTTCGAATTCGTTGAGCGCCATGCCGAGCGCTTCGCGTGTGGCCAAGTCGAGGTGGTTGGTAGGCTCGTCGAGCAGCAGCAGGTTCGGGCGCTGCCACACGATCATGCACAACACGAGCCGCGCCTTTTCGCCGCCGCTCATCGTGCTGACCGCCTGATGGACCATGTCGCCACTGAAATTGAAGGTGCCAAGGAAGGTGCGAAGGGATTGTTCGGTTCCACTCTGGCCGGGGGCGCGCATGTGAGCCGGCGTGCCCTTTGCAAGGCGGATCATGTGTTCCATCGGCGTGTCGAGCGGGCGCAGCACGTCGAGTTCCTGCTGCGCGAAGTAGCCGATATTCAGGCCTTTGCCTTCGCTGATTTCGCCAGCGATCGGCGCCAGCGCATGCGCCACCGTCTTCACCAGCGTGGACTTGCCCTGGCCGTTGGCACCGAGAATGCCGATGCGCTGCCCGGCCAGCACGGAACGGTTGATGCCTCGTACGATGACCGTGGGCGGCGTGCCCGGCAGTGCGCCGGCTGGCGCCGGGTAGCCGAAGCTCGTGTCCAGCATCGACAGCAGCGGGTTCGGGACGTTGAGTGGCTCCTTGAACTCGAAGTTGAACTCTGCGTCGGCAAGCACCGGTGCGATCTTCTCCATGCGTTCGAGCGCCTTGACACGGCTCTGCGCCTGCTTCGCCTTCGAGGCCTTGGCCTTGAAACGGTCGATGAATTTCTGCAGGTGGGCGATCTTGTCCGCCTGCTTGGCCATCGCGGCCTGCTGCAATACGAGCTGTTCAGCTCGCATGTCTTCAAATTTGCTGTAGTTGCCGCCATAGCGCACGAGTTGGGCGTTGTCGACGTGCACCGTCACCTGCGTCACCGCATCGAGAAACTCGCGGTCGTGGCTGATCACTACGAGGGTTCCTTGATAGCGCTTGAGCCAGGCTTCCAGCCAGACCAGCGCGTCGAGGTCAAGGTGATTCGTTGGCTCGTCGAGCAGCAGCAGGTCGGACGGGCACATGAGCGCGCGCGCCAGTTGCAGACGCATGCGCCAGCCGCCTGAGAAACTGTTGACCGGCTGACTAAGCTGCGCGGCGCTGAAGCCAAGGCCCAGGATCAGCGCTTGGGCACGGGCAGGGGCATCGTGCGCACCGGCGTCGTGCAGGGCCATGTAGGCGTGTGCCATGCGCATGCCGTCGTCGCTGGCCTCGGCGGCGGCGACTTCGGTCTGCGCGGCCAACAGCGCGGTGTCACCCTCGACTACGAAGTCGGTCGCGCTTTGCTCGGTTTCCGGCATCTCCTGCGCGACCTGGCCCATCTTCCATGCAGCGGGAATCGAGAACTCGCCGCTGTCTTCGTGCAGCGTGCCGTTGAGAAGGCCGAAGAAGGATGACTTGCCGGCGCCATTGCGGCCGACAAGACCGATCTTTTCGCCGGGGTTGAAGGTGACGGATGCGCGGTCAAGTACGACATTGACGCCACGACGCAGCGTGACATTACGGACGGAAATCATAGGGAGCTACTTCGGAGAGGAATGGCATGATAGCCGACTGGGCGTGCAGGGCTGCCGCTTTTCTGGCCGCGCTGGGCGTTCCGGCGGCGGGGCACGCGAACATTGCGGCAAATGACGGTGCTGGCCGGCCTCAGCCCTTGGCCCGCCCAGGCCAGCGCTCGTTGGTGCCAGATGCAACTGCCGACCCTTCTGCGGCGCTCGACCCAGCCAGCCGGGGTGGCTGGTGGTTGGCCGGCAGCCGACGATTGATCCTGGATGCCTGTTCGCGAAAGCTCTGGCACTCAAGCGGCAGTATCGCGGACTCGCGCCCTAATCTGGCATCGGGTGGTATCTGCCCCAACCGAGAAAGTCGTTACGTTTTTGTGCAGCCTCCTCGTAGCTGTCTGCCTCGAATGAAGTCAGCAACTCCGGCACACCCTCAAAGTCTGACTTCTCGGAAGCAAATTTTCCATGTTCGAGAAGGGCAAACTCTACCCCTCCTTGGGGACTTCTGGAGGTCCATAGCTCATATGTTTTCCGCATCGAAATCTCCTCTATCGAACAAATGCTATACCTTCCATGATTTCAATGCCCGCAGCCCGAGTCAGCGCCAGTTCATGACTGCACATCAGGCGCTCACCGACCTGAAAGCAATGGCTGAGTCTGGTCGGTCTCGGTCAGATGCTCACGGCGAAGCTGCCGCCGTCTCTGACAGACCTGTTCCTCGCCGGTTTGATGCTTCAGTGGTTGATCCACTGGTATTGGAGCGTCAGCGTGATTGCCGTGTAGTCACCTGCCGCCCGGGTGATGAGGCCCTTCGATGCCGCCAGCTTGGCCGACCAGCCAGGCACGATCGGGACTGACAGCGTGACGCCATAGCGTGAGTTCTGCTGACGATCTGCATTGGGGATGCCATTTATCGACGTGCGGCCGCCGCTATAGAAGCCGGCGTCTGCCGCGACCCACAGGGCGGGCCGGAACTGATAACCGACATGCCACTGCAACACGCCGAGCGGCGACTGCTCGCGCCGCTTGTCGCCCAGAAAAGCGTTGTTGTCGCCGAACAGCCACACGCCGGCAGACAACTCGCTAAACCAGTTGCCGATCGGCTGAGACAGGCCGATTTCCGGCTTGAAGGCCCAGCGATGGGTCCCAACGTTGACCAGCCGAGAGGCATCGTACTGGCCGGTAGGTGCTACAACTGTGAGGCTCGCACCGAGCATGGTGTCCGGCGCCCGTTTCATGAACTCGGCCGGTGTCAGCGCGGGGCCGCCAAGGAGATTGATGGCCAAGCGCACGCGGGCATCGCCGATCCCCGCCCGATGGACCGCGGTCGGCGCGTCGAGCACGTTGCCACTGACGTCGCCACTCGCGAAGGGTGCAAGCAGGCCGATCGAGGCAGTCCGCCCGGCCAGATCAAACACGTGCACATAGCCTGCCCCGAAGATGTTGATTCTGGAGCTTACATCGGTGATGGGCAGCGACGGGTCAGTGAGCACGTCCCCCGAGAGCCGGGTATAGGTAGCGGCGAGGAAGTTTGTCCCGATAGGTGCGGCAGAATAGCTGCGTGGCTCGAGTTCTTGCGCGTGGGCCGGCATTGTGCAGCACCACAGGGCAAGCCACATCCACAAGGTGACCAGGGTGCGTCCAGGGCAGACCATGCCGACGGCCTCACGGATCAAAGTGCAATGAGACTAACACGGGGCGCGTTGGATCGGCGAAGCACATGCCTCGTGCGATCACCATGCACACAAACGCCATCGAATGCCCGGCCTGCATTATTGATACGTTCAATTGGCCAGTCTGATGCTACCGGCCGTATTCGACCCATCTGGGACATCTGACAGCATCGAGGTGAGCGGCTGCTTCGGCTAGAAGCAGAAGTTCGCGAGATACCCCACAAATGAGAACTCATGCATGAGGCGCGCGCTGCATTGCGGAATGGAAAAAATTCATCGACGCGCCGGACGAACGTAGAGCGTCTCAAACGTTGCAGGAATCTCGGCCAGCTCGGTCTCCAAATACGACACAGTCGAGATGGACGTGAGCCAATTCAAATACACCCCATTGTCGAAGTATGACTCGAACAGGCTCAAAGCCTGTAGACGTGACCCTTCCGGGATGAGCGCGGACGCGGGCGGCGCTCCGCTGTCGTCGGCAGTCGACAATTCGGGCCGCAGGCAATGCGACCCATCCCATTCAACGGACGGTCGCGCATTCTCGGGAAACTGCGACGGCCATTTCACGCTGCCGTTCAAGATGTCCTTGGCGCCTACCATCCACGCAATGATTTGGGCGCGCCAGTGCGGTGATGGTATGGCAAGCACGGAGCGCAGCCACGGAACCACCAACGGCTCGGGCAAATACTTCAGGCAAAAGAACATCGATGCCGAAAAGTCGCCGCTTGCGTCCCACCACACCCATACACGATTAGGATTGTTGTTGGAGCGGTGCAGGACGTTCCCGAGCGAGATGTCCGAGCCGTCCCAACACTGGCTGTCCATCATGCAACGACCGAGGGTCAGGAGGGCGTCATCACGGAACCCCTTGTAAGGCTCCTGATATATGCCGTTGGGATATACGGCCATGAACGCTGTGATTAAGCATTCCAACGTATAGGACACGAAGGCTTCATGGCTTCTCGCAAGGAGTTCTCCGAGAAGGTAGTGATACCACTTGTGCCATTCCTCTTGCGGGCCGAACGAGCTCGTGCCGCTCGCGATTTCGACGAGGGGCTCTTGAAGTTCGCTGGCAGTCAGCTTATCAAGGTCGCCAAGCAGCTCAGTGAACATCCTCCTTTGTTCCCCCATGAACCATGCCTCTCCCATGGGCTGGTCTGGCCTACGGAACTGCGACCGAAGCCGGCGCAAAGCCAGCGTATCGACGCCCTTTCCGGGAATCCATTGGAATTGTTCCATGTCGAGCCTGTTCAGAATTGAGTATCGTTATTCACAGTGCGACTTTATCCGATTCCGCTTCAGCGGCCTGTCGCGAGCTCAATGCCTACGATGCCAACGAGATCACGTTGTTATGGACACGTCCAATTGATTCGCCGGCCTCTCCCATCAGATGACGTCCGCTTCCGACCATACCGTATGACCGCTCCTGGGCCGGAAGCAGCCTTCAGAAGCCTCGTCTCAGAGCGTCGCCTTCTGGCCGAGAAGCGCCCGATCACCTTGGCGGCCCAACCTGGCCACAGGCGGCGGAAGACGACCCTTAGCGGCCGGTAGCGATTCCCGCGAACGGTCATTTGATAGACCACATTCTGGCGACACACTGGCCAAATTAAGGCTAGGCGGCTGGTGGGCCAAGTAGCGGATCTGGCCACCGCCGTCCGTCGCCAGGCGCAGGTCCGCGGGCGAACGCTCCCTCTCTACACGCAACCCCCGCCACAGCGTAGGCCGACAGCTTAGTGGATACTCCCATCTACTGATACAGCAATACCTCGCTTCTCAAGCATTATTCGAGCCGTGACGGCTATGAACCCCTTCGGATTCTTTGAGACGTCCCGAAGCACTGCTATCGCCTCCACTGACTCGGTGCGCTCGAGAAGAGCTCCTGCTGCCGCAAAGCGCACGGCTTCAGCTCCATGCCAGAGTAACGGGTGCAGAAGAGCATCTATCTCCCCCCGTCTATGCCAGTGCTCAATTATTGCTCGGGATTTGTCAGATATCTTGTTGGCTGGCTTATGGCCTTTCTCTTTCAGCACCGCCCAGAAGTCTTGCGCGTAAGTCGCAAACAACTCCCGCGCTGAATCGATATCGTCTCTGTGGCTCATTAAAAATGCCCAGTGTTCTACTACGTTGATCACCATTCGATGCAATTGCCAAAATCCGGCAATTGCAGATGTCGGGCGGGACAACAATGCCCGTGGACAGATTGTCGACGATCTAGGAAGCGCGTGTCGACGGGCCGCTTCTGGCCGGGCGCGGCCGGACGCCGAGCACAACCGAGCGTTCCTCCTGGACCGGTCCGCGTTGGGCGGAAGACGACCCTTCTCAGCCGTTCAATCGTGGGGAGCGAACGGCCGCATCTCGGCGAATACTGGTCATCGTGCCTGCGGCATGCTGGCGGTGGGTCCGACCTCCCACTATGGCACTGCCAATTCCAATGTCTCGTCGATGCTCGGCCAGGGGTGGGTCGGTGTCATCGTGGTCAGAGAGGAACACGCGCTGTGGCCCGGCCTGGCGAGTTAGTCAGCGACGATATCTTCCGCGCAATCAATCCACCCAGGCGTTCGACTGCTTGATCACCGCGGATCACGTGCGCATTTCCGTCTCCACGAAGGCAGGCAGTTGTGCCGTGCTCAACGTAGCGGGTTCCACCCCTCCCACTCATGTGAATAATTCGGCTCATCGGCCTGCAGCCTTGTCGCGCAGGAAGGCGACAAGAGTCGTAAACGCACGCGTCTGGTAGCGGGCCGGCATGTACAGCAGGTACATGGTGGTGCGCAGGAACGCCAGGTCCTGCGGAGGCAGGGGCAACTGCAACAAGGTGCCGGCCGCCAGGTCGCGCTCCACCATGTAGCGGGGCACCAGGCCGACGCCCAGGCCCTGAAGGATGGCGTCGCGCAGGAAGAAGAAATTGGCCGACATAAGACGGGGTCGGATAGGCCGTGTCCCGCCGGCCGCGCCGGCCCAGCCCGCCGCGTGAAGTTTCTGGCCGGTCAGTTCCGACGTGATCAGCGGCAGGTCTCGAAACTGGTCGAGGGTGTGCGGCATGCCGTATTGGCTTACCAGCTCCGGCGTGGCGCAGGCCACGTACTCGACATCGCCCAGGCTATGGGCCACGGCATTGGCGGGCGTTTCCGCCATGACACGGATGGAGAAGTCCACCGCGCCCTTGATCAGGTCCTCGATGTCGTTATCGAAAATCACATTGAGCGTGATGGCCGGGTACATCGTCATGAATTCGATAAACCAGGCCGACATGGTGTGCTGGCCGAATCCGCTTGGCACGCTGAGCCGCACCGTGCCGCTCAGGCGCTTGCCCAGGCTCTGCACCGACTCCTGGGCCGCCATCAACTCGTGGCGGATCGCGCGGCCATGTTCGTAGAGCTGCCATCCCAGTTCCGTGGGTTCGAGCTGCCGGGTGCTGCGCCTCAGCAGTTCGGCGCCCAACTGCCGCTCGAAATGGTTGAGCCGCTTGCTCACATTGGCGCGGCTCATGCCGAGCTGGTTTGCAGCTCGGCTCAGGTTTCCGGCGTCGATGATTTCGACCAGCAATGCCAGCGCGTTCAGGTCCATTGTCAACCTTGAGTATTCATATATGTTGAAAACCGGTTGCAATTGTCAAGCATTCGGAACATATGGACAATCACCGCTGGTAAAGAAAACCGGACCTCCCTGCAGGCACAGATCCGGACGCGGGGAGACGCAATCAATGAAGCAAGAAAATATGGCATCGCTGCCGCTGGCCGGTGTGCGGGTGCTGGACCTGTCGCGTGTGCTGGCAGGACCGATGTGCGCGATGGCGCTGGCCGACCTGGGCGCGGACGTCATCAAGGTGGAACATCCCGCCCGTGGCGACGACACCCGAGACTGGGGCGTGCGCATCGGCACGCGCAATACCTCCTATTTCAATAGCGCGAACCGCAACAAGCGGTCCGTGACACTCGATCTGCAAAGCGAGGCCGGTCTGGCGCTGGCACGCCAACTGGCCGCGCAGTGCGACGTGGTCATCCAGAAC
>Ga0137300_1122_pt1 | contig 18068 bp, 19 predicted proteins | sample RamsorwD2O_NANAE_FD_97190 | JGI IMG/M metagenome (GOLD analysis project Ga0137300, IMG submission 97190) | Mouse cecal microbial communities from Vienna, Austria - N-Acetylneuraminic acid amended with D2O_NANAE | ecosystem: Host-associated > Mammals > Digestive system > Large intestine > Cecum... | reverse complement strand
GCAAGTATTCGATGGCCGCATCGGCGCAGCAGGATGAGCGCGAGGCGAAGCCGCTTACCCGGTTTGTGACGTACCTGAACGAGCATTGCATCGGCCAGACCATCACCGAAGAATCGTTGACGGACTGGATGCTCGACGTGATGGACAACACGCCACGAGAAGAGCCGAAGCACCCGCAAAAATCGAAAGGTCTATTCGCGTCGTCCGCCCAGCAGGTGCAGGCCGATGCGGGGGCGGTGGCGAAGCCCGTCGCCTTTTGGAATCCAGCCGTCGACCACGACAGCGCGGCATTTAGCTACGGCCAAGGCGGCGGTTATGACGTGCCGCTGTACACGTGCTCGCCCAATTCGGAACGGGACGCTGCGCGCTGGCGTATGCACGTGAAGATTTTGACGCGCAAATACGGGGCGATCAGCGTTCGCGAGGAAATCGACGCAATCGACCATGCCCGCGCAGCCATGTCCCGCGAGCAGTCGCAAGAGAAGGGAGGCGAGCGTGGCTAAGGAATATCCGCTCGAAATCGAGAACATCGGCGAGGACGTGTATGTGCTGATGTCTCGTGGCCACCATGACGTGCACGAGTTCATGAGGATGGTCCGCGAGGAAGGCTACGACTGGCCGCTTGGGATGCCCAAGCACATCTGGATGAAGACTCGTCCCTCGCGCGATCCTGGCTACACATGCTTCTACGACCACGTTCCGAAGGGCACGCGCGGCGCATGGCCTGCCACACACGTCCAAGAGGCATGGGGCGACGAGTCGTACGAATCCCTGCGCGCCCTCGCCACAGGAGAGAGCAATGGCTGATCGTGAACTGCTGGAACTGGCGGCGAAGGCGGCTGGTGGTCAATTCGATAGCGGGCATTTCTCACGCGATGGGCGCGAGTGGGATGAATGGAATCCGCTGACCGACGACGGCGACGCGCTGCGGCTGGCGGTGAAGCTGGGCATTACCGTTCATTCGGATAGCACGTTTGGCTGCACCACTGCCGACATATGGAATATCAGTCTTTGCGAGAGTCACGGCGATGACGCCAACGCCGCTACCCGTCGCGCCATCGTCCGCGCTGCTGCCGAGATTGGGAAGGTGATGCCATGAGCGAGAAGCTGGATTTGGATGCCATCGAGCGAGAGTTCGAGGAATTCCCTGTCGGGCCAGTCGTAAAGATTGTGGTTCGTCGCCTGATCGCCCGCATCCGCGCCCTCGAAAGCGCCAGCCAGCCTGGGGGCGGGGAGGCTGACATGGCCGCATGGATTGAACTGTGGGATGCATCGAGAGAGGCATACAACGCGACATACGCCGAAACCCGATTCCAAAAACGGAGCCATGTGAAAGACGTTGCCGACCGTGCCGAGGGCGCCGGTAAGCGGTTGCGCGCTGCAATGGAGTCCACCAGGGAGGCGGTCATGGAAGCCCGTGAATCAATCAGCGCCGCCCCGTCTGCTGGGAATGGCGAGGCGATGGGCGGGAGGGATGATGAAGCTTGATCACTGCTACCAAGGCGATTGCCGCCAGGTCATGCGCGAATGGCCCTCGGCCATAGCCGATGCCTGTATCACTGATCCGCCGTATGGGGACACCAGCCTGGAATGGGATCGCCGTTGCGATGGTTGGGTGACAGAGGTTGCGCGCGTGTTGAAGCCGACTGCCTGTATTTGGGTGTTCGGCAGTATGCGGTTCCTCGCCACGGTCTTCGGCGAAATGGAGGCCGCTGGCTTCCGCTACGCGCAGGACATCGTATGGGAGAAGCAGAACGGCACGGGCTTCCATAACGACCGCTTCCGCCGTGTGCATGAGCACGCCATTCAGTTCTATCGCGGTGCATGGGGTGATCTGTTCCGGGCTCCCCAGTACACACAGGATGCGCGTGCGAAGGTCGTGCGCCGCAAGACTAGGCCGACCCATACCGGGAACATCGAGGCCGGCCATTACGTGTCTGAGGATGGTGGCCCGCGCCTGGTGCGGAGCGTCATCGACGTGGCAAACGAGCACGGCAAAGCCGTCCACCCGACTCAGAAGCCTCTCGGGATACTCGCGCCGCTGATCGCCTACTCGGTCCCGCCTGGAGGCTTGGTGATTGATCCATTCATGGGTAGCGGATCGACGGGCATTGCCGCCGCGACACTGGGCCGACGCTGGATCGGTGCGGAACTGAATCCGGATTACATCGCCCTGCAAGCTGAACGCACGCGCCAACCGGGCCTGATGCTAGAGACCGCCTAACTTTACAGCCGCTTATGCGGCGCGACCGTTTAGACCGAATTATTCAGAACCAATAATTGCAGTGGAACAAGCAGCAGCACATATCATCGAGACAACCCGGAATGCCTGGGAGCAGCAAATGGACAACCGACTCATGAGTGAGAAAGATCTTCAGGACGTGACTGGCCTGAAACGGAAGAGCCTGCAGGCGGAATGGTTCAAGCGCCATTTCGGAGTGACGCCCGTGCAACGCTCCGACGGCAGGATCATCATGACCTGGGCGGCATTCGAAGGCCTGCAGGCGAAGCGCGCAGGCGTTCTGCCCAACGCTGGCTCTGCGATCCCGGGCCGCACTCCCCTCATCCCGATCAGGAAAGCAGCATGAACGCGCGCCGCCGCACAAAGCCAGACGGACTGCCAAGCCGGGTCTACATCCGGTACGGCAGCTTTCACTGGGTGCGCAACACCGACGAGAAGTGGATCAAGCTGTGCCGCGTCGACGAAGGCGAAACGCGGATGCTTGAGCGGTTGGCCGAGGAGAAGCGGAAGACCGAGGTCGACGGCGACGAGGGCAGCATGTCGCGGCTGGTCGCGATCTACATGGAAAAGCACGCCAAGCACTACGCCGAGTCGTACCGAGACGAATGGCGCCGCCGCGGTGAGGACGTCCGCAAGGCCTTCAAGCGGCACGGCATCGAAGAGGTCGATCCGGGCGCCGTGCAGGAATTTCTGCTCGGCAACTGGCCGGACAAGCTACCGACACAAAACGCCATGAAGGGCTGGCTGTCGAAGTTCTTCAGTTGGGCGGTGTTGCACCGGCACATCAAACTCAATCCGTGCCGCGAGATTGAGCTGAAGAAGCCGAAGGTGCGAAAGGTGTACATCCCGCATGACCACTTCCTGGCCATCCGGGCCGCGCTGGCAAGCTACAAGTACAAGAAGAAGATCGGCGCCGAGGTAGCGGAGATCACCGCCAAGGTGCCGACCGGGCCGGAGATGCAGGTCTTCGTGGATCTCTGCTACCTGACTTGTCAGCGCTCAACCGACATCCGCGAGTTGCGCTGGTCGCAGGTGGACCGTCAGGCCGGCGTGATCCACTTCGTGCCCAGCAAGACGGAAGACAGTAGTGGCGAGGCCGTCGATTGGCCGCTCACGCCAGAGATCAAGGAAGTGCTGCGGCGCGCAAAGGAACTGCGCCACGGCATCAAGGTGCAGGCGCTGGCCGATGACTATGTGCTGGTCGACCGTCAGGGTAAGCCGAAGACCGCGGCCGCATGTCGGGATGCATGGCGCGATGCGCTGGTGCGCGCGAAGCTGCCGGGGAAGGATTACACGGTGAAGGACATCCGGGCGAAAGCACTGACGGATGCGAAGAAGGCAGGGTATGACATCGAGGCCCTGCAGGTGGCCGGTGCGCACTCTGACCGCGCTACCACTGAAGGCTACATCAAGCAGCGCGAGGTACCGGTTTCGACCGTTCGCTTGGCGCTGCCTGCTGCATGAATATTGGATGTCATCCAAAAAGACGGGTAGCAACGCTACCCAGCGGGAAAAGTAAAAAACCCGCTTGGCCTTATACCAAGCGGGTTCTGTCTGGTCGGGGCGAGAGGATTTGAACCTCCGACCACCTGCACCCCATGCAGGTACGCTACCAGGCTGCGCTACGCCCCGAAGAAGCGAGAGTATATCACCGTCAATTCGACGATGGCTAGTATCCAAGCCAATTTATTGGTGCCGTGCGATCTCTTTCAATTGCGCCAGCAGGTGCTGCACTTCGACCAGGTCGTTGCGCAGCGCATTCAGGTCAACAGAAAGCACAGGTGCTTCCTCCACGGCAACCTGAACCTCACTGGACTCGGCGCCCACCGCGACGCCAGCGCCGTGATGGCGCCCTTCGTCGAGCCGGTTGCGCGCGCCGTTGATCGTAAAGCCTTGCTCGTACAGCAGATCGCGAATCCGGCGAATCAGCAGGACTTCGTGATGCTGGTAGTAACGGCGATTGCCGCGTCGCTTCACGGGCTTGAGCTGGGTGAATTCCTGTTCCCAGTAGCGCAGCACATGCGGCTTGACGGCGCAGAGCTCGCTGACCTCACCGATGGTGAAGTAGCGTTTTGCGGGAATCGGCGGCAGCGCGACGCGCTCGCTGGATTTTTCCGTCATGCGTTGGGTAGTCTGATGTCAGGCCGTGGACCAGAGCCGGTTGGCTCGGTTGGACGCGAACTGCGCGCGGCATTGCAGGATACAGACTGCAATCGCCGCGGGCAATCACCCGGTTGCGCGTCGTTACAGATGTGTGGCTGCCGCGACGATACTGCCCGTGCGGCACATGCCCTCGCACGTCAGGCCTCCAGGCCCGCGCGCTCCTCCACCTGTGCCTTGAGCTTTTGGCTGGCGTGGAACGTCACCACGCGGCGCGCCGTGATCGGGATGATCTCTCCCGTCTTGGGGTTGCGGCCGGGACGTTGCGCCTTGTCGCGCAACTGGAAGTTGCCGAAGCCTGACAGCTTGACGCTGTCGCCGCGCTCCAACGCTTCTCGAATCACGTCGAAGAACGCTTCGACCATGTCTTTCGATTCGCGCTTGTTCAGGCCAACCTGATCGAACAGCATCTCTGCAAGTTCGGCCTTAGTCAGGGTGGGCACCTCGGCGGCACGGGCTTCCGGCGATGCATCGTCGAGGGAGGCAGCGTGCCGGTCGCTTGCATCGCCCAGGTCTGCAGCATTCATGGAAATCGTGTCTCGATCGTTCATCCTAGATCGCTCTGTAAAATCTGCCGCGATCCGCCCGGGGGCTGTGCCCGGGCGCTCCAATTGAAGGTGGACTGCCTGATTCGCTTAAGCGCGCAGGCGGGCGTCGAAGCCTGCCGTCAGCGCGTCGATCATGCAGCGCACCGCACTGTCGACTGTCTCGTCCTGGAGGGTCGACCCAGTATCTTGCAACGTTACGCGGAACGCAAGGCTTTTCTCGTCAGCGCCAATGGCCGTCGACGCGGCCTTCGGCCGGAACTCGTCGAACAGTACAAGGCTCTGGACGAAATGGCCGAAGCCGCCCTTGTCCAGCGCCGCGCGCATGGCGTCCAGCATGTCTTGCGCACGCAGCGACTGCTTCACGACTACAGCCAGATCGCGTACTGCCGCCGGGAACTTCGAAATCTCCGTGTACACCGGCAGACCTACACCGCGCAGCGCGTCGAGTTCGAGTTCGAACAGCACCGGCGCCTGCGTCAGCTCATACTTCTGCAGCCAGCGAGGATGGAGTTCACCGACCACGCCGACAGCCTTGCCATCGACGATCACACGCGCGGCGCGACCCGGGTGCAGCGCGGGATGCGCCACTGGTTCGAAGCGCGGCACGCGCGGGTGGAACAGCGCTTCCACATCGCCCTTGATGTCGAAGAAATCGACCGGACGCGTGGCCACGCCCCACTGCTCATCGAACGCCGGGCCGTAGGCGATACCGGCAGCCATCATCGGCTGATGGTAGCCGGCAACGGTCAGGCCGCCGTCGGCCACCTTCGGATCGCGGTGGAACACGCGGCCCACCTCGAACAGGCGCACGCGCGAAGCCTTGCGGTTAAGGTTGTAGCGAACCTTGTCGAGCAAACCACCGATCATCGTGGAACGCATCACGGCCAGTTGGCTCGCAATCGGATTCAGCAGCCGGATCGGGTTATTGTTGTCCGCGAAGTCCTGCTCCCACTGCTCTTCCACGAAGGCGAAGTTGATCACCTCGTTGAAGTCGCGCGCGGCCAGCGCGTGGCGCACCACGTGTTGCGAGCGGCGGCCTTCGCTGGTCGGACGCATTTCGCTTTCGGCCACAGGCGGGCGGGCCGGGATACGCTCGAAACCATAGATACGCGCGACTTCCTCGATCAGGTCTTCCTCGATCTCGATGTCGAAGCGATAGCTCGGCGGCGTGACTTCGAACACCTCGCCTTCGTCGCCTTGCGAGCGCGTGAACGACAGGTTCAGGCGCTGGAACACATCAGCGATCTCCGCCGACGACAGTTCGATACCCAGCACGCGCTCGGCACGCGCCACGCGCAGCTTCACGGGCTGACGCTGCGGCACATTGACGGTCTGGTCGTCCACCGGACCGGCCTGACCACCACAGATGTCGAGAATCAGCGCGGTGATGCGTTCGATATGCTCGACCGTGGTGGCGTAGTCCACGCCACGCTCGAAACGATGCGCGGCATCGGTCGAGAAGTTGTAGCGGCGCGCGCGGCCCTGGATGGCATTGGGCCACCAGAACGCGGCTTCCAGGTAGATATTGGTCGTATCGAGCGAAACGGCAGTGCTGTCGCCGCCCATGATGCCGGCCAGGCTCTCGATCTCCTTGTCGTCGGCAATCACGCCCACCTGCTCGTCCACCTCGACGGTATTGCCGTTGAGCAGCTTGATCTGTTCGCCCTTGCGGCCCCAGCGCACATCCAGGCCGCCGTGGATCTTGTCCAGATCGAACACATGCGACGGACGGCCTAGCTCGAGCATCACGTAGTTCGAGATATCGACCAGCGCCGAAATACTGCGCTGCCCCGAGCGCTCCAGACGCTGCACCATCCATGCCGGCGTGGCCGAGCGGGCGTTCACGCCGCGGATGATCCGGCCCGAGAAACGGCCGCACAGGTCCGGCGAGGAAATCTTGACCGGCAGCTTGTCCTGGATCGTCACGGCTACTGGCGACATGTCGGGCAGCGTCAGCGCGGCACCAGTCAGCGCCGACACTTCGCGCGCAACACCATGGATCGACAGGCAGTCGGCCTTGTTCGGCGTCAGCTTGATCGTGAAGACCTGATCATCGAGATCAAGGTACTGGCGAATGTCCTGACCCACCGGCGCGTCGTCCGGCAGGACCAGCAGGCCACCGTGATCTTCGGACAGCTTCAATTCGCGTGCCGAGCACAACATGCCAAAGCTATCCACGCCGCGCAGCTTGCCGACCTTGATCTCGAACGGCTTGCCGCCCTCTTCACCCGGCGGCAGCACGGCGCCGACCAGCGCGCACGGCACGACGATGCCGGGCTTGACGTTAGGCGCGCCGCAAACGATCTGCAGCGTTTCGCCGGTGCCGGCATCCACCTGGCACACGTTCAGGCGGTCGGCGTTGGGATGGCGTTCGGTGGCCAGCACGCGGGCCACCACGATCTTCGTGAACGGCGGCGCAACGGGGCCCACTTCTTCCACTTCGAGCCCGGCCATGGTCAGGCTGTGCGACAGCGCGTCGGTGGAGATCTTTTCAGGGTTGGCGAACGTGCGAAGCCAGGATTCCGAGAATTGCATGGCGCTTCTGATCCGGTAGGTATTCTGAGTTGTCTGGGACGTTGGAGCTGCGTTATTGCTTCGGGCGGTACGCCATTTCAGGCGAACTGGCGCAGGAAGCGCACATCGCCTTCGAAGAACAGTCGCAGGTCATTGATGCCATAGCGCAGCATCGTCAAGCGCTCGAGGCCGGAGCCGAACGCAAAGCCGATGTAGCGCTCGGGATCGAGGCCCATATTGCGCAGCACGTTGGGGTGCACCTGGCCCGAGCCGGAGATTTCCAGCCACTTGCCGTTGCCGAACGCCATGTCGATTTCAGCCGACGGCTCGGTGAACGGGAAGTACGACGGACGGAAGCGCACCTGGATATCGTCGCGCTCGAAGAACTTGCGCAGGAAATCGGTGTAGACGCCCTTCAGGTCGGCAAAGCTCACGTTGTCGCCAATCCACAGACCTTCCACCTGATTGAACATCGGCGAGTGCGTGGCATCGCTGTCCACGCGGTACGTGCGGCCCGGGCAGATCACCTTGATCGGCGGCATGGCGCGGCCGGCGTACTTCTCGACGTGCATGCGCGCGTAACGCACCTGCATCGGGCTGGTGTGGGTACGCAGCAGCAGGAGCTTGTCGTCGCTGTCGCGGCCGTCCACATAGAACGTGTCCTGCATCGAACGCGCCGGATGGTTGTCCGGGTTGTTCAGCGCGGTGAAGTTCATCCAGTCGGTTTCGATTTCAGGGCCGTCGGCCACGTCGAAACCGATCGAGCCGAAGATCTGCTCGACACGCTCCCAGGTACGCATCACCGGATGCACGCTGCCACGCGCAACAGAGCGGCCGGGCAGCGTCACGTCGATAGCTTCCGCGGCCAGACGCGCGTTCATCAGCGCATCGGCCAGCGCCTGGCGGCGGGCCTGCAGCGCGGCTTCCACCTGCTGCTTGACCTGGTTGATACGCGCACCTTCGGTCTTGCGCGTTTCCGGGTCCAGCTTGCCGAGGCCCTTGAGCAGCTCGGTCAGCGCACCGGTCTTACCCAGAAAGCGGGCCTTTTCGTTTTCCAGCGTGGCGTTGTCGTTGGCGGCGGCGAAAGCAGCCTGGGCGTCGGCGACGACTTGATCCAGATCCAGGGACATGGCGGCAATACGTAGACAAATACGTGGAAAGGTTGACACTGCACGCGGCAATGCGCGTGCGGTGCATCTATTTCGAATGCCGTCTCGGATCGCTCCGATCGACACGGCATTCGAAATAAAAACGGGGCTCGGTGAGGAGCCCCGTTTCAGCAGACCTTGCGGTCGGTGCTTGCCCGGAAGCGCGGTCTAGGCGCTTCCGCAGCCGGCATCAGGCAACGGTGGCTTTCACCTGGTTGACGATGGCGGCAAAGGCAGGCTTGTCGTGGATAGCCATGTCCGACAGCACCTTGCGGTCCAGTTCAATCGAAGCCTTCTTCAGGCCGTTCATGAACACGCTGTAGGTCATGCCATGCTCACGCGTAGCAGCGTTGATACGTGCAATCCAGAGAGCGCGGAACACGCGCTTCTTGTTGCGACGATCGCGGTAGGCGTACTGGCCAGCACGCATGACCGCCTGCTTGGCGATGCGATAGACATTATTACGACGGCCGCGGTAACCCTTGGCAGCGTCGATGACTTTCTTGTGACGGGCCCGTGCAGTAACCCCACGCTTGACTCGAGGCATATAAAACTCCTTTCGTTATCGTTTGAGGTTATGCGTAAGGCATCATTGCGCGAACGGACTTCAGGTTCGTCTCATGGACGTCCTGGGTGCCGCGCAGTTGACGCTTGTTCTTGGTGGTCTTCTTGGTCAGGATGTGACGCTTGAAGGCCTGGCCGCGCTTGAACGACCCGTTCGGACGCGCAGTAAAGCGCTTGGAGGCGCTTTTCTTGGTCTTCATCTTAGGCATGAAAAACTCCAGCTCTATGACATGCATACAGGTGGACGGCTGACGCCATCACTTGCAAAACCCGTATCCACTTGTTTTTGTACGCAGCACACGAAGCGCCGCGCACGGCTTCCGCACAGGACGACGCCGGGATGCACATGGCACCCCGGCCGCCACCCCGCACAAGAATCACTTCTTCTTCTTGGGGGCCAGCACCATCACCATCTGGCGACCTTCCATCTTCGGCATCTGCTCGACCTGACCCAGTTCTTCCAAGTCAGCCTTCAGACGCTCGAGCACGCGCGCGCCGATTTCCTGGTGAGCCATTTCACGGCCACGGAAGCGCAACGTGATCTTGGTCTTGTCGCCCTCTTCCAGGAAGCGTCGCAAATTGCGCAGCTTGACGTTGTAATCGCCATCATCCGTGCCAGGACGGAATTTCACTTCCTTGACCTGGATGATTTTCTGCTTGAGCTTGGCCTCGTGGGCGCGCTTGGCTTCCTCGTACTTGAACTTGCCGTAGTCCATGATGCGGGCCACGGGCGGAGTCGCGTTGGGCGCGATCTCCACGAGATCCAAGTCCTTGTCCTCGGCCAGGCGCAGTGCGTCCATGAATTTGACGATGCCGAGCTGCTCGTTATCAACCCCTACCAAGCGCAGCTCAGGCGCGCTGATTTCCCGGTTGATACGGTGACCTTTGTCTGTAGCGATGTTCCGTTACCTCAAGAAGACAAAAAAACAAGCCGTGCTCGACACCCTCAGGCTTTGCTGGAAACGTCCTGTTGCAGACGCTCCACAAACGCGGAAACAGGCATGACACCCAGATCCACGTTGCCACGGGCACGCACGGCCACTTGATTGGCATCCCGCTCCTTGTCGCCAATTACCAGCAGGTAAGGGATCTTCTGGAGGGAATGCTCGCGAATTTTATACGTAATTTTCTCGTTACGCAAATCCGCCTTGGCCCTAAACCCTTGTTTTTGCAAGAGTTGCACAACGCTTTCAGCATATTCCGACTGGGATTCGGCGATATTCATCACCACCACCTGCTCCGGAGCCAGCCAGGCCGGCAGCGCACCCGCGTGGTTTTCCAGCAAGATACCCAGGAAGCGCTCGAACGAACCAAGGATCGCGCGGTGCAGCATAACCGGACGCTTCCGGGAATTATCCTCGGAGACGTACTCGGCGCCCAGGCGCTCCGGCAGCACCAGATCGAGCTGCAGCGTGCCGCACTGCCACGAGCGGCCGATTGCATCCTTGATGTGGTACTCGACCTTCGGGCCGTAGAAAGCACCCTCGCCCGGCAGCTCTTCCCACTCCACGCCGCAAGCGCGCAGCGCCAGGCGCAAGCCATCCTCGGCGTGGTCCCAGACTGCGTCCGAGCCCGCGCGCTTTTCCGGGCGCAGCGACAGCTTCACCGCGACATCCTTGAAGCCAAAGTCGTCATAGATCGAGAACGCGAGTTCGTTGAAGGCCTTTGCCTCCTCGACGATCTGCTCTTCCGTGCAGAAGATATGCGCATCATCCTGCACAAAACCCCGCACACGCATCAGCCCGTGCAACGCTCCCGAGGGCTCGTTGCGATGGCACGCACCGAACTCGGCAAGACGCAGCGGCAGGTCGCGGTACGAGCGCAGGCCGTGGTTGAAGATCTGCACATGGCCCGGGCAGTTCATCGGCTTGATCGCGTAATCGCGCTTCTCCGACTCCGTGACGAACATGTTCTCTTTATAGTTGTCCCAGTGGCCGGAACGCTCCCAGAGCGAACGATCCATCACCTGCGGCGTGCGCACTTCCTCGTAGCCGGCCTGACCCAGACGGGCGCGCATGTATTGCTCGACGGCCTGCCACACCTGCCAGCCCTTCGGGTGCCAGAACACCATGCCAGGTGCCTCTTCCTGCAGATGGAACAGGTCGAGCGTCTTGCCCAGGCGACGGTGATCGCGCTTCTCGGCCTCCTCCAGCATGTGCAGGTAGGCGTCCTGGTCTTCCTTCTTCGCCCAGGCCGTACCGTAGATACGCTGGAGCATCTCGTTGTTGGAGTCGCCGCGCCAGTAGGCACCAGCCACCTTCATCAGCTTGAAGACCTTGAGCTTGCCCGTGGACGGTACGTGCGGGCCACGACACAGGTCGACGAAGCTGCCTTCGCGATAGAGACCGATCTCCTGATCCGCGGGAATCGATGCAATGATCTCGGCCTTGTACTTCTCGCCCATCGACTCGAACAGGGCCACCGCCTCATCGCGATTCCATACTTCGCGCGACACCTTCTCGTCCTTGCGGGCGAGTTCCGTCATCTTCTTTTCGATGGCGGCAAGGTCTTCCGGCGTGAAGGGACGCTTGTACGAGAAATCGTAGTAGAAGCCGTTGTCAATGACCGGACCGATCGTGACCTGCGCGTCGGGATACAGCTCCTTGACGGCGTAGGCCAGCAAGTGGGCCGTCGAGTGACGAATCACGTCGACGCCATCAGCATCCTTGTCCGTGACGATGGACAGCGATGCATCCTGGTCGATCCTGAAGCTCGTATCGACCATGCGACCATCGACCTTGCCGGCGAGCGCTGCTTTGGCCAGTCCGGAGCCAATGCTCTGCGCCACTTCGGCCACCGTGACGGGGCCGGGATACTCACGACGGGAACCGTCTGGCAGCGTGATTACGATCATCTTGCACCTCTCGAGGATTCCGCTGCACCGGCCTTCAGGCGATGTGGCGAGCGGAGCATAGCTTCTTTTGTGGCGCCAGCCCATCCAATCGCCTCAACGGCTATCGGACACGACCAGCAACGAATCTTTCTGGCTGCCTCACGGCGAGCGACGAGGCAGCTTACCGGATGCTGGAAAACGACAGACGAAAAAAAACGCGGCCAAGGCCGCGTTTTTCTGTGTTTCCCCGCATCACACACTACGGGTCGAAGGCGCACCTCGACTACTGTCGCTAACCAGCGGTAGTAGTTCGAGTTGTCTTGCTCATGATGCGTTTCCGTTCCTTGGAAGGTTATTCGGATCTGCCAGCGCCAGCCTTCGATTGCCGACGGGTGCTACGTTTTACTGCATGTTCGTTGGTAGGCTCGATTGGACTCGAACCAACGACCCCCACCATGTCAAGGTGGTGCTCTAACCAGCTGAGCTACGAGCCTAGCGAAGCTGCAAGTATAACCTTATTTTCGTTTCGCGTGCAACACCCCCTGCACTTCTTCGATCAGGGAAATCGCACGCTGGAGTTGCGTGGCCTCGGCGACCTCCGCCGTGAACTGCATTCGAGCAACACCCTTGCTCGACAGCGTCTTCACACCCGTGACGTTGATCTTCTCGCGCGAAAGCACTTCGGAAATATCGCGGAGCAAGCCTTGCCGATCGATCGCCTCCACCTGAATGTCCACGGGATACACGGCATCGCTGCGCTTGCCCCACTCCGTCTGGATTACCCGCTCGGGGTCTCGCGTCGACAGTTGCTGGAACGTGTGGCAGTTGCGTCGATGGATTGACACACCCCGACCACGAGTCACGAAGCCAACGATATCGTCCGGCGGCGCCGGCTTGCAGCAGCGAGACATTTGCGTCATCAGCGAATCGACGCCCACCACGAGCACGCCACTCTTGGCGCCGCGCGCCACGCTGGTGGCGCGACTCTTCTTGGTAACGGCCTCTTCCTCGCTGAACTGCGGCTGCACCTCCCCGTCCGGATGCCGTAGCGCCTGCTCCACGTGGCGCAGGCTGAACTCTTCCTTCGCCACCGCCGCGAACAGATCATCCGGTGTCTTGAAGTTGAGTCGGGTGGCGAGATCGTCGAGATTGACCGCCGTCTTGCCCTCGCGCTGCAACGTCTTTTCGATCAGGGCACGCCCTTGGGCAATCGTCTCCTGAGAGTCGAGCGCATTGAACCATGCCCGCACCTTGGCACGTGCGCGGCTGCTGGCCAGGTAGCCCAGCTCGGGGTTCAGCCAGTCGCGCGAAGGCCCACCCTGCTTGACCGCCACGATCTCCACGGTCTGCCCGTTCTTGAGCGGCGTGTTGAGCGGCACCATCGCGCCATCGACACGCGCACCGCGGCAACGATGGCCGAGGTCACTATGCAGGTAGTAGGCAAAATCCACCGGCGTGGCGCCCTGAGGCAACGCCACCACGCGCGCCTGCGGCGTCAGCACATAGATGTGGTCGTCGATTGCCGCGTGCTTGAGCTGCTCCCACGGCGAATCCTCGTGCGTGACCGTGTGATCGGCGTCATCCTTCCACGCCAGCAGTTGCCGCAGCCACGCGATTTTCTCGTCGTAGCTGTTGTCCGCGGTGAACTGACCGCTATAACCCCTGCCACCCGCTTCCTTGTAGCGCCAGTGCGCCGCCACGCCGTACTCGGCGAAGTGGTGCATCTCGTGCGTACGGATCTGCACCTCGAACGCTCGGCCATCGTCGCCGATCACCACCGTGTGCAGGGATTTGTAGCCATTCGCCTTCGGCCGCGAAATGTAGTCGTCGAACTCGCGCGGAATCGGTTGCCAGATGTGGTGCACGATACCGAGCACCGTATAGCAGTCCTTGATGTCGTCGACAATCACGCGGAAGGCGCGCACGTCGTAGAGATCGGCAAAATCGAGCGCCTTGCCCCGCATCTTCTTCCAGATGCTGTAGATGTGCTTGGGTCGCCCGGTCACTTCGGCGCGAATGCCCGCCGCCGCCAGTTCGGACTGCAGCCGCGCGATCGCCTGCGAGATATAGCCCTCCCGCTCGATGCGCTTTTCGTCGAGCAGCTTGGCGATGCGCTTGTAGGTCTCGGGCTGCTCGAAGCGGAAGGCCAGATCCTCGAGCTCCCACTTCATTTGCCAGATACCCAGCCGGTTCGCCAGCGGCGCATAGATATCGAGCGTTTCGCGCGCCACGCCCGGCAGCGGCTGGCTCTTGGTCTGCGCCAGCCAGCGCAACGTCTGCAGACGCGAAGCCAGCCGCACCAGCACCACGCGGATGTCCTGCGCGAAGGCCAGCAGCATCTTGCGCAGCGCCTCAACTTGCTCCTGCCGCGCCGCCGCCTGCGACTTCGACGTTTCGGCGGTCTCGGCCTGCGTGGCGATCGCGCCAATCCGCAACAGTTGCCGCACGCCCTTCACCAGCCGCGCCACGTCCTCGCCGAAGCGTTCCTCGATGTGCGCCTCGACGCCGGGCACGAACGCCACCATCGGGAACAGGCACGCCGCCGCACGCGCGGCATCGTCTACGCGCAGGCCATCCAGGATACGCAGCATCCCCTCGGCATGAGACAGCACGGTCTCGCCGGTGGGCAGTGTCGTGGGTTTCTCGCCGTCGGCCTTCTCGCGCACATACGCGAGCGCGCGCTCGACGAGCCCGGCGTCGGGCACGCCCGCGGTCTGACCCGTCAGCTCCGTCGATGTCACCATGTCTTACCGCCCCGCATCAGTTGAGCGCGGCCGTCACCACCACTTCGATCAGGTAGTCGGGATTGGCCAGCGCCGCCTGGACGGTGGCCCGCGGCGGCGTATTGCCTTGCGCCACCCACTCGTCCCACACCTCGTTCATCTCGCCAATGCGCGTGATGTCCGTCAGGAAGATTTGGCACATCAGGATGCGCGTCTTGTCGCTGCCGGCTTCGGCCAGCAGGCGGTCGATATGGCCCAGCACCTCGCGCGTCTGGCCGCGCAGGTCGGCCTTGGGGTCGACCTCGGGCACCTGGCCGGCCAGATAGACGACGCCGTTGTAGACCGCGTATTCGGACAGGCGCTTGCCCACGTGGGCGCGCTTCAGGGTGTTGGTGCTCATGACAGTTTTCGTTCAGTATCGGGGCTCAAGACCCCAGGAAAAATTGACGGGCGATGGCGATCTGCGCCGGATCGACAAACGTCGGAGCATGACCCACATCGGGAATCTCCACGCTCGACACCTGCTTGCCGCGTGCCACCATCTCGGCCAGGATCTCGCGCATCAGCAGATCGGACTGCGCGCCGCGCACCACCAGTGTCGGCCCTTGAATGGCCTCGAACATCGCCCACAGCGCGGCCTCGCCAGCCTGCATCGCCTCCGGCGTCGCGTCCTTGAACGGCACGGCCAGCGCCGGGTCGTAATGCAATCCCCATTCGAGCCCCTCCGCGCCCTGCATCGGTTTCAGGATCGCGCCATTCAGCTCGCGCCACTGCTCGGGAGTATGACGGCCGAATGAGGCGCTGATCGTCTGCAGATAAGCCAGCCCTTCCTCGAACGTCTTGAAGCGCACCGGCAAACCCAGATACGCACCAATCCGTTCCATCGATTGCGCGGTGATGCGCGGACCCACATCGTTGAGCAACAGCTTGCGCACCGGCGACTTGACCAGCCCGGCCAGCCCGATGCCGATCAGCCCGCCCATCGACGTGCCGAACCAGTCCACCTGTTCGACGTTCAGTCGCGCGATCAGCGTAACCATATCGGACACGTATTGCGGCAACACGTAGCCCCGCGGGTCGGCCAGCCAGTCGGAGCGGCCACGGCCCACCACGTCCGGGCACACCACACGGTACTCGTCGCTCAGCGAACGTGCCAGCGCGTCGAAATCACGTCCGGTACGGGTCAGGCCGTGCACGCACACCAGCACTCGCTGATTCGCGGGATCTCCCCACTCGTGATAGGCCATGCGATGCAGGCCGGATGCGCTGATGCACTGTACGAAGCCGAGGCGCGGACTGGAAGACATCTGGACTCCCTGCAATCTCGCGCCAAAGGCATGATGACGCGAAAGGTTAAGCGATATGACTACTTCGGAAAGTACGACGGTCGAACCGGGCGGTTGAACCAAATTGCGGGCTTTTGGCCAAAGCAGGATTGTACGCTCAGCGAGTACAATGCCACAGCACATCCTGACTCGCCCAACGGAGGCATCCATGCTCAAAGGCAAGACGGCACTGGTCACTGGATCGACCAGCGGTATCGGACTCGGCATCGCCCAGGCGCTGGCCGCGCAAGGTGCGAACATCATCGTCAACGGATTCGGTGACGTGGACGGCGCAAAGGCGGAGATCGCCAAATCCGGCAGCGGCATTCAGGTTGGCTACCACGGCGCCGACATGAGCAAGGCCGCCGAGATCGAGGACATGATGCGCTATGCCGAGAAGGACTTCGGCGGTGTGGACATCCTGGTCAACAACGCAGGCATCCAGTTCGTGGCAAAGATCGAGGAATTTCCGGTCGATCGCTGGGACGCGATCATCGCCATCAATCTCACCTCCGCATTTCACACTACCCGCCTGGCGCTGCCCTCGATGAAGGCGAAGAACTGGGGTCGGGTCATCAATATCGCCTCGACCCACGGTCTCGTGGCATCGGCGGAAAAGTCGGCCTACGTGGCCGCGAAACACGGCATCGTCGGCTTCACCAAGGTCACCGCGCTCGAAACGGCGCAGACCGGCGTCACGGCCAACGCCATCTGCCCGGGCTGGGTGCTGACGCCACTGGTACAGAAACAGGTGGAAGCCCGCGCCCAGAAGGAAGGGATTCCGGTCGAGCAAGCCAAGCGTGAACTGGTGATCGAGAAGCAGCCTTCCGGCCAGTTCGTCACGCCCGAGGAACTCGGCGCGCTGGCGGTGTTCCTGTCGAGCGAAGCCGCGCGTCAGGTGCGCGGCGCGATCTGGAACATGGACGGTGGCTGGGTGGCCCAATAAGAGAACGAGGAGTGCAGTAAATGGCAGACCGACGTAACTTCCTGCGCATCCTTGGCGCCAGTTCGCTGACGCTGGCGCCGGTGTTGGCCATGGCGCAGTCGCCGAAGCTGTTGGCCATCGACGTCTACAAGAGCCCGACTTGCGGCTGCTGCGAGGACTGGGTCAAGCATCTGCGCGCCAACGGCTTTACGGTGACCACGCACGATGTCGAGGACACTGGCGTCTATCGCACCAAGTACGGGATTCCGGACCGCTTCGGCTCGTGCCACACCGGCGTCATCGCCGGCTACGGTATCGAGGGCCATGTGCCGGCAGCCGACATCAAGAAGCTGCTGGCCAGCAAGCCGCAGGCCGCAGGATTGGCCGTGCCGGGAATGCCGGCAGGATCTCCGGGCATGGAATATGGTTCACGCAAGGACCCGTTCGACGTGCTGCTGGTGAAAGCCAATGGCGCGGCGTCGGTCTTCTCGAGCTACAACAAGGCGAAGTCCTGAGGCTCGCGCGAGCCAGGCTCCGCGAACGGCAACCCTCGCCAAGAAAAAAGCCCCCGCCGGCATAAACCAGCGGGGGCTTTTTCTATTTGGCTACTGCACTTTGGCCACCATACCAAGCGGCCAGACCAGCGGCTCAGATCAGCTTCGCGCCCGTCTTCGCCTGCACTTCCTCCCGGCTCACGCCCGGGGCGGTTTCCACCAGCTTCAAGCCTTCCGGCGTCACGTCCATCACGGCCAGGTCGGTGATGATGCGATTCACCACACCCACGCCGGTCAGCGGCAGATTGCACGCCTCAAGGATCTTGATGTCCTCGGTGCCATCCTTCTTCTTGGCGGTATGTTCCATCAGCACCACCACGCGACCCACGCCGGCCACGAGGTCCATCGCGCCGCCCATGCCCTTGACCATCTTGCCCGGGATCATCCAGTTGGCCAGGTCGCCGCGCTGGCTGACCTGCATGGCGCCCAGGATGGCCAGGTTGATCTTGCCGCCGCGAATCATCGCAAACGAATCGGCCGACGAGAAGATCGACGAACCGGGTAGCGTCGTCACCGTCTGCTTGCCGGCGTT
>Ga0137300_1121_pt1 | contig 18143 bp, 18 predicted proteins | sample RamsorwD2O_NANAE_FD_97190 | JGI IMG/M metagenome (GOLD analysis project Ga0137300, IMG submission 97190) | Mouse cecal microbial communities from Vienna, Austria - N-Acetylneuraminic acid amended with D2O_NANAE | ecosystem: Host-associated > Mammals > Digestive system > Large intestine > Cecum... | reverse complement strand
CGCACACCGGCAACGCCTGAAAATCTTTGGACGCATCCGGATCATCGACGCAGCAGATGATCCGTCGCTGGCGGAGAGGCTGACCATGCCAGACTATTCCGCTCGGGTGGAACGTCTTGTCCTCATCGGCGTGGAAGCTTTCGACTGGAACTGCCCCCAGCACATAACGCCGCGCTTTACACTTGCTGAGCTGCAACGATGGCGACAGGCATCAGGCGCGGCGCCGTGAAATTGGTCCGAGGCGTCCGCGATGACGGCTTTAGGAACGATGTGAGCCGTTTGCGGAAATCATGTCCGCATTCGGCTCACGTCTGTCATCAAGTAGACTGCTTCGACGGAAATGCCCTCTCCTTTTCCAGGTAAGCAATGACAAAAGCGGGAGACAGTAGCGCCAAAACCGACCAGGCGAGCCAGTTGATGCCGGAGTGTTCGAGCAACAGGCCACCAATGATGCCGCCGCCCGCAATCGCAAGGCTCCAGGCGGTCACGATCATGGCTTGCGCTACCTCCGACGCCTTTCCCGAGGTTTTGGCGGCAGCGGTCTGAAACAGTGTGGCTGCGCCACCGAAAGCCAATCCCCATACACCGGTTGCCAGCCAGAAGAGTTCAGGCACGTTTCCTCCGAGGCCGAAGGTCAAGGCGGCGCCAGCGAAGAGCATGATGCTTGCCAGCACAAGTTCGCGCAGCCAGCGCCCGATCAGATAGCCGACAATACCAATCCCTGCGATGGCCGTTACCCCGAACAACAGCAGAACAACGTCGAGCTTCTGAGTTAATTCCGCGGGAGCCACGAGCGGGGCGATGTAGGTATAGAGGATGTTGTGCGCCAGGACGAACAGCAACGTCACCATCAAGACAGACTTGATCCCACCTGTTGCCAACGCTCCGCTGATCGTGACCCGTTCGTTGATCGTGGTGCCCGGATAATCGGGCACCTTCACCAACACCCAGCCGATCAAAACCACAGTGAGCGCGGTCATGGCCGAAAATGTACTTCGCCAACCGATCTCAGACCCTATCAGCGTCCCGGCGGGAATACCCAATGACAGGGCCAGCGGCGTACCGACCATCGCGACAGCGATGGCGCGCCCCTTCAGCTCATCCGGAACGATGCGCGCCGCGTAACCGGCAACCATCGCCCAAAGCAGGCCTGCGGATACGCCGGCAAAAAATCGCGCCATCAGCAGGATGCCAAAACTGTCCGTGACGGATGTTATCGTATTGGCAACGGCAAAACCGGCAATGGCGCAGAGGAGAAGTGGTTTGCGGCGAAACCGCTGGGTGGCTGCGGTGAGCGGAATGGCCGCCACCAGAGACCCTATGGCGTAAACCGTGACGAGTTGGCCGACACCAGCGGGGCTGACGCCAAGGTCCGTGCTCATTTGTGGAAGAAGCCCTGCTGGCAGGGCCTCCGTCAAAATGGTTATGAAGCCAGCCGTGGCAAGGGCAAGCAGCGCCGCCATCCGCAATCGATTGCCATCTGATCCTGCGGCTGTTTTGCGGTTGTCCGGGAACGAATGTGACATGGTGTCAGCCCGTCTTGCCCAATTTGGGCAAAACGAGATCGTCGACAGAGTATGTATGGAATTCACTGGTGGAGACGGTGTCGAGCTTACGGAATTTTTCAACGAAAACCGGATCTGAAAAGAATTCGTCTACGTTGCCCGCCCCCTGAATTGCTTCGATATTGACCACGGTCAGCCCGTCAGTACTCTTCGCAAGATTGCTCCACAGAAATCCGGGCTTTCGTTCTGCCACGTAGTGGACCACGTCCTGAATGATTTGAAACGCTTCATCCTGCTTGCCCGGATGGGCATGAATGACATTGACGATGAAAGTTGTCGGCTCCGGGGCGATGGCAAATCCGGCGGTGAATGTGCTGTCCATATGCTTTCCTTTCGTGAAAATCGGTACCCATTGTCGGGTCCCACTGGATATCGGCCGAGCGATAAGCGATAAACAGTCGCGTATTCCAATCAGAGCGGAATAATATTCCTTAATGGGAGCGATATGGATAAGCTTGGGAGGCTGAGTATTTTCGTTCAGGCGGCGGAAGGCGGCAGCTTCGTTGCAGCCTCTCAAAGGCTGGGGCTCTCCAGCTCCGCCGTTGGCAAGGCCATTGCGCGGCTTGAGCAGGAGATGGGAGTACGGCTTTTCCATCGCTCGACCCGCAGCATGACGCTGACGGAGGAAGGGAGCTTTTTTCTCTATACCTGTCGGCGCGTTCTGTCTGAGCTGGATAGGGCGCAGGCGCAGCTTTCAAGGTCCCACAGCGAACCTCATGGCCTGTTGCGCGTGAGTTTTCCGCTGACGGGAATGCTGCTTATGCCGGCAATATCCGCGTTCATGAAAGCATATCCCGACATCACGCTGGATCTCGATTTTACCGACCGACTGGTTGACGTGATAGAAGAAGGTTTCGATGCCGTTGTCCGCACTGGCGAGGTGCGCGACACGCGGCTGATGAGCCGCAAACTTGGTTCTTTCCGACACCGGATAGTCGCCTCGCCTGCCTATCTGGAGAGACAAGGCATCCCGCTCGTTCCCGAGGACCTGTCAAGTCATCGCTGTATGCATCACCGATTTGCCAACTCGGGCAAACTGGAGCCATGGCCGCTGGCCAGAAGCGGCAAAGATCTGCGCATCGCGCTGCCGACGACGACGGTGGCCAGCACGCTTGAACCGCTTATCCACCTCGCAGAAAACGGCTTTGGCATAACCTGCCTGCCACACTTCGCCGTGGCTCAACAGATCGAACAAGGCACGCTGGTCTCGATACTCCAAGACTTCACAGCAGAAGCGGGTGTTTTCCGCGTCCTTTGGCCGACAAGCCGTTATCTATCGCCAAAAATCCGCGTGTTCGTTGACTTCATGGCTGATAATCTTTTCGTGCCGGAAAGGACTGCAGCTCATGTCAACGGGCAGAAAGCTGGCTAGAGGTTTCCTCCACCCCGCGGTTTCCGCCGGGCATGAACCGAGCGGGGCAGGCTCCAGCGATGCCTGCGCCGGTTAGCGGGCCATAAATGTCGGCCTTGTCAGATGCTGGACAACGGAACGCGTAACCCCGCCGAACACCCATTCCCGAAGTCTTGCGTGGCCATAGGCTCCCATCACCACAAGATTCGCACCTACTCTCTCGGCGTGATCATCTAAAACGTGAGACACCAGGCGATCATTGCGCGGCACGACTTCTGCTGACAGGTTTTCGACACCGCGAGAAGAAAGATAGGATAATAAGCCTGGCGCCGGATCGCGTAGATCGCGGTTATCGTCAACGATGACAATGTGGACCGACCCGGCGAGCTTCAGAAGGGGCACGCTGGCCCTCACCGCAGAAGACGCCTCCGCGGTTTCCTGCCAGGCAATCATTACAGTCGGATTGTCGAAAACCAGCGATGCTGCGGGGTCGAACAGCACAGGCACGTCGGCATGAAACCAGGCACCGTCAAGAACGGCCTCCAAGGTGTTTTGATCGCCGAGAAGATCGGCACCGATCATGACAAGATCGGCTAGTCTCGCCCTCCGATCAACCTCGTTATCGACGCTGAACACTTCCGTATAGGCACTTTCCACATTGTAGGGGATACCCGTGCCAGCCAGGAAACCTTCGAGTTCCGCACCGTCTTATCAATCTGCGCTTGGTCCCTTTGCCTTTCCTTCATCCAGGGAACAGAGACATTGCTGACGTGCGCACCGATGGGAGGAACGGCGGATGTTCCAATAACAAAAACGGAAAGATATCCGCAGAGGGCCTTCGTGGCGTTTACCACGGACAATATTTGCGCTTCGCCAATATTGGGACTGCATACGTGTAAAATGGCTAGGTCTGTCACTGCCGCCCTCCGCCCCTGGCATCCTGCTCAACCGCTCTTTCGACAACTCCTACATATCAAGTCGTAAGGTGGATATCTTTTTCGAATGCAATTTTTAATATATGTAAAATACCTGTTCAATGTCGAGCAATCGTCAGAAGGTCGCACATGCTTCCGTATGAAACGACAAGAATAATCCGGATGCTATTGCCAATCTTCCCAATCCTCGGGCTCGCGGTAGGCGTCGGGGCACAATACGGCAATCTTATCGGACTCTCAAATTCGCGCTGATCGCCGGGACAATTCCGGTTCTCGTCACTCTGGTTTTTCAAATCCTGAAAAGTCTCCGCGCGGGTGAACTCGGGCTCGACCTGATCGCCATGATATCGATGACCGGCGCGCTTGTTTTTGGCGAATACATGGCGGGGGCCGTCGTGGCGCTCATGTATTCCGGCGGGCAATATCTTGAGCATGCAGCTGAAGGACGCGCCAGACGCGAGATGACCGCCCTCCTGTCGCGAGCCCCCAGGAAAGCCAACCGGCGAAACGGTAATCACATCGAGGAAGTTTCAATTGAGGAAATCGACACGGGCGATGTCCTCGTCGTACGCCGTGGCGACCTTGTCCCCGTCGATGGGATGAGCCGCCTTGGCCACGTTGGCTCATAAAGTATTATTCCGGCCTCGGCCTGATTTATCAAATGAATGTTTTTTTCATTCATCATTCGCCAGGCGAATATACGGCCGCGCCAAAATCGGTCCAGGTGATCGAGAGCAACGTGCAAGGGAACTGGCCGGTCGCCTGTAATTCGATTGTGTCAAGGACAGCCGTTTATAGACGGCGCTTCCGAGTGCTCGTGAAAAGAGCAGGTTGGCGGCCGCCGAGAAATAACGCGCTGAAACCGCTTAGCGAAAATCTGTCTGCGTATAGAAAACCGGCAATATGGGTATGATGCCCAACTCTTCGCCGGCACTGCTGTCGCTAATTCGTACTGAAGCAACCGCGGCGAAAGGCGGATGTAATCCCGAGGTGTTTTCGGATTGCGCGGCTCTTCACGTTTTGAAATGAGCAGTCACCGAAAATGAGTTCCCATCGGCGAACTATGCGGTCATGTCTTGCTCAGATCGTATGGGCACCTGCTCGACGAAACGCGAAGCAAAGAGTTGACAATATGGAAAATCCGGTTGCGTTGAATCGTCTTTCCGAAAACACGATCTTCCGTAAGGGCGATGTTTTCGTACTCTTCGGCGAATTGTTCGGTCGCGGGTACGCCACCGGCCTGCTAGACGAAGCCAGACGGGCTGGAATGGAGATCGTGGGGATCACCGTCGGACGCCGCGACGAGAATAACGCCCTGCGGCCGCTCGACGCCGAGGAACTGTCTTCTGCGGAGGCCCAGTTGGGCGGCAGGATCATCAACATACCGCTTATGGCGGGTTTCGATCTCGATGCGCCAGCAGGTGGCCCAACGCCCACCGATCTTCTGGCAAAGATGACGCTTGAGAGCTGGGAACACGACAGGCTCGACTGGGACTATCTGGAGCAATGTCGAGACATTGCTACCGCGCGTTTCAAGGCATCGCTGTTAAAGGTCATGACAGCTCTGGACGGAATGATCGCTAATGGCCGCAATGTTTTCTTCGCCCACACAATGGCCGGCGGCATTCCGAAGGCGAAGACATTTCTGGTCGTCGCCAATCGAATCTACAAGGGAACTGGCCCCCGCCACATGTCTTCTCAGACGCTGCTCGACAGCGATATGGGAAAGCTCATTCTGCAGAATTTTGACGACGTCTCTGCAAACACCTTTCGCCATCTCATCGACTTCAGCACAGCGATCCGCGAGCGCATAGAAGCCTCGGGCGGACAAGTGCGATATACGGCCTATGGTTATCACGGATCGGCGGTCCTGATCGATGGGAGCTATCGTTGGCAAACCTATACCAACTACACCCAGGGATATGCGAAGATGCGTCTCGAAGGCATCGCCGAGGATGCCTGGGCGAAAGGCATTAAGGCAACCGTCTACAACTGCCCTGAAATCCGGACCAATTCGTCCGACGTGTTCACCGGTATCGAGCTGCCCCTGATACCACTGCTGCTTGCGTTGAAGAAGGAAAACGGGAGCGAATGGGCCGACGAACAATGGCAGGCCTGCGAGCAGCTACTCATGGACGGCTTAACCATGAACGATGTTTTCCGGAAGATCACCGACATGCAGGCCAGCGAGGTCATGCGTCCATTCTATGATTTTTCGGCATGGCCCATGGCAAACAGCCAGGCACAGGCCGATTTGACCATCGGCACGTCAAACGAGATCACCCGGATGCATCGGGATGGCAAGACGATGATTAGTGATCTCCTGAGCAGTCTCGTTGTGACTGCAACAGGGCAACTGATCTTTGGTGAATCGTCTGAACCCGTGGGTCCCGTCCTTTGGCTCAACCACGATATTGTTGCCCGGCGACTTAACGCTTCCCACCCGCATTCTAAGTCTTCTGCGCCGCTCGTCGCTCAGGGGACGGCATCCCCGCATCCTGAGATGGCGTGACGACGTCCCCAACCTGGCTTGGAAACCAGATGTCTGGCCTGGAGCGACAAATCCCGCCAGGGGAACGCCGCTCCAATTGGTCCTGTGTACTGGCAGCTTGTCGCAGGCGTCATAAGAAGCGAGTCCGTTGGAGCATCCAAGAAGGGCCGACGCTCTTTTTTCCGCGACATTGGAACAAAATCGGAAGTGGCCCATTTCATCGGCGTACAATTCTCAGGGCGCTGAATGATCGACAACCAGAACTCCCGGCAGGACGCCAAAGACGCCGGTGAGCGTCTTGTGTCAGCGCATGCATCAGAAGATCCGTTTGCGGCCGCATTCAAGGCCACCCGCATGCCGATGCTGATTACGGACCCACGGCAGCCAGACAATCCCATCATTTTCTGCAACAAAGCGTTCTGCACCCTCACCGGCTACGAGGTTGGCGAGCTAATTGGACGCAACTGCCGACTCCTGCAGGGACCACAGACCGATCCGGACGCCGTCACCAAACTTCGTGACGCCGTTGCATCGCAAAAAGACATTGCCGTCGATATCCTCAACTACAGGAAAGATGGATCCAAATTTTGGAATGCACTTTTCGTAAGCCCGGTGCGCGACGTGTCCGGAGCCGTGATCTACTTTTTCGCCTCGCAGCTCGACTTCACCAATATCAAGAGTAAGGAAGCCGAACTCGCCCGCGCCCGTCACATTGCCGAGGAAGAAGTAGCGCTCAGAACGGCCGATCTGACCGAGGCCTTGCGCGCAAAAACCGCGCTCGTGCATGAGGTCGACCACCGCGTGAAAAACAATCTTCTGACGATCGCTTCCATCGTCAAGCTCCAGGCGCGAATGACAGACAACGAGGTCGTCGAGCGGACACTGATGTCCGTGCTGAACCGCGTCGAAGCACTGAGCACCGTTCAACGCAAACTTCTGAACGATGAGGATGTTGGCCATTTCGACGTGGCGGATTTCGCCAACACCCTGATGCTGGACAAGATCGGTGCCTTAAAACGGACCGATATCAGTCTCACGACAGACCTTCACGAGGTCGTGGTTCCAGCAACCAAGGCATCTCCTCTGGCCTTGATCATCAACGAACTCATTGGAGACGCGATTGGCCGGGGACTGAAAGAAGGCGGTGGTGAACTGCATCTGGAAGTGAAGCGACTCAACGGTCACTTCCTCATTCGGGTCGTTGACACCGTTGTCCCGGTGGAAGTGGATAGCGAACAAGCCGCCTTCAGCAAGAAGATGCTGGAAGCGTCACTAAAGCAGTTGCGTGCAACGATCGTAAGGACCGTCGATGGTCGCCGTACTGACGTGCGGGTCACGCTCTCTGTAAAAGACTGAAAGGATATCGCGTGAAAATCTTGATTGTTGAAGACGAGGCTTTGCTGGCTATGGAGCTTGAGAGCGAGGTCGAAGAGGCCGGACACGAGATCGTCGGCGTCGCCGCCGAAAGCAAGCAGGCTCTATCCTTGATCGAAAAGTCCTCGCCACAGTTCGCCTTTGTGGATATTCAGTTGCTGGACGGTCCCACGGGTATCGACGTCGGCCGTCATCTTGCGTCCCGTTCAATTCCCTATGTCTTCGTTTCCGGAAATCTGAAGCGGATTCCTGAGGATTTTGCGGGCGCCCTTGGTGCGATCGAAAAACCTTACACCATGAACGGACTGCAAAATGCGCTGGAATTCATCGACACCATTGTGAACGGTGAGCACCAGTCCGTCACCGCGCCTCCAAGCCTCGTTTTATCACCCCGTTTGCTCGCTGCTATGTCGGCGTGAAACGCATCCGTGATTAGGGATTGACCTTGAACTCACCATCTGAACGCATTGAAGCCGTTCGCAATTCTGGTTTGCTTGATGTTCAGGGCCAATCCGAATTCCAGGATATTATCGAGGTTGTCAAAGCCGGGCTGAAATCTCCGGTGGCACTGATTTCCATTCTTGATGAGCACCGGCAGGTCTTCATCGCCCATCTCGGCCTTCCGGAAAAATGGGCCGAGGCGGCAGAAACGCCGCTGACGCATTCCTTCTGCCAGCACGTGGTTCGCGACAAGATACCTCTCATCATCGGGGATGCGACGCTCCACGACCTCGTCAGGGACAATCTGGCCATCACCGATCTCGGCGTGATTTCATACATGGGTGTTCCGGTCACGATGCCGGATGGCCTGGTAATCGGTGCGCTCGCGGCAATCGACGGAGAGCCGCGAAACTGGACCGAAAGCGAGCTGGAGTTGCTGAGCCGGATCGGGCGCGTCGTCTCCAATCAGATTGCGACCTTCCTCTCCGAGCGTCGATGGGGAACACTCTTTCAACAGCTGGAAGAAGGCATCGTCGTCGGCTCCGTGATCCGCGATCTTGAAGGATCGATCATCGACTGGCGGTTTGATACAATCAACCCGGCCTGGAGTGTTCTCCTTGGCTTGCCCGGAGATGGCGTCCCGGGCCGAACAATGCGGGATGTCTTCCCCGACTTCGAGGAAGAATGGATTTCCGATGTCGCCGAAGCGATCGAGACCAGGCAAAGCAAGCGTTTCACTCGCAAGATTCGCTCCCTGGATCGCTGGTTCGACGGCTATGTCCAGGCGACTGGCAACGATAAATTCGTCATCATCTTCGTTGACGTCACCGATCGGATGCGGGCGGTGGAGGCGCTACGCAACAGCGAGACGAAGCTGCGACTGATCGTCGAAGGCGCCAAGGATTACATCATCCTGACGCTTGATGAAAACCAACGCATCACCAGCTGGTTCGGCGGCGCGGAGGAGACTTTCGGCTGGTCGGAAGCGCAGATGCTCGGCAGACCGTTCGAAGAAATTTTTACACAGGAAGATCGGGCGGCGAATATTCCGCAGTTTGAGATCGAAACGGCGGGCCGCGACGGTGTTGCACTTGATCGCCGATGGCATCTTGCCGCCGATGGTACGCGGGTTTTTCTTGACGGCACCATACGCCCGATGCCCAATCACTCCTCATCCCATCTTTCCGGCTTCATCAAGGTTGCGAGAAACGCGACAGCCCAAAAGCTGTCGGAAGACCGGCAGCTCGCTTTTCTGGAGCTGGGCGAAAAGATCCGCGAACTCGACTCGGTCGCCGAGGTCGCTTTCGCAGCAGCGGAAATCATGGCTCGAAACCTGCAAGGGGCAACGCGAGCCGGTTATGGCATCGTCGATCCGATCGCCGAGACCGTGGAGATGCTGCCTGACTGGCGCGCGCCCGGGATGTTCACCGTTGCCGGCCAGCATCAATTTCGCGATTACGGTTCCTATATTGAAGACCTGAAGCGTGGCGAACTGGTCATCATAGCTGACGTTGCGGCCGATCCAAGAACCGCGGCGTCAGCGGAGCTTTTGAACTCGCTGGGCATCTCCGTCCTCGTCAACGTCCCTATTCTTGAGCGGGGCGCTTTCGTCGGCGTCATGTTTGTGCATTACGAAAAGCCGCACGAATTTTCTTCAGAAGAACGGGATTTCGTGCGGACGATTGCCGATCGCACCCGCGAAGCAATATCGCGGATACGTGCGGAACAGGAACAGCAGGTTCTCAACCATGAGATAAGCCATCGGCTAAAGAACACGATGGCGATGGTTCAGGCAATTGCGACCCAGACCCTTCGGCCCGTCACCGACAGAGCGCCCGTCGAAGCGTTTGTCAGCAGACTGCACGCACTTTCAAAAGCGCATGAAGTACTGCTCACTCACGACTGGTCATCGGCGCGTATGATGACCGTGATCGATACCGCACTTCGACAACTCTCTCTTCCGGATCGTTACCGTCTGTCAGGTTCCGATCTTGAAATCGGGCCGCGGACTGCGCTCAGCCTTGGCCTTCTCATGCACGAACTCGGCACCAACGCCCTGAAATATGGCGCGTGGTCGAGCGACGGCGGAAAGGTCATAGTGACCTGGAGGGTTGAGCCCGTCGGTGGCGATGGCATGGTTGTTGTGGAGTGGAACGAACAGGACGGCCCGCCGGTGGAACTGCCGTCGGCAAAAGGGTTTGGATCGAAGCTGATCCGCATGGGCCTTCTGGGAACCGGGGGCGTCGAGATCAATTACGATCCTGACGGACTGCGTGTGACCATTCAGGCGCTGGTTTCACAGCTCGAGCAGTGACATCGAGCCGAAGCCATAATGAGGGGCAACCATGATCGGAAAACCAGTTTTCGACCGACCGTCCATGGCTCCCGACTGCAACTGTCAGCACCACGACCGGTGAAATACCTGCTACTTTAGCGCTGAACCTGCAGTTAAGGACGTGGCCGAACAGCTCCGATAGGGCTCAGCAAGCACTTTGAACGTGGCCTTCGCCCGGCGCATCGGCATTCCCTCTTCCTCTATACGCCCTCATGACAGCACGCAACGGCGAGGGGAAGGAGACAACCAATGGAATTCAGACAATGATGTTGGAGTATCGGCAATTTCTTGGCTGGCTGGCCTACTGAAAGAGCCGCCATCGAGGACGGGAGAGGTCGTCTGTCTAATTGGGAACCTGTTGGGCGAGTAGAGTTGTCCGGTAGCGCTGATCTGGCGTTTCTAGACCAGATTGGCACTTTCTCCTCGGACCTGAAAACGGCTGATAAGAATTGTCCTCAGGCTGGTAAGACCGATACCGGCTCATACACCAGGCAACATGGTCGTCGTTCAGCGAGGCGATTTGTGGTCGCTTCTCCGTCTCGACCAGATCTATCGGTGGGACGCAGCGCCTGCGTGGCCCGCCACTGAAGGGTTGGTAACTTTTATCGGCCTTCACATACGACCGGTATTTGCGGGTGCACCATTCATCTGATTTGTGCTCCGCGACATCAATCCCAGTCGCTTTTCCACGCGGTAGACCGCTATCTTGTATGGATGGCTTGCTTCGCGGGACATCATTGGAAGCGAGGAGCGCGTCATCAACGTCGGACGGTAAACGCTCATAGGCTTGCTCATTTGGATCAACACGCTTGACCTGCGTGGTCCACAAGGGCTCCTCATTTACATCAAGAATGACAGGTGGCCGGGACTGCGACCTGAGATCGGACGCAATCCTCATTCCACCGCCAACAACGGGTAATGAGCAGAGAAACAGTAGGGAGCCGACGATAACGTTTTGCATGGCGCATCACTAAAAAGCATCGAAATATCGCCAGAGCAGCAAGACGGAAAATTTCGTGCCGCTCGGCAAACGGTTAGCCGATCAAACTGTTGGTCGCGCCACCGCGACCAACGCTGAGTGGCCGGGAAAGCTGTCAGATCGTAAAAACGTAGATTATCTTACAGCCTGCAGGATCGATGAACGACGACGTGACATCTCGCCTCCATCGATCGCCCGGGTTACCGGCTTAGTTCATGATCCTGATGACCTTGCGGGTGCCGGGATCGACGATCGCTGTCTTTCCGTTAACGACGACGTAGCTGTAGGTCACATCCGGTGCATCAATCCTGTGCAGCTCCACCGTTTCCGGAAGGGCAGTGCCAACCACGACATCGACATTTGGCACATCCACTGAGGTGACCGTGTGCGCAGTCACGTATTTCTGGATCACAACTTCCTGTTCCGGGCTGATCACGACGGTCTGCGCGTGCAGAACGCTCGACGTGCCCATAACGATCATTGCAGCCGTCATTGCGAGGACTCGGGTTTTCATATCATTCCACCTTGGCAAGTGTTGCTTTTTGCCTGCGGTTGCAGGTTGGATTTCAAGCAAATTGGGCGGAAAGTGTTCCAGACAGGGCACAAAGTCCTATGCCCGGAACTGATGCAGATCGAAAAATATTGTTTGGCTGTAGAAATTCTGCCCGAAGGAGGAACACCCATGCAGATGAAACAGCTTTCTTTCCTGACGTTCGCAATACTGGTCGCCGGCGGAGCTCAGGCTCAGGAATCGACTGTGACCGGCGCCGCTGGCGGCGCGATTACCGGGGCAATCGTAGGCGGCCCGGTCGGCGCAGCCGTTGGTGGCGTCGTGGGCGCCGTCGCAGGCACAGCTATCGATCCGCCGCCACCGCGCGTCGTTACCTATGTTCGGGAGGCTCCGATGCCGGCCGAGACAGTCGTCGTGAAAGAAAAGGTCGTTGTCGGCGAGCCGCTTCCTTCGGCTGTGGTCATTCATCAGGTTCCGGACGAACCGAAATATTCTTATGCCATCGTCAACAAGCAGCGAGTAATCGTTGAACCGACCACGCGCAAAGTCGTGCAGGTTATTAACTGATGGCATTGCCTGCCGGGTTGTCTTCCCGGCAGGCCTTTTCCTAGGGAAATAAATTAGTATTTTCAGAAATAAAAATCTTCATGCCTTCAGGCTTCGCTTTCCGTCCTCGAGATCATAATTTACTGTTGTCTGAAGTTCGCTGGGCTGACCCTCGGCGGCAAAGTCACAGGCACGCGTGTCACTATGTCAGGTCGCACAATCACTCGTCTTTCATCGAAGACCTTGGGCTCATTGTCACTCGCCCAACAGTTTTTCCTCGCTGGCGGTCTTGTTACGTTAGGTGCGACGGTTTTGATTGGATTGCTGGTGGCAGATCAGATTGTTGAGACTGTAACAAGGAATGCAGGCTCGACAACCGCGCTTTACGTCGACAGCATCATTGCACCTATCCTGCCGGATCTTACCCGCGCACGCACGGTGGCCTTGAACGAGCGGCTGTTGCGCAAGATCGGTGCCGATCTGCACGATGGGCCTGCACAGCTCATCGCCTACGCAGCACTTCGGGTGGACAGCGAGAAGCTCGTCAGTGACCAGACAAGTCGGAATGAACGAGAATCCGAGACGACATCGATCAAGGCCAGTCTGGATGAAGCTATCCGGGATATCCGCAACATCTGCCGCGGCCTTGTTTTGCCGGATATAGAAAATCTGCCCATCGAAGACGTTGTTGGTCGGGCAGTTGAACATCATCAGTCCCGTGCTGGTACGCGAATAACGACCTCAATTGAGGATGTGAACGCGCAAGTCGGAGTTCCCGTTAAAATCTGCGCTTATCGGTTCGTCCAGGAGGGTCTGAACAACGGTTGGCGCCACGCAGCATCAACAAATCAATGCGTGTCACTCCGACAGGAAGGCACAGAGATCGTCGCTACTGTTTCAGACGGCGGCAGTGGTTTTTCGTTCGACGAGATTGGACCCGATTGCATCGGGTTGTCAGGCCTTAAAGAAAGAATTGAAAGTCTGGGAGGCCGTTTCGAAGTGCAGACATCGGCACGCGGAACGCATCTCACCATGAGACTGAACACCGTCGATGTGAGCGATCCATGACAGAAAATATAAAGGTCGTCATCGTTGATGATCACCCGATGTTTCGCTCGGGTGTATCGCAGAGCCTGAAAGAGTGTGGTTTCGACGTCTTGGGCGAAGGAGAAAACGCCGACGACGCACTAGCCCTTGCAACCAGATTAGCGCCGGACATCATCCTTCTGGATATCTCGATGCCCGGCAACGGCCTAGCGGCGATCAAATCCATATTGAGCCTGTCTCCGTCCATTCGAATTCTCATTCTCACAGCATCTGAGAGCGTGGATGATCTTCAGACAGCAATCCAGTCGGGCGCGGCGGGATACGCCTTGAAAGGTGTCGGCTCTCGTGAGCTGGTACAGATGCTGCGGACCATCGCAGACGGCGGGCGTTACATTCCACCCGAACTGGGCGCCAAGTTGCTGGCTGAAAGAAAGGCCGCATCGGAACTGATCGAGCAGCGTCAGGATCTGAGCAGAAGAGAGCGGCAAGTCATGGACCTCATCGCCATCGGAATGAGCAACAAGCTTGTCGCCCGCAAACTGGGTCTCCACGAGAAAACGGTGAAGCATCACGTGACAAGGATTTTTGCCAAGTTAAAGGTCAGCAATCGCACGGAGGCGGCACTTCTTTGGAGAGATCGTATCTCTGCTCAGCGTGAGCCCTGAAACCTTAAACGATCCTTGACCGTCGCAAGCCGATCAACGATGACACGGCCCTTATTGTCGCGCATCGAATACCGGCCTTTTCGTAAAGTCTCGGTGATGCCATTGGCGTGGCGCACTTCGAGAGCCTGGCCAGACTGCTGAACGCCAGCCCGGTTCTGACCGGAATTTCCGGCTGCTCCAGGATCTGGTGCTTTCCCGCTTCCGCTTCCGCTTCCGCTCTCGTTTCCGTTCCCTTTGCCACCTCCATTTCCATGTCCGCCATCATTGCTGCCGCCGTTGCCGTTGCCGCCACCGTTTGCGCTTCCGTTTCCGCCGCTGTTACTACCGCCATTTCCGTTTCCATTGCCGCCGCCGTTGTTTCCTCCGCCATTGCCACCGTTATTCCCGTTACCGTTGCCGCCGCCATTGTTTCCTCCGCCATTACCGCCGTCATTCCCGTTACCGTTGCCGCCGCCATTACCTTGAGCGACAGCAACCCGAACACCAGCGGCCTGCAAGAATTGGACAGCGATCAACGCAACCACGGGCCGTCCGACCATGGGAAAGGTGAAGAGGTACTTAAGCATGTTTCTTCTTGTACGCACTCCGTTCTCCATATCTGCCGTCCTGCCGGAATGGACGCGAACCAATTATCTCTGCACAGGCTGCCAGAGTTTGGCTCGGTTGAGAACTGACCTGGGGTAGTCTTGAACCCGCTTGTTCTGAAATAATCGCCGTCTGAAAGCGACTGACGTGATGGTTGCACAAGAGCCGCGCATAAAACAATGTGAAGAAACCCTGCACTTTCCCGCTGGTTCAGCGCGACCAAAAAAGCAACGTGGTCTCAAAAGTAAGCGTCAGCAGCTCCCGTCCGTATCGCTTTTCGGATGAGCATCGAGCTGCTTCTGGTGGCATCTCTTCAACATTTTGTCGATCAGGGCCCTGTCTCCGTTACAGTGATCCAGAATGTCGACTGCCTTCGAAATGCTCAGAGAGTATTTTTGTTGAAGTTGCTCAACGGTGTAAGGCTCGGGTCGTAAGCTCTGGTCCATCTTATCCTCTTTACGTTCTGCAATCAGATGCTGTGCGATCGATTGCGTATCCGAGACGCCGGGCGCGAAATGCGCCCATGATTGGCTTGTGTCGAGTTCTCCGGATCGTTTCCGGCTGGAGTTCCTCGAGCGACAACTTCCAAACAATCAACACTCATTATGCGGAGGGGTTCATCGATTGGGACTTAGTGCCCAAATTTGGGTGGGACTTATTCGACCGGAACGGAAGGAGCCCTTTTCCTCAAAGCCGATCCTCGCACGGTGCGGGTGACATTCGCACCACCCCCAAACCCAAAGCTTCCAGATCGGCAGGAATCCCGCGCGGCGGAGATATCGCTCCGCGGTAAGCGAGCCTGGCACCAGCGAGGTCTTGACCCATGCCGCAGGTCGAATGCCAAGCTCCGTCGCTTTCCAGGCGCGCAAGCCGGCGGCAATTAGCAAACGGGGGATACGAAGTATTTGTACAACTGGTAATTGCGGCGATCGCAACTGCGCCATGATCCGGGCTACTCTCGACAAAAATGGCCAGCACTTCTCGCATGTTGAGGATTGCATCGCGAGTGCCGCGGATTTGGATCTTGTCCTGAGGTCGGCAAAAACCTGCAAGGCTCGGCTCGACCGTTGACAGGTCGAGCTCGCAACGACAATTCAGGCCTGATTACTTGAAGAGTAAATCGGACGGAGGCAGATTGCTGGTCATCGGCCTCCGCCCGTCTTCCTGTGTCACATTTCGGGAAGAACAGCGATGTCGCGGACTTCGTTGTCCGTGCCGGTGATAGCGCCTACTTCGGTAGCGTTGCCGGTGTCGAGATTGACGGTGTAGAGCATTTTGTTTGCAGCGAGATAGGCAGTGTTCTTTCCGGCTTCCGTGCCCTGAATGTCAAAAGCATAGGTGGCTGGCGTATCTTTGAGACCCAGCTTGCCAATTGCTTTCAAAGTGCCGTCATTCGGCTTGGTCTGCTGGATCAAGGCGCCAATCGTCGCATCGATATTGTACATTGCGGTCTTTTCGGGCTTGCCGATGGAGTTGGTATAGGCGGCTGCGACAATGTTCGGCGTCTCGCCCTTGTGCATGTCACCATCTTCGAAGGCCAGGACACCGTCGACCGTCACTGCACCGGTGTCAGGATGGACACGGTGGTTGGTGGTACCAGTCATGAAACGAAGACGATCAGCCACCGGATTGAAATCGACGACGATCGGAGCCTGTGTCACCGTCAGCGTCTTGTCCATTTTTGCGAGATCCGTGGCAGCACCGCTTTCAAGGTTGATGGTAACGATACGATGGTCCGGGGTAACACCGATCACTGTCTTGTTGGCGGGGCGGTAATCAATACCGACGAGCTTATCGACGCCAGTTACTTCCATGGTCCTTGTAACGGCGGGCTTCGCGGTATCGAACATGACAAGTGTTTTGTCACTCGTCAGCCCGAGAACGGGTGTCGAAAAGGCTGTCGATGCCATGGCAGCAAAGGCGGCGGAGGCGGTCAGTGCGAAAAGGATGGTCTTCATGTCTTTCTCCCGTGCGTTCAACATTCGAGAAGGCGTCAGGCACTCGGCGTTTGACCCTTCATCATCGAAGACACCGCAAGGGAGGCGAATGGATGCAGGTCGTAAAAATAATTCTCAGGATGCATCCATTTGATCGCCGGATGGGTATAGTTCGTGAAAGCTGACGATTTTCACCGCTGGATCATGGAAGGATATTAATGGGTTCCGGGCCGGACGATCTGGATAAGGCGCTTGCTGCCTGCGCTAAGGGTGATCGTTCGGCATTACGCCGAATTTTCGATCAGGAGGCTGGGCGGTTGGTCGCCGTGGCGCAACGCATCGTTGGACGTCGCGAACTTGCCGAAGAGGTCGTGCAGGAAGCCTTTATCCGAATATGGACCCACGCTTATCAATACAGTGCGGACCGTGGCTCCGCGCGCGGATGGATTTATGCCATTGTTCGAAACAGAGCGCTCAATCTCCTGCGGGATGGCAAACTTGAACATTCCGTCGAAGAGGTAGAAGCGCTTCAGGAAGCCGAACAGGCAGACGCGATCATGGGTGCGTGGCACCGTCTGGACACACAATCGCGCCTGCACGAATGCCTGGGATCGCTCGATGAGACAAAGCGGCGCGGTATTCTGATGGCCTATGTTGGAGGCTATTCTCACGGCGAGATCGCCGGAAGGCTGCGCATTCCACTTGGCACAGCGAAATCCTGGATCAGGCGTGGGCTTCTGACGCTTCGGGAGTGCATGGGATGATCTACGGCCGCAAGGATATACCGAACCTCGCTGACGAGTATGTGTTGGGCTTGACCGAAAGCACGGCCGCCGCGGAAATCGAGGACGCCATGGAACGAGATTCCGAACTCAAGGCCGCGATTGCTGCAAGCCGTGAGCGTTTCCTGCCGCTCGACACCGCTATCACACCGGCAACCGTCAACGAGAGCCTGTGGCATCGCATTGAATCTGGGCTGACTTCGCAGCCTGTGACCCGCTACATGTCTGTTTCCACGCGCGCGAATGACAATAACAGCAAAGGCTGGAAGATCGCTGCGCTTTCGTCAATTGCCGCCGCATTGTTGCTTGCCATCGGTCTTGGATACAGCCTCATTCACAAGGCGGAGCCGCTTGTCGTCGCCGTTTTGATCAATGAGGCTGGAGATATTCAGGCGGTTGTCGAGGACTTTGGCGATGAACGGGCGATGATCCGTATACTGGCCGACTTTGCGGTGCCGAACGATAAGACGATAGAGGTATGGACGCTTCCGTCTCGAGAAATTGGGCCTGTTTCGCTCGGATTGCTGAAAGGCGTTCGCTCGGCTCGCCTTGATGGACCCGCATTGCCCACCCCGCGTGACAACCAGCTATACGAGATC
>Ga0137300_1117_pt1 | contig 18914 bp, 17 predicted proteins | sample RamsorwD2O_NANAE_FD_97190 | JGI IMG/M metagenome (GOLD analysis project Ga0137300, IMG submission 97190) | Mouse cecal microbial communities from Vienna, Austria - N-Acetylneuraminic acid amended with D2O_NANAE | ecosystem: Host-associated > Mammals > Digestive system > Large intestine > Cecum... | reverse complement strand
CTTTATTCCACGATCAATACCGGCGGCGCCGCCGGCAAACATCGCGCCATCATTCAGGTGGCGCTCGTGCCGCTCGAGATGCGGAGCAGGACGCCGCTGGCGCTTGCCAACCCGATCCGCCAACGCCTGACGGCCATACCCGGCATTGAGTTCTCGATCCTGCAGGACGGCCTTGGCGGCGAGGAAAGCCCGGTGCAGCTCAGCGTTCTCGGCGACGACAGGGAGGTGAGGGCGGACACATCGAGTGCCGTGGAGCTGATCGCGATCGAAAGGATCGGTTCCGCAGCGGGGTCGAAGCGAGAGATGACCGGCTTTTTCGTGTCTTCCGGCAGACTTGCCTCAATGGCGGCCACCCTGTCACGCACATCCTGTGCGGCGGTCGCGCCTTCAACCTCCAGCTTGAATTTCGCGACCACGACGGATCGCCCCTCATAGGAGGTAGAGGTGATTTCATCCAGACCGCCGACGGTGTTCAGGGCCTCCTCGACCGGACGTGTCACGTCGGTCTCCACCGTCTCCGGTGTCGCGCCTGGATAGGTAATGGCCACCACGACGACGGGCAGGTCGACCCTGGGATACTGGTCCAGCCCCAGTCTCTACAGTGAAAAGAAGCCCAGGACCAGCAGCGCCACCATCATCATGGTGGTGAAAACGGGATGAGTAACGGATATGCGGGTCAGAACCATGTCAGCCCGCCCTGTCTATCGTCACCGCCATATCAGGCTGTAATTCCGGCAACGGCGCGGTGAGGATCGTCTCGCCTCCGTTCAGGCCGGCGGCGATCTCGACAGAGCTTCCACCGTTCCAGCGCGCTCCAAGCGCAACAGCCTGGCGGCGGAGATGGCCGTTCAGCACCTTGAGGACATGATAGCCCGTCTCATCCTTGCGAAGCGCGATGGCGGGAACTACCAGCGCGTCGTTTTTTTCCCGCAGAAGGATCGATCCGCTTGCGAACATTCCGCCCCATAACCTGCCGTCACGGTTGGCAAGCCGCAGATAGACCGCGACGAAACGCGTCCCCTCTTCGGCAAGAGGATTGATGCGGTCGACGGTGCTCCTGACGACGTCCCCACTTAGCCCGTCGATCTCCAGGTCGGCCGTCTGGCCGAGTGCGATGCGGGGAACATCGCGGGTGGCTACGAGGACTTTTGCTTCCAGCATGCTGCTGTCCACCAGCGTCAGAAGTTCGCCATCGGCGCTGATCCGCGACCCCGTCTCTGCCACACGTCTGGTAACGGTACCGTCAAATGGTGCACGGATTTCGGCGTTGCGGACGGCGAGACGGGCAATATCCACCTGTGCCGACAGGCTCTGAACCCTTGCCGTCTTCACCACGACATCGCTTTTCGCCTTGTCGAGCTGTTCTGCCGAGGCAATGTTTTTTGCAGCCAGCTGTTCGGTTCTCGCCAGCGCCTGCATCGCCAGTGTCAGCTCAGCCTCGGCCGCATTCCGGTCGCTTTGCCGGAGCAGCAGCGTTGATTGCAACTCGTCGGTTTCAAAACGCGCAAGCAGGTCGCCCGCCTTGACCGGCTGCCCCTCCCGGACCGTCATCTCAAGTATCTTTCCGGCTTCGCGGGCGCGGATCACAACGCGGCTGATTGGCTGAAGCTCACCGCTGATGCTGAGGCGCTCCGCCATGGAGCGTGTACCGATCTTTGCCGTTTCCTGCTCTGTGAGTTCGAAAGGAATGCCGGCAGGGCTCATGGTAGCCGCCGCCACGACACCCTTGACGCGCTCATTCGCATCCGCGCTTCCGCGTACCGGACCGAGAGCGGTGACGACGAGAGCGCAGCCAGCAAGCGCGCCCCCCGCCTTTATCGTTCTCTTCATCCACATAACATTGTTTCTCCAGATAAAACCAACCCGTAACCGCCGGGTCACGCCGCCTGCGCTCAGGCCGATGGCCAAGGGATAGGCATCCATAATTGCAGCAGCATTACCCGGCCCGAATGCCCGGCGGCATAATGTTGACGTAACGTTACCGGTGCAGAACGCCCGTCAGACTGACCGAACTGAGTTGGTTTGTGGTGTGGAGACGGATCGTGACTGATGGCAAAGGCGCTATGGGCCGGGATGGCGCAGTGGGTCCCTTCGTGATGACGCCGGTGCCGTGCCGCCACGTGAAAATCCCCGTCTGGAAAGACTTCGTTTTCATCACGCGCCGCCGGTTTGGTTTCACAGTCATGTCAGCTTGACGGGCCTAATTGGATTGGCGCGGCAAAATCCGGATTCGCAGGTGATTGCTATTATCGAGATGTCCTCCTCCCTCTTTTCCCTTTGCTCTCATTCTCTCTGCAGGTGTCAAAATGTGGCGCGCTGAAACGTCTGCCCTCCGCGGTGCTCATGACCCTGGTGCGCTTGATCCGCTGCCGGCTTACCCGGAAAGTCTCCCAGCCGCTGAGGGGGCGGGAGTGTCTTTTTTGCCGCTTATGACAAGGCTCGCGGGGTTCACCCGCCGGGCACATTGGAAGCGCGGTTTTCTTTTGTGGATGCGTTTTGCGGGCAATCCCATCGTGACGCTGCGATGGTGGCTTTTTCTCATGCGGTTTTCGGCAATGGAGCAATTAGCGCTTCCGCACGACGATCTGCTGCAAAAACCTTTCTCGAAATTCCTTATCGCCAATCTGGGCTCTCAGAAACGTCTCGCACTTCTGACCACGAATTTTCACCTCGCCAGGGAGTGCTTCTCGCGCAGTGTGATGGCAGCGATCTGGGCTGGGGAGGCCGTCCAGATGTCAGTGATTTCCGGCCGTTCCGACGATTACCGGTGTAACCTGGCGCTTGCGGACCGCTTTGGCGGCCGGCACGAGGGCGCGTTTGCCATCCGGTTGATCCGATGCCGGGATGAGGCGACAGTTTGGACAGCCAAGTTCATGTTCGTAAACCGGGGCGATGTCAGGACGATCGTGGTCGGCGGAATGCAGGGGCCGCACGCGGCGAAGCAGGAAATGGTGGCTGTAACGCGTGATCTTTGTGGTCTGCGCCCCAAAGAGGCGGTGTTGATGGTTATGCAGGCATATCTGGGAAAGGGTGCTCATAGCTTCTTTGCGATCTCGCAGGCCCGGCATCCGATAAACCACCGGCGACGACGGCGCCAGAAGATGCTGCTTTCGGACATTGACGCTTTCTGGAACGAGCGGCTTGCAATGCCGGAGGGCATGTTCGGGTTCGAAGTGCCCATTTCCACAGTGGATGGCAGTGACAAGCGCAGCCGCATCAAAGAGGCTTTTTTCGAGGCTTCGGCCCGGCTTTGCGCACCCTGTGCGCCTGACCTCTATCTGGTGGAAACCTTACCGCCCTGAATTTTTTGCAGTCCACAGTCTCGGATGATCTCCGAGATATGAGCGAACTGCGCCGAAAGCGGGTTACTCTTCCGCCACACGATACCGATGGTGCGGGACGGTCGCGGTTCCGCCAGACGGAAGACCGAGACCGTGGACTGCCGGGTCTCCATGTCGACGGCCATCTGTGGAATGAGTGTGACGCCGATGCCGGCGCCGACCATTTGCACCAGAGTGGATAGTGAACTCCCCTCCATCAGCACGCGGGGTGGCGCATTCGTAGTGCTGCAGAAGGATAGCGCCTGATTGCGGAAACAGTGGCCTTCCTCCAGAAGCAGCAGGCGCATTTCGCCGAGCTTGTCGGCGCTCGGCACCGGCATGCCCGCATCCTCCATCGGCCGCACCAGGATGAATTCCTCGGAAAATAGCGGGATTTCCTCCAGCGACGGTTCCGAGACGGGGAGGGCGACGATGGCCATGTCCAGCCGGGCCTCCAGAAGGTCCTCGATCAGTTTTTGCGTCACCGCCTCTCGCGGACGTGCTTCCAGCCCGGGGTAATGTCTCGTAAGCGTCTTGATGACCTGCGGCAGAAGATAGGGAGCAACGGTCGGAATGACGCCGATGCGCAGGCGGCCGCTGAGCGGGCCGTGCCGAGCCCGCGCCAGATCCTGCAGCTCATCGACCGATTGAAGGATCGCGCGGGTGCGCTCTGCAAACTCCTCGCCAAGAGCGGTCAACCTGATCTGCCGGCTGCCTCTTTCGACCAGCGGCGCACCGATCAGTTCTTCCAGTTCACGGATCTGAAGCGAAAGGGCGGGCTGTGAAATGGCGCATGCCTCGGCAGCACGCCCGAAATGGCCGATCTTCGCCAGAGCGTCAAAATAGCGGAGATGTTTCATGGAGAGCGCAATCATAAGCTCAGCATATCGCAGCCTTTAGAATATACAATTGGAAATTATGGAACCCGGCTGTTAGTCATCATCATGACAGAAAGAGGCTGTAGCTGTGAAAGGCCGTCAGTGTCGCTGCGGTTGGCAGTAACCCGTTGCGAACGCTGATTGATACCGCTGCCCGTGTCGAACTTATTTTGTTTAATTGCTAAACCCATCGGAGGGCGAAATGGACGCAACTTCAAAACCGGCTGGCAAATGTCCCGTCATGCACGGAGGCAATACGGCTTCCGGCAAATCGGTGACCGACTGGTGGCCGAACGCGCTGAACCTCGATATTCTTCATCAGCACGACACCAAGACCAATCCGCTTGGCACCTCCTTCAACTATCGCGAAGCGCTGAAGACGCTTGATGTCGAGGCCCTAAAGGCCGATCTTCGGGCCCTGATGACCGACAGCCAGGACTGGTGGCCGGCCGACTGGGGCAGCTATGTGGGTATGATGGCCCGTGTCACCTGGCATGCCGCCGGCTCTTATCGCGTAACGGACGGCCGCGGCGGCGCCAACACCGGCAACCAGCGTTTTGCACCGCTGAATTCCTGGCCTGATAATGTCAACACCGACAAGGGCCGCCGCCTGCTGTGGCCAATCAAGAAGAAATACGGCAACAAGATTTCATGGGCAGACCTGATCGCGCTCGCCGGCACCATTGCCTACGACGTTGCGGGCCTGAAGACCTTCGGCTTCGCCTTCGGCCGTGAAGACATATGGGCTCCGGAAAAGGACACCTATTGGGGCGATGAAAAGGAATGGCTGGCGCCGAGCGACGGTCGTTACGGCGACGTGACAAAGCCGGAAACGCTGGAAAACCCGCTTGCCGCCGTGCAGATGGGTCTCATTTACGTCAATCCGGAAGGTGTGAACGGCAAATCCGATCCGCTGGCGACGGCAGCACAGATGCGCGAAACCTTCGCTCGCATGGGCATGGACGATGAGGAAACCGTTGCCCTGACGGCTGGCGGCCACACCATCGGCAAGTCGCACGGCAACGGCAGCGCTGCCAATCTCAGCCCCGATCCGGAAGCTGCGGGCCCCGAGTATCAGGGTCTTGGCTGGATCAACACCAAGGGCCGCGGCATCGGTCGTGATACGGTCGTCTCGGGTATTGAAGGCGCGTGGACGAGCCATCCGACCAAGTGGGACAATGGCTTCTTCGACATGCTGTTCAAGCATGAGTGGACGTTGACGCATAGCCCCGCCGGTGCATCGCAATGGGCGCCGATCACCATTGCCGAAGAAGACAAGCCTGTTGACGTCGAGGATGCCTCGATCCGCACCATCCCGATGATGACCGATGCCGACATGGCACTGAAGGTCGATCCGATCTACCGTGAGATTTCGCTGAAGTTCAAGGATGATCAGGATCATTTCTCGGAAGTCTTCGCCCGCGCCTGGTTCAAGCTGACGCACCGTGACATGGGGCCGAAATCCCGGTATTTCGGACCGGACGTTCCCGCAGAAGACCTGATCTGGCAGGACCCTGTCCCCGAAGGCTCCACGAGCTACAATGTGGCTGCCGTACAGGCCAAGATCGCCGCTTCGGGCCTTCCGGTCGCAGATCTGGTTGCCACCGCCTGGGACAGCGCCCGCACGTTCCGCGGTTCGGACAAGCGCGGCGGCGCCAATGGCGCACGTATCCGCCTTGCTCCGCAGAAGGACTGGGAAGGCAACGAGCCCGCCCGTCTTTCCCATGTGCTTTCGGTTCTTGAGCCGATTGCCCGTGAAACCGGTGCGAGCATCGCGGATGTCATCGTTCTGGCCGGCAATTACGGCGTGGAACAGGCCGCGAAAGCGGCTGGCTTCGATATCGCCGTGCCGTTTGCACCGGGCCGCGGCGACGCTTCCGCCGAGCAGACGGATGCTGACAGCTTCGCTCCGCTCGAGCCGCTGGCGGATGGTTTCCGCAACTGGATCAAGAAGGACTATGTTGTCAGCCCCGAAGAACTGCTGCTGGACCGCGCCCAGCTTCTCGGCCTGACTGCGCCGGAACTGACAGTACTTATCGGCGGTCTGCGCGTCATTGGCGCCAATTACGGCGGTGCGACACATGGCGTGTTCACTTACAAGCCCGGCGCCCTGACGACCGACTTCTTCACGACGCTGACGGATATGGCCTATTCTTGGGTCCCGACCGGCAACAATCTCTATGAGATTCGTGACCGCAGGACTGGCGTGGCGCGATACACCGCCACTCGTGTCGATCTCGTGATCGGCTCGAACTCGATCCTGCGTGCCTATGCGGAAGTCTACGCACAGGACGACAACAGGGAAAAATTCGTCCGCGACTTCATCGCCGCCTGGACGAAGGTGATGAACGCCGACCGTTTCGATCTTCTGTAACGAGCCTGTTTGCCATTAAAAAGCGCCTCCCTGAGCGATCGGGGAGGCGCTTTTGTTTTCGGCTTCTCGTAGATCGGCTTGGCGCTCTCACACGCGTTGCGCAAATGTGCTGGACGCGGCGGCGGTTCACCGACGGTCGGAAGACGGTACCGGACGCTCCGGGGATGATTTCTCCGCCCCTTGCGACGGGGTTCTGCCGCTCTTTTCATTCTCGTGGGCATCCGGTCCGGCCACGATGACGCCGCGGCCCTGTTCCTCGCGCTTCTTCTCTGCGAAGTCGCCGGGTTCCTTGTTGCGGTCCATGAATAATCTCCCTCGTTTGGTTTCTGTCAGGAATTCAACGGTCGTCCCGGGCAGAGGTTCCAGCCTTTTCGCGGGGGAAGAATGTTTCTATTCATAATGATCTTTGCTATTAAAATGAATAGATAAGTCATGTTATGGCGGCGTGCAGGGTGATTGCCACGATTGCCCTGTGCCACGTTTGTTTCCACGCCTCGGCCTCGGCTCGACAACCGGACGGTAATTGCATTGGGTTTCTGGCATTCCATGACCTGGCACACGGAAGGGATCAGCGTCACCGCGCCGGTCAAGTGGCGCCAGTTCGACGGGCTGGTCAGCGCTTTCTGGGAGGCGGAGAGCCAAGTGGGGGCGAAGGGGTATTATCTCGCCGCCGATCCGCGAATCATGATTTTCTTCAACGACGTCTCGTCACGGATCCGCATATCAAATCGCGACGGCGAGCTTTCGCAACATTCGCGGCCGATGACGCGGGCGGTTTACGTGCCGGCAGGCGTGCCCATGTGGACGGGCAGCAACGCCACGCATCGTTTTTCCCATCTCAACCTGCATATCCACAAGGACCGGCTTCTGCGCTTCCTGTCCCCGGCGGTCGGCGGTTCGGCGGCCATGACCGCGTTACGCCGTCCGGTCGAGATACAGGATATCGGCGGAGTGGAAACCCTGGCGGGCCTGCTGGTGGATGAACTGGCCGAGCCGCAGAAACATCCGCTTTATGCCGAAAGCCTCGTCGGCAGTATTGTTGCCGGCTTGCTGGATATTCCCGGACCAACGCCCGAGCAGGCCAATGGCAGGCTGACGCAGGCGCAGATGAACCGGTTACTCGCCCGCGTGGAAAAGCGTGGTGATGACCGCATGACGGTCGCCGAGATGGCCGATATTGTCGGGCTGTCGGAAAGCTGGTTCGCCACGGTGTTTCGCCAGACAACCGGCAAAACACCTCTGCAATGGCAACTTGAGCGGCGTATCGATGCCGCACAGAAACTTCTGCTGGAAGGCGATCTGACGGTGGCCGATGTTGCTGCCCAGCTCGGTTTTTCCGATCAGGCTCATCTCACCAAGGCTTTCCGTCAGTCCGTGGGTAACACGCCTGCTGCCTGGCGACGTCTGCACAGGCTGCTTTGAAAAGGCGGGATTTGCGTCGTGATGCGTAGGCCGTGGTGGGCGACCGCCTGTTTGAATCTCGGGCAAGCCAGAGCATGACATCGTGCATCAGGAAATATCCACAATATATTGAAGTATTGTGGATATCTTACATCACCATGTCTTGCGCAGAGTAACCGAAAACGCCCTGCCCGGATTGTAGAAGTCTGCTCCGAACCCGCCATAAGAAACGTGTTTTTCGTTGAAAAGGTTGGAGACATTGACATCCAGCGAGGCGGTTTCCTGGATCTTGTAGCTGAATGCCGCATCCACGGTCACACTGCTTCCGGTTTCGACCTTGTTGGCGTTGTCGAAATAATAGGCGCCGGTATAGCGGCCGCCGAGACCGAACGTCATGTCACCGAAATGTTCGTTGCCCGCAAGCGTATAGTTGACCCATAGCGAGGCCTGATGTTCGGGTACAAACTGCGGCCTGTTGCCGACATTGCCGCCAGTGCCGTTTTCGGTGATTTCCGCATCGAGATAGGAATAGGCTGCCGTCAGGCTGAGACTGTCTGTGACCTCAGCCTTGGCCTCGAGGTCAAGACCACGCACACGCACCTCGCCGATCGTTGTGGGCAGGCTGGTGATCGGGCTTGTGACGGTGATGTTGTTCTTTTTCAGATCGTAGATCGAGGCGGTGAAGAGAGCCGGGAAAGCGTCCGGACGGTACTTTACGCCGAGTTCGATCTGTTCGCCGCGCTCCGGCTCGACGGTGAGACCGGACGCGGGCACAACCGATTCAGCATAGCTGATATAGGGCGCGATCTCGTTGGTAATCTTGTAGGACACACCAATGCGCTTCGTAAGTTCGCTGATGTCGCCGCTCGCCGTCGTGCGGTTCAGCCGGTTTGTCTGGTCGGTGTCGATCCAGTCGTTTCTAAGGCCGGCGCTGATGGTGAGCCTGTCGAAGAAGGTCAGGTCCTGCTGCAGATAGAGCGCTCTTGTCTTCTGGTCCGTCAGGGAGTCCGCATAGAGCGGCACGGAAGAGGGCGCGCCGGTATAGATCGGGTTCATCCAGTTGATGCTCGGTGCAGCGCCAAAGTAGCTTTTGCTGCCGGAGGTGTAGTCATTATAGAAAACACCGACCAGGCTGCGGCTTTCGACGTTGTCGAACCGCGTGTCATATTGCAGGCGCGTGTCGATCAGGAAGTTTTCGGTTTCGGTGTCGTTGCCGAAGTAAGAACGATTGGCGATGGTCGAACCGTTGGTCGGCGTCGACGATATATAGGCATAACCGAAGTCCGTATTCGCCTTGCTGTAGCGGGCGTTGGAACTCAGCGTCAGGCCGGATCCGAAATCGTGATCGAACATCACGCTCAGCGAGTTGCGGTTCGTGCCACGATAGTTGTAGTCGGGTTCTCCGAAGAAGCGGCTCCGGTCGAAATGCGAGCCGACGGGATGGCCGCCGCCACCGGGGACGCCATCCTTGTTAAGATGGTCGTAAACGACAGTGAGGCTGGTGGCGTCGGTCGGACGCCAGGTAAGACCGCCCATGAAGAATTTCTCGTCGTCGCGGGAATAGTCATATTCCGCATCTGCGTTGCGAAGCTTGCCGGTCAGACGATAGGACAGAGTGTCGTCGCCGGTAATGTTGTCGCCGAAATCGAAGCCGGTCTCGGCGCGGCCATAAGAACCGCCGGTCACATAGGCTTCGCCGAAGCGCGCATGTTTAGGCACTTTCGTCGCGTAATTTACCGAACCGCCGGGGTCCGAAACACCGAAGGTCGTGGAGTTGCCGCCCTTTAAGACCTCGACGCGCTCATAGGCATAGGTTTCTTCGCGCAGCGCGCCGAAGGGGCGGCCGAGCGTCAGGCCGTCGCGGTACATGTAAGCGTCGAAACCGCGAATCTTGAAATAGTCGAAACGGTCGTCGGAGCCATAAAAATCCGTGGTGACGCCGGCGGTATATTGCAGTGCTTCTTCCACCGTCTGCACGCCGCGCTGCTGCATTTCCTTGGCGGTGATGACAGAGACAGAGGCAGGTGTGTTGAGAATATCGGTCGCCATCTTGCTGCCGCTCGTCGTGCGGGTGGCGACGATCGATTTCTGATCATTGTCGCCGCTGTCGATGGTGATGGTCTCCAGAACCGTGCTGCCGCCTGTGTTGGCAGCCTCCTGCGCCACGAGAGGGTCGGGCATGGAAGCGGCAAGCGCCGTGCAGGCCAGCAGGGCCGCTTTCCCGTGGAGACGTCGCGCGGATTTGCGGTTTCTGCCTTGGATTTCGATATCCATTGGTAGGTTCCAGAAATTAATGCCCCGATCGCCGTTTTCACGGACCACTCTCAATGCGCCCAATAACTTGAGAAAGTTTGTCCGGTATTGTAGATTTTTGCGGTTTTGTACAAAACCCCGGAAATTTCACCGCTGTTGCGGAAGCATTTCCTCACCGGACTTGACGGGGGCAATTGAAGCTGAGAATTCAAGTCCACTTTTGAACTTTGAAAGCCTCGCTCATGCCCCGCCTGTTTTGTGGTCTTCTACCGGTCTTCGTGTTTTTTCTGTCCGTGATCGCACAGAATACAGCTGTGGCGGAGGAGACGGCACCCTATCCCGTCACCATCAAACATGCTTTCGGCACGACGACGATTGCGAAGAAGCCCGAGCGGGTCGCCACTGTCGCGTGGGCCAACCATGAGGTGCCGCTGGCGCTTGGCATCGCGCCCGTCGGTTTTGCCGCCGCCAACTTCGGCGATGATGACGGCGACGGGCTGCTGCCCTGGGCGGCAAAGCGGCTAGCCGAGCTCGACGCGTCAAAGCCTGTGCTGTTCGACGAGGGTGACGGTATCGATTTCGAGGCTGTGGCGGCAACGCAGCCGGATGTCATCCTCGCGGCCTATTCCGGCCTCAGCCAGTCGGATTACGACACGCTCAGCCAGATCGCGCCGGTGGTCGCTTATCCTGTCTCGCCATGGGCGACGGACTGGCGCGACATGATCCGGCTGAATAGCGCCGGTCTTGGAATGGCCGCAGAAGGGGAGGCGCTCATCAAGCGCATCGAGGGCGAAATAGCCGAGGTCGTTGCCGGCCACCCGCAACTGAAGGGCAAGTCGGCCATGTTTGTCACCCATCTCGACGCCACAAATCTCAGCGTTGTCAATTTCTATACGGCCAATGATACCAGAGTGAAGTTCTTCAAAGATCTTGGCCTTGCGTCCCCCAAAAGCGTCGCGGAGGCAACGAGGCCTGGGCAATTCGCTGCCGGTATCAGCGCCGAGCGCGTCGATGCCTTCGACGATGTCGATATCATCGTGACCTATGGTAGCGAGCCGCTGCTGAATGCCATGCGCGCTGATCCGCTTCTCGCCCGGATGCCTGCCGTCTCAAACGATGCTGTCGTTATGCTGGGGCGCGATCCGCTCGGCACGGCTTCTAATCCAACGCCTCTGTCGATTTCATGGGTGTTGAAGGACTATGCCGATCTTCTGGCAAGGGCCGCCGGCAAGTCCGGGAAATCACAGTGACAATGTCCGGATCCGGCAAAGCGGCTGCCGTGCTTTTGGCCGGGCGCTCGAACCGCGTGCGATCGGCATGGCTTGGCGCGGTGCTGGCGCTTCTCTCGCTGCTTTGTGCGCTGTCCGTCGCCATCGGCACGCGTGACGTCTCATTCACGGATATTGTTGGTGGGCTCAGCGGCCGCGTCGAGACGGTTGCCGAGGCAGCGGTTGCCGTGCGTTTGCCGCGCACGCTGCTTGCCCTGCTTTCCGGGGCGGCACTCGGGCTGGCCGGTGCCATCATGCAGGGTGTCACGCGCAATCCGCTTGCCGATCCCGGTATTCTCGGTGTGAACATGGGGGCGTCGCTCGCCGTCGTCATCGGCATCGTCTGGTTCGGCATCGCCTCGGCTCATGCCTTCATCATGGTCGCAATTGCAGGGGCGGGGGTATCGGCGGTTTTCGTTTATGTTGTCGGTTCGCTCGGCCGAGGCGGGGCGACCCCGCTGAAACTCGCACTTGCGGGTGCCGCCACCTCCGTCGCCTTTTCCTCGCTCGTCATCGCCGTGGTGTTGCCGCGCAGCGATATCGCCGGCGGCGTCCGCGCCTGGCAGATCGGTGGTGTCGGCGGGGCGACCTTCGAACGTATCGAGACCGTATTGCCCTTTCTGGCTGCCGGTTTCGTCATAAGCCTGCTTTCGGCGCGGAAGTTGAATTCACTGGCGCTTGGCGACGAGCTGGCCGCCGGCCTTGGAGAAAACGTTGCCGTCGCCAGAGCCATGGCATCCTTCGGCGCCATTCTTCTGTGCGGCGCTGCCACCGCCATTTGCGGCCCGATCGGTTTTGTCGGTCTGGTGGTGCCTCACCTCTGCCGCTCGCTGGTCGGGGTGGACAATCGCTGGCTCCTTCCGTTTTCTGCACTTGGAGGCGCCTGTCTGCTGCTAGCCGCCGATATTGTCGGCCGCATCGTCGCGCGGCCCTCCGAACTCGATGTCGGTATCGTCACGGCGTTGGTCGGCGCGCCCTTTTTCATCTGGATCGTCAGACGGCAGAGGGTGCGTGAGCTGTGAGTATGTTTCCGTCAGTCGTCGAAACGCTGGGTTTCAACCGCCGCCGTCGGCAAGGCCGGCGCCGTGTCGTCATCTTTTGCCTGCTGACGCTTCTCATCGCAGCTTTTGCACTCACGCTGACGCTCGGCCAATCATTCACCCCGCCCGGTCAGGTGATCCGCGTGCTGCTCGGCGAGGACATCGCCGGCGTCAGCTTTACCGTCGGACAATTGCGCCTGCCACGCGCGCTGCTGTCGGTGCTGGCCGGGCTGAGCTTCGGGCTTGGCGGCGTCGCCTTTCAGATCATGTTACGCAACCCGCTCGCCAGCCCCGACATTATCGGCATCAGCTCCGGCGCCAGCGCCGCCGCCGTCTTTGCCATCGTCGTATTGCAGATGAACGGACCGCTGGTTTCGGTTGTCGCCGTCGTCGCCGGCCTTGGCATCGCCCTGCTGGTCTATCTCCTCTCCTTCCGCAACGGCGTGGCCGGAACGCGTCTGATCCTTGTCGGCATCGGTGTTTCCGCCATGCTGGAAAGCATCATCGCCTATATTCTCTCCGTCGCGCCGGCCTGGACACTGCAGGAGGCGATGCGCTGGCTGACCGGCAGTGTCAATGGCGCCAAACTTGCCCAGACACTGCCGCTTGCCATCGCGCTGGTTTTTTTCGGCGGCCTGCTTCTCAGCCGTGCACGGGATCTCGAGACGCTCAGGCTCGGTGATGATGCCGCCGCGGCACTCGGCGTTCGGGTCGGGGCAACACGCATCATCGTCATCGTCGCAGCCGTTGGCATGATCGCCTTTGCTACGGCCGTCTCGGGGCCGATCGCCTTCGTTGCGTTCCTGTCCGGACCAATTGCAGCGCGTATCGTCGGCAGCAATGGATCGCTGCTCCTTCCCGCCGCACTGGTCGGGGCGGTGCTGGTGCTGGCGGGTGACTATTGCGGCCAGTTCCTGCTGCCCGGCCGTTACCCGGTCGGCGTCGTCACCGGTGCGCTCGGTGCACCCTATCTGATTTATCTGATCGTGCGGGTCAACCGCAGCGGAGGCTCGTTATGACCGGCCACTCTCTTTCCCTAAGCGGCCTCTCGGCCGGCTATGGCGACAGCCTCATCATAGAAGGGTTGGACCTCACCGTCCCGCGCGGGAAGATCACGGTTATCGTCGGCGCGAATGCCTGCGGCAAGTCCACTCTGCTACGCATCATGTCGCGGCTCGTCACACCGCGCGCCGGTCAGGTCCTGCTCGACGGCAAGTCGATCCATCGCCTGCCTTCCCGGGAACTGGCTCAGCGGATGGGTCTCCTGCCGCAATCGCCGATAGCGCCTGAAGGTATCGTGGTTGCGGATCTCGTCAGCCGTGGGCGACATCCGCATCACGGCCTGTTCGCACGCTGGACACGTGAGGATGACGAAGCGGTTGCCGCAGCACTCGTCGCCACCGACACGGTCAAGCTTGCCGAACGGCCGGTGGATGAATTATCGGGCGGTCAGCGGCAACGCGTGTGGATCGCCATGGCGCTTGCCCAGCAGACCGACATATTGCTCTTGGATGAGCCGACCACCTTCCTCGATATCAGTCATCAGGTCGAGGTGCTGGACCTTCTCACAGACCTCAACCAGTCGCGTGGGACCACCATCGTCATGGTGCTGCACGATCTCAATCTCGCAGCCCGTTATGCCGATCATCTCGTCGCCATGAGGGGCGGAAAGCTGCATGTCTTCGGCACGCCGGAAGGCGTTTTGACGGAAGAGAATGTCCGCCACGTTTTTGGTATTGAAAGCCGTGTCATCACGGATCCGACATCGGGCAAGCCGATGATGCTGCCGATCGGGCGGCATCGGACCGTCGAGGGGAAATAATAACGTATCTCTTTAAGATACGGTTCTGTTGACTTCTGCGCGTATCTGTTTATGATACGAACATCAAGAGGCAGGCAATGATCCGTTCTTTTAAAAACAAGCTGACTGCTTCGATTGACGACGGATCTGTGAAGAAGGGATTTCCCTCCGATATGCTACGCCGCGCCCAGCAACTGCTCACAATCTTGGATGCGGCAAACACGGTTGAAGACCTTCGGTCACCGCCCGGTAATCGTTTGGAAAAGCTTTCCGGCGACCGTGAGGGCCAATATTCGATCCGGATCAACAAGCAGTGGCGCATCTGTTTCGTCTGGACGCAAGCAGGGCCGGAAAGCGTGGAAATAACCGACTATCACTAGTCGGTTATTCTCGTGGAGAGGCTCATGACAAATCGGCCAAGGAGGGCCAGCGAGCATGACAATCAGTAAATCGCCTCCGATCCATCCGGGCGAAATCCTGCGGGAACTCTATCTTGAGCCGCTGGGGATGTCGGCATACGCGCTCGCAAGGCACCTCAATGTTCCGCGCACCCGCATAGAAAGGATTGCGGGAGAGAAACTTGGTATCACCGCGGACACCGCTTTGCGTCTGGCAAAGTTTTTCAAGACCACCCCGGAATATTGGCTGAACTTGCAGAACGCTTTTGACATTAAGGCGGCTGCAGCGAGGCTGGAAACGGACCTTGCGAATATCAAGGAACTGGAAGCCGCGTAGTTGTCAGCCTCCTGTCCCATCACGGCCAAGCCGCATAGGATGGCGGCGGCATGTTCTGCTTCTGCCTTGCCGTTCTTCTGAAACGGCCAGGAGAGATCCCCTCGTTGCGGGTGAAGAAGCGATTGAAGTAGCCGGGGTCCTGAAACCCCAGTCGAAACGCGATTTCAGCGACTTGCAGCGAAGAGTTCAGAAGAAGGTCGCGCGCCTCTGACAGGAGTTCCCGGTGGATATAGGCCTGTGGCGAAAGCCCCGTGGCCTTGCGGACCGCGAATCCCAGTCGCTCGCGGGTAACGCCGAGATGGTGTGCATAATCTTCGACGGCCCATTGATCGTGCTTGTGCTGGCTCACCAGAAGGACGAAACGTTCGGTGAGGCCGCCCGGGGTGGAGACGGCGGCAGCAACATCGGCGATGGCGTGCTGACAGACCCGGACAAGGGTGACGCAGAGCAGGCTGGCGATGATCGTGTCGGAACCGGTCGCTGCGCGGACATTTTCGCTCGCGATTGTCTGGAGATAAGCCTCCAGTTCCTTTTGGTCCTGTTCTTCGGGTGTCTGTACCAGAATACGCTGCAGTATCGCGCGTACGGCGTTTGCGCTCGTGCCCGTCGGCATCGCGTGAGCCAGCCCGATTTCGGTGGTCGTCAACAGCGATCCGCGGCTTCCGGCGCTCAGTCTCACGCGGCCGGCCGGGCCTATGGGCAGCCAGATGAGCCCCGGCGAAGGGACATCCAGCCTCTTATCGCCCTGCGTGATCTCCGCTTCCCCGACAGAAAGCAAAAGCATGTGGGCGCTGTCTGCTTCCAGCCGGAATTCCGATACGCGCAGCGAGGAGGCGAAGGTGCGTGCCGTGATCTCCACGCGATTGGCGGCAAACTGGCTGTGCAGCGGCATTCAACCTCCAAAAGTGCAATAATGCACTACACTAGTGCATTTTATATGCAACTGTCATTGCTAAACTTCGATCAGCGCGTGGGGAGTCTTGAGGAGAAGGGCTGCCCGATCAAGCGCTTTGGGAGGAACATCATGAACAATTTGAAGCGCAGAACGCTGTTCTGCCTGCTCTCCGGTGCTGCCCTGTCTGCAGTGTCTTTCAGTCATGCCACTGCGCAGGACCGCACTTCCGTAAAGATTGGCTATGCTGTGTCAAAAAGCGGCGCCAATGCCACCGGCGCGGGTATCACGACCATTCCGAACTACAAATTATGGGTGAAGGAGGTCAACGATGCCGGCGGCCTCACGCTGCCCGATGGTAAGCGCTTGCCAGTTGATGTGGTCGAATATGACGACCGTTCCTCGGCCGAGGACGCGGTGCGGTTCACCGAGCGGCTGGCCAGCCAGGACAAGGTGGATTTCATCCTGCCGCCCTGGGGCACGGGATTTAATCTGGCGGTTGCGCCGCTCTATGACCGTTTCGGCTTTCCGCAGCTCGCGGTGACCGGCGTCACCGACAAGGCCCCCGATTTCGCCGCGCGCTGGAAGAAGAGCTTCTGGATGCTGGGCGGGGGGCACGACTATGCCAATGCACTGGCCGACGTTTTGAAAGCCGCCCGCGAAGCAGGCCAGATCAACGATAGGGTGGCCGTGATATCTGTCGCGGACGGCTTCGGTATCGATCTCATCAAGGCCGCGCGACCCGCACTGAAGGAAGCAGGTTTTACGCTTGCTTATGACAAGTCCTATCCGGTCGGCACGTCCGATTTTGCCGCGCTTGTTAACGAGGCCGAAGCAAGCGGTGCGGACAGTTTCATCGCCTTCTCCTACCCGCCGGACAGTTTCGCGGTAACGAAGCAGGCGCAGACTGCACGATATAATCCGAAGGTGTTCTATGTCGGTGTCGGCGGTGCTTTCCCGATTTTCCCGAAAGTTTCCGATGGCAAGCAGGAAGGTGTCATCAGCATCGGCGGCGTCGATGGCAGCAGCGACAGGATCGAGGATTATTTCAAGCGTCACGAAGCCTTCATCGGCACCAAGCCGGACAGCTGGGCAAGCGCCATCACCTATGCGAGCCTCGAAATGCTGGCCCAGTCAATCCAGCGCGTCGGGCTCGACAAGGCGGCGGTGGCAGGCGAGCTTTCGACGGGAAGCTTCGACACCGTTATCGGCCCGGTCAAACTTGAAGACAACCAGCTTCGTCAGCTGTGGTGGGCGGGGCAATGGCAGGGCGAGCGTTTCGTGGCGATTGCGCCCGCGGATCGTGCCGGTGCGGCCAAGCCCGTTGTCCCGAAGCCGCAATGGTAAGCCCTTTCCGGCCGGGGCCGTGAACCCGGCCGGAAGGCTTCGGCCATGTTCCAGACTGGAGACATTTCCTTGTTCTTATCCACCCTCATCTTCGGCTTGATGCTGGGAGGGACCTATGCGCTGATCGCGCTTGGACTTTCGCTGCAATATGGCATCGCCCGCATCATGAACCTCGCTTATGGCGAAGTGCTGATCGCGGCTGCCTTCATCACCTTCGTTCTGTTTTCCGGTTACGGGCTTTCGCCGCTCTGGTCGCTTTTCATCATCGTACCGCTCGGTTACGGCCTGTCTTTCGCGATCTACCGGGTCATGATGCGACCGCTGGTGCGCCGTTCAGGCGGCTCCGGCCGTCTGGAAGTCGATTCCATTCTGGCAACCTTCGGACTGCTCTTCGTTATCCAGGGCATCATGCTCGTGGCGTTCGGTGGCAACTACCACTCTTATTTCTATCTGGCCGACGGCGTCGATGTCTTCGGCACGACGGTGGCAATGAACCGGCTTCTGTCTTTCGGCTTGTCCGTCCTGATTGGCGGTGGGCTTTATCTGGCGCTCACCCACAGCCGCTGGGGTCTTAACCTGCGGGCAGTGGCGCTGTCGCCCCGTTCCGCGCCGCTGGTCGGCATCGATGTGAACCGTGTGGCTTCCCTCGGCTTTGCTCTCGGTGGCGCACTCGCCGTGGCGGGCGGGGTGATGATCTCGATGTACCAGACCTTCTCCGCTTCCTATGGCGTGGTCTTCACCATGAAGGCGCTTGTCGTCGTCATCATGGGCGGTGTCGGCAATCTGCTCGGCGCGCTGGTCGCCGGGCTGCTGCTCGGTCTCGTGGAAACCTTTGTGCTGGTTTATGTCGATCCCGGCCTCACACTTGCCGCCACCTACCTGCTCTTTCTCATGGTCCTGCTTTGGCGTCCGGAAGGCATCTTCGCAAGGAGGGGCAATTGATTCCGCTTCTAATCGGCCTCGCCGCAGCCGCGCTGCTGGCGCTTTCCCCCATCTTCTTCGATGCCTATGGTGTCGGCGTCATCATCGGCCTTCTCGGTTATGCCACGCTTGCTTCCGCCTGGGCCATGTTCTCCGGCCCGACCCGCTATATATCGCTCGCCACCGTCGCCTTTTTCGGTGTCGGGGCCTATACGGTCGCGGTGCTGAGCGAGGTCTTGCCCTGGCCGCTCGTCCTACTGTGCTCCGCCCTTGTCGGCGCGGCGCTTGCCTTCGTCGTCGGGCTTTCCACGCTGCGCGTTGCCGGCATTTATTTCGTGATCTTTTCTTTCGGCCTTGCCGAACTCATCCGACAGCTCATCACCTGGTATGAAGTGAATGTGACCGGAACGCTCGGGCGCTATATCTTCCTGCCGCTGGAGCCGCAGCATGTCCTCTGGCAATTGCTGGCGCTGGCCGCCGTTACTCTTGTCCTGTCGACTCTCATTGACCGCAGCAAGCTCGGCCTGGCGCTGAAGGCAATCGGCGATGATGAGGTGGTGGCCGCCCATGCAGGAATTAATCTTGCTCGCACCAAGCTGACGCTCTTCGTGCTGTCTGCCACCATCATCACGCTTGTTGGCGCCATCCAGGCCCCGCGCTGGGTCTATATCGAGCCGGCCATCG
>Ga0137300_1116_pt1 | contig 18962 bp, 16 predicted proteins | sample RamsorwD2O_NANAE_FD_97190 | JGI IMG/M metagenome (GOLD analysis project Ga0137300, IMG submission 97190) | Mouse cecal microbial communities from Vienna, Austria - N-Acetylneuraminic acid amended with D2O_NANAE | ecosystem: Host-associated > Mammals > Digestive system > Large intestine > Cecum... | reverse complement strand
CAGGCGATCCTGGCTGCGCTGTTTGCGCGCCAGTCCACCGGCCGTGGCCGACACGTGCAGATGGCGCTCTACGACTGCGGCGTGATGATCACGTCCTACTACGGCATGGAAGCCTTGCTCAAGGCCGGCGATCCACCCAAGTTCGGCAATGCGCATCCGTCCATCGTGCCGTACGGCGTGTTCGAGGCCGCCGATGGCCCGCTGGTGATCACGGTCGGCAACAACGGACAGTTCCAGCGCTTCTGCCGCGAGGTCATCGACTGCCCCGAATGGGCCGATGACGAACGCTTTGCCACCAACACGGCGCGCTCGGCCCATCGCGATGTACTCCTCGCGGAGGTACGGGAGCGGCTGCAGCGCTTTACGCGCGCCGAGCTGCTGCAACGCCTGACGGCCGCGCAGATTCCGTGCGGCGAGGTGCTGGGCATGCTGGATGCCTTGCAATCGGAACGCACCGCGCAGGCTGGCCTGCTGCATCGCTTCGAGGACAGCGAGGCCGGTGCCCAGGCGGTGCTCGCCCCGCCGTATGCGCTCGATGGGCAGCGACTGCCCGTTCGCATGCCGCCGCCCCACATGGGAGAGCACACACATGAAGTGTTCAAGGAATTGCTAAAGCTCGACGACAGCGCCATCGCGGATCTGCAATCCAGAGGCGTGATTTGACACCCCGAATTTTCGATCGACAGGAGACAAGACAATGACCAAGCTGCTAATCAGCCGCCGCCAGGTACTGAAGGCCGGCGCTGCCGCGTCGATGGCCGCCGTGATGCCCTCGGTGCTGGCCAAGACCGGCTGGCCCGACAAGTTCATCAAGATGGTGGTCGCATTCCCTGCCGGTGGCCCCACCGATACCGCCGCGCGCATCGTGGCGCAGAAGCTGTCGGGACGGCTCGGCCAGCAGGTCATCATCGAAAACAAGCCCGGCGCATCGGGCTCGATCGGCACCGCCAGCTTTATCCGCAGCCCCGCCGACGGCTACAACCTGTCGATGTTCGGCATGCCGGCCTTGCTGGCGCCGCTGATGTACAAGACCAATGCCTACGATGTGAAGAAGGACTTTCTGTCCGTGGCCACGGTCTACGTACTGCCGATGGCCATCGTCATCAACCCGGCCGTGGTGCCCCATGTCGAAACGCTGCCTGATCTGATCCGCTTCGCCAAGGCAAGCAAGACGCCGTTGAGCTACACCAGCTCCGGCACCGGCAGCTTCGGCCATCTGGCCATGGAGCAGTTGAAGGACCTAGGCGGTTTCGATGTGCTGCACGTGCCTTACCGTGGTAGCGCGCCCGCCGTGGCTGACCTGCTCGGCGGCCAGGTGGGCATCATGTTCGCCGACGTCGTGGCGGCCCTGCCTCATATCCGCGCCGGCAAGCTCAAGGCCATCGCGCTGAGCTCGCCCAACGCCCGCGTGCTGTTGCCTGGCGTGAAGACCGTGTCGGAGCAAGGCTTCCCGGGCTTCGACTTCGACTCTTGGGGTGGCCTGATCGCGCCACTGGACACGCCGCAACCCATCGTCGACCGGATCGCCAGCGAAACGCGCGACATCATCGGCAAGGACAAGGAGTTGCAGCAGAAGCTGGTCAGCGCAGGGGCGATTGCATCGTTCCAGGACGGCAAGGAGATGCAGGCGCGCCTCAACAAGGACTACGACCGCTGGAGCGCCATCGTCAAGGCCAAGGGCATCAGTGCAAGCTGACGCTCGCTAGCGGTGGTGGTTAGCCTCTATGAACGGTTCCACCAATCCGTTGCATTGACCGGTTGAATCCGCAGCATGAACGGCCATCCGCCGACGCAGCCGAACCGCCCAACCCTCCTGGCTGACCGTCGGCTACACTGAGTTTCGTCCGAGTTCGGCGTTATTTATGACCTCGGGAGAAGCTTCCCGATTGCCTGATGCCGGACTCCTTACCCAGGATGCTGCGCATGACGATTCCCGACACACCGGCTGAAGCCCACGCTCCGGGCACCTGGCGGTTCCGCGCCGGCATTGGTGTCTTCGTGCTCGCGTACGCGGTTTGGGGCCTCGTCCCAATCGCAGCCTTTGCGGGCGTATCCGCCACCGGTATCGCGACGCTGACGGGCGGGATCGTGGTCGTCAATAAGATCATGCTGCTGGCTAGCATCGCAGTGATGGGCAAGCCGGGATTCGAGCGGCTGAAGGCTCTGCTGTTGCGCCGCCTCAGCCCTCCTGGCGACACCGTGGGGCCGACACGTCACGCCATCGGCCTCGTGATGTTCTGCCTGCCACTGGCCTCGGCCATGTTCGAACCCTACGTGGATGCGATCTGGCCCGGGCTTCGGCCAAAGATGTGGGAGGCACAGTTGGTCGGCGACCTGATGCTGGTCGCAAGCTTCTTCGTGCTCGGCGGCGATTTCTGGAACAAGTTTCGGGCGCTGTTCACCCGTACTACGAGAACGCTGGATGATGGCGGGTCGGGGTCTCGCGCGTGACCAGAAATATTGGTGACGTGGCGAAAATGTCCTGCGTGACGACGGGATTTGGTCGTCGAAATCTGTCAGGGTCGCGAGGGTGCGTAGAAGCTAACATGCGACGAAAATAAGCCTACGAAGGTCGCAGGTTGGGTGACGGTGCAAGGGTCAGTCACGACATGAAGCGGCCTATGCATGTATGCCCGAAGCATTTCAGTCCCTCCGGTGCAGGGGATAGGTTCCTTAACGTTTGGCTGGAGTAGCGGAACCCGCGCAACAAGCACGTCCTTCTTGAATGGGCGGGCACTTGACCGAGCCATACGAACAGAAGACACAACAGTCGCCAGACTTCGGGGAAAGCAAGGCTTTGCACCTCGTGCATTCATAGAAATAGATGCAAGCGTCAGTCGGCATCACTTCGACCGACACGTATCCGCAATGCGGGCAGGTCAACGCGGACTCAAGCATGGTTGTCGTCATTTTCATTGCTCCCATGCACAAAAATCGGCTGTGAATCGTCAACAATTCTACCGCCAAGACGAACATCGCTTTCTGGCCGATACCGGCCGACCGTGGCAAGGTCTCGCCGCGAGCAGGAGTGGGTTCGCACTGCTTACGTAATTGTGAATAGTTTCTGTATTAGTGCAGGGCTAACGCTAACGTTGATATATAGGAAAAGGCGAGGGCGAGAGGGCGCACCCATCTGCGGCGAGCCAGCGTTGCGCTCGTCGCTTGCGGATTCGCTTATCGTGCCGACCTATCGCTCTGCAGCTTGGTGGGCACCGTCAAGATAGGGGTCACGAGCGCTGTTTCTCGCGCCGTCAGTGAAGACATCGCGTGGGCGATGCACTTGATCCATGGTGGTTCCATGGTTTTGAGGTGACGTATCGGCAGCGGATGCCAATGGCGCAATGGAGGCCAGGGTGGCAATAAGCGAGGCGGTGAGGATCAGTCGACGGGGTGTATTCATTATGCTCTCCTTTGAGTTGCGCAGTAGAAAGCCCCTGCGTGGAGAAAAGTCTAGGCCCTTGTCCGCTACCGATTGATGGCTAAACAATTACGTTATTGAAATGTAGATATGCGATAAATATGATTGAAAATTACAGATAGCCGTTAAGGTGGCCATTTCCATGGAAATATAATCGCCTCCTGTTTATGACAGAGCGATCAAGAATCGTGAGAAGGAAAGTAGTATTGATGATTCGAAAGCGGAGCCGCTTTCTACACGGATAGCGACGATGTTGCCCACTAGGTATGCGGGATTGTCCTATTGTCAGGAAATTCCAGTTGGAAGGACGTAGTGGCATTCAGTACGGAGCGAACAGAAACCGCTCCGTGGTGAAGGTCCATGATGGTTTTGACGATTGCAAGCCCAATTCCCGATGATTCACCAGAGTTGGCGCGCGCGGGGTCTGCGCGAAAAAAGCGGTCGAAGAGGAGGGATAGATGCTCCGGGGCAATGCCTGGTCCGACGTTTTCCACCTTAACTTGAGCGACACCTCCAGTGTGTCGACCGTGAACGGTTACTCTGGTGCCCTCATTGGCATAGCGGATTGCGTTTGAGAGCAAGTTACTTAACGCGCGTCGGAAGAGCGTTGGGTCTGCGAAAACCTTCCCTTGCGCATTCACCTGGATGGTTATTTGCCGTGCTTCCGCCAATGATTCAAAGTAGTCTGCCTGTCGATGCAGTTCCTCGCGAAGGTCGAGCTCCGTAGCGCGAATGGCTACCCGTGCATTGTCGGCTCTTGCCAGGAAGAGCATGTTCTCAATCATTCGAGAAAGGCGCTCATACTCTTCAACATTCGAGACCAGCAGCGATTGGTACTCTTCAATAGATCGGTCGCTGCTCAGTGCGACTTGGGTCTGTCCGAGCAGATTGGTAATTGGCGTACGGAAGTCGTGGGCAAGGTCCGCTGAAAACTGCGAAAGCCTATCGTACCGTTCGCGGAGACGGTCGATCATTCTCTGCAGGGCGCGCGCCAAATCATCTAATTCCGCAGGCAGCCTGGATGGATCAACGGGTAGCGCTCCACTTGTAAAGGTCACTGAGGCCGTGCCGGCTGCGATACTTCGCAATGGCGCCATGCCAGCCCGAAGCGCCGCGTATCCCAGCCCGCCTGCACCGACTGTGCCCAAGAGGACTGCGATAAATAGTTTCCAGCGATAGTCTCGCAGGAGGGAAACACGACTGCTAGCGACCTGATACAGTTCCACCACTACAGGTGATGCCTCACCGCTGACGCTAGCCTTGATAGTGGTCATGCGTACCGGCATGTCGCTCGGTGTGCTCCAGGCCTGAATTGACCCGGCCGCGTCCCGCACTTTGGCGTAAGCGCCGCCAGCAATCGGCTTTATCCCATACCTTGCACCGGCCGCCGCCAACTGCACGCCGCGCGCATCCAATATGCGGATGCCGAACTCCTCGTTTCCTTTCACCACGCCAAGTACCTCCTCCCATCGGTTTTCGGTGGGGGAGCTTCGAAGCTCAGCTAGTTCCTGTTGGGCTCGCGCGGCTTTGCGGAGAAGTTCAGCGTCGTCGCGATCGATGATTTGGCTTGCGAGGGAACCATACAGATAGATTCCCACGCCGGAAAAAGTTAGTCCGGCGATCAGGGCAAATGCAAGTGCGAGCCGAGCGGTAAGCGACCTTTTACGCATCAAGACTGTCGGTTCTCAAGGACGTAGCCGATGCCGCGGACGCTATGGATAAGTTTGGGAGCGTAAGTGTCATCCATCTTCGCTCGAAGGCGTCGAATCGCCACGTCCACGACGTTCGTGTCGCTGTCGAAGTTCATATCCCAAACGTGTGAGGCGATTTGCGTGCGACTAAGGACTTCGCCGTGTCGTCGCGCGAGGAAGTGGAGCAATGCGAACTCCCTGGGCGATAAGTCGATGCGTATTCCTCCTCGGGAGACTCGGTGACGCAAAAGGTCGATTTCCAAGTCCTCGATTTCGATGCGCTCAGCCTCGCGCGCTGGTCCGCGCCGCAGCAGCGTCCGGGCACGCGCTAGCAATTCTACGAAAGCAAAGGGTTTTGCGAGGTAGTCATCGCCGCCAAGCTCGAGCCCTTTCACTCTGTCCTCGACTTCATCGCGTGCGGTCAGGAAGAGCACGGGCGTATCTTTGTGTTCCCGGAGTTCCTTGAGCACCTCCCATCCGTTCATGCCAGGCAGCATGACATCAAGGATGACCAGGTCGTAGTCCCCGTCGATTGCGTGGTGCAGGCCATCCCGTCCAGTCGACGCAAGATCGACGACGAAGGATGACTCGGTGAGGCCCTTCCGGAGGTACTCGCCAGTCTTAGGTTCATCTTCGATTACCAAGATCTTCATGTTCTCATCCTCAACTGCACGGGGCCGCAGTTCAAACGATGCTGCCGATGATAACGGCGCAGGTTCGCCTATTGGATGACAAGACTGTAATCGTTTCGTCCCCGTTTGAAAGGGTGTTGCGTACATAGAATCGCCGCTAATTCTGGATGACCGGCGCCGACAGCGCCTGGAGTGAACCATGTGGATTGTGCGGCTTGCGCTACGTCGGCCATATACTTTTGTCGTCTTGGCAATACTTTTGCTTTTGGCCGGGCCGTTGGCCATTCTGCGCACGCCAACAGACATTTTTCCTTCCATTGACATCCCAGTTGTTAGCGTCGTGTGGAGCTACAACGGCCTTTCTGCGCAAGATATGTCGCAGCGGATCGTGACAGGATATGAGCGCTCCCTTACGAACAGCGTGGATGACATCGAGCATATCGAGTCCCAAACGCTACCGGGCGTAAGCGTTATCAAGGTGTTCTTTCACCCGGGGGCAGACATAAATCGCGCTATAGCCCAGACGACGTCCGGGGCACAATCGCTTTTGAAGACGATGCCACCAGGAACGACTGCTCCACTGGTGCTGAGCTACAACGCCTCGACCGTCCCAATCCTCCGGCTAGCCCTAGGCAGTGACACGCTTCCCGAGCAAGAACTCTACGATCTGGGGAACAGCTTTATCCGTACTCAGCTTGCAACCGTGCAAGGGGCATCAATTCCTCTGCCATACGGTGGCAAGGTCCGCCAGGTGGCTGTCGACCTCAATACGGAAGCACTGCAGGCGCGAGGTCTGTCGCCTCTCGATGTGGTCAATGCGATCAACGCCCAGAATCTCACCTTGCCGGGTGGAACGGCAAAGATTGGCGCGCTTGAATATCGGGTGGACCTGAATGGCAGTACCCAAACCATCTCGGCACTCAATGACTTGCCAATTCGCAGTGGGGCGGAAGGCACGGTCTACGTGCGTGACGTCGCTCAGGTACGCGACGGCTACGCTCCTCAATTGAATGTCGTTCGGCGTGACGGAAAGCGTTCGGCACTCTTGGAGATCGAGAAGAGCGGGAACGCGTCGACGCTCTCCATCATCTCGCAAATCAAGGCACTGCTACCGGACGTGACGGCCGGATTGCCGAAATCTCTGGTGGTGCAACCCATCTCCGACCAATCAATCTTCGTGACATCTGCTATTGACGGCGTGTTGCATGAAGCATTGATAGCCGCATGCCTGACTGCGGCGATGATTCTGCTATTCCTTGGAAGCTGGCGCGCCACTCTCATTATTGCTGTCACCATTCCGCTGTCGGTCTTGGCTGCCCTCATCGCTTTGTCGGCGTTGGGCCAAACTTTGAACATCATGACGTTGGGCGGCTTGGCTCTTGCAGTAGGTGTGCTAGTAGACGATGCAACGGTAGCGATCGAGAATATTACGCACCACAGGGAGATGGGCAAGCCGCTGGAAGACGCGATCCTGGATGGGTCTGCACAGATCGCATTGCCGACGCTCGTATCTACCCTCTGCATTTGTATCGTGTTCTTGCCGATGTTCATGCTGAGCGGCGTCGCTCGTTACCTGTTCGTTCCGCTCGCAGAGGCGGTGGTGTTTGCGATGATGGCGTCGTACTTTCTCTCGCGCACCTTGATCCCCACGTTGGCCCACTATCTCTTCAGCCGAGAGCCTAGCGGGCATCATCCGGAAGGCCGCTTTGCCCGCTGGTTTTCTCGCGTGCATTCGAAATTCGAGCAGGGTTTCGAGCGTGTCCGCCAGTCCTACGCAAATGTTCTGGAGCTTGCGCTGGGATCCCCACGGCGCGCTATGGCACTTTCCGCAATGCTCTGCGTGTGCTCAATGACTTTAGTGCCGTTTCTGGGCCAGGACTTCTTCCCGGCAGTGGACAGTGGCGAGATCCGCCTTCATATGCGAGCGCGTACAGGTACGCGGATTGAAGAGACTGCGCGCCTGGTTGACCAGGTTGAGACGAAGATCCGCGCAACGGTGGGTCCCACTCATGTTGCGAGCATTGTGGACAACATCGGCCTCCCCGTCAGCGGCATCAACTTGACTTACGACTCCGCGCTGCCCATCGGAACGGGCGATGCCGAGATTCTGATCTCGTTGAATCCCTCTGCTGGAAAGTCATCGGCGCTCATCGAGAAGCTCGATGCCGAGTTGCCGGTGGCATTCCCAGGAGTGAGCTTCTCATTTTTGCCCGGTGATATGGTCAGCCAAATCCTGAACTTTGGCCTCCCTGCACCGATTGACGTGCAGATCGTGGGTAATGATGCTGCCGGAAATCGCACTGTCGCAAATGACTTGTTGCGGAAGCTGTCGGCCGTGCGCGGCCTTAGCGATCTACATCTGCAGCAACCGGATGATCAGCCTGCATTGACGGTGAACGTAGACCGCACTCGTGCGTTGCAGGCAGGGATGCAGCAACGTGACGTTGCACAGAACCTTCTTATCGCGTTATCGGGGAGTAGCCAGACGTCTCCAAACTTCTGGCTGAACCCCAAGAATGGGGTGAGCTACCCGTTGCTGATTTCGGTTCCGCAGTACGCAATGGACTCCCTCCAGACGCTGTCGAATATCCCGCTTGGGATTGGTGCGGAGACGCTTAGGCAGGGCGGTGCGGCGCAGCTTGGCCAGTTTGGCACAGTAAGTCGAAGCAGCCAGCCGGGTGTGATTTCCCATTACAACGTACAACCGGTACTCGATTTGTTTGGTTCTGTGCGGGGCCGTGACCTGGGAGCAGTGTCTGCAGACGTGCAGCGTGTCGTCGACAGTGTCCGTCCAGGCTTGCCGGCTGGCTCTCGCATTGTGGTTCGCGGCCAGGTCCAAACAATGCAGGCATCGTTTGCTGGATTGCTTGCGGGACTGGCTGCGGCCATTGCGCTGGTCTACCTCCTGATGGTCGTGAACTTCCAGTCGTGGCTGGATCCGCTTGCCATTGTCGGCGCGTTGCCGGTCGCGCTGTCCGGGATGGCATGGATGCTATTTGCCACCTACACAACGATTAGCGTCCCTGCGCTGACGGGGGCAATCATGTGCGTTGGCATTGCTACGGCTAACAGCATTCTCGTTGTTAGCCGTGCCCGGGAGCTATTGAATGAAGGGAAGGGAGCCGTCGATGCAGCGTATGAGGCAGGGTTCGGACGGTTCCGGCCTGTCGTGATGACGGCCCTTGCGATGCTGTTCGGCATGGTTCCCATGGCATTGGGAGCGGGAAGTGCGGGCGCGCAAAACGCACCGCTGGGCCGCGTCGTTATTGGCGGTCTGGCCTTTGGAACCGTCGCGACCCTCGTGCTCGTCCCCACATTCTTCGCGGTCTTGCATGGTTGGCTCGAAAAGCGAGCCAACTCGCGCCAAAACACAGTGAAAGTACAGAGTCCGGTATGACCCAAATCGAACGAAAGAACAATAGTCGCGTGCCGTTGTCCCGCAGGCACATCAAGACAGCAATCGCGGTGGGGATCGTGGCAGCTGCAGCGCTGATTGTGGGTATCGTCCCTCGAGTGCATGGTGAGGCTGCCCTGCAGAAGCGCAGTATCGACGCACAGACTCCGGTTGTCAGCATTGTTTCCCCGAAGCCGGCGACATCCTCGCAGGAGATCACGCTGCCTGCCGACGTGCGCGCCTATCAGGATGCGGCCATCCATGCGCGGGTGAATGGCTACCTTCGAAAGTGGTATGTGGATATCGGTACTGAGGTAAAGGCTGGCCAGCTGCTGGCCGAAATCGACGCTCCGGAAGTTGCCGACCAACTTCGGCAGGCACGCGCAGACGAAGAGACCGCCTCTGCCAACTACGCACTCGCGAAGACTACGGCCGACAGATGGAAGGATCTGCAGTCCACCAACTCGGTAGCGCAGCAGGAAACCGACCAGAAGGTCGCTGACATGCAGGCCAAGGCGGCATTGCTAGCTTCGGCACGCTCGAATACGGCGCGCGTCGCGCAACTGGCTTCGTACACGCAGATTCGGGCGCCGTTCGATGGTGTGATCACTGCGCGGAACGTGGACGCCGGCGCGCTTATTGATGCGGGGAGTGCGCCTAACCAGGGGCGCGAACTGTTTCACATCTCGGCAGGCAGCCGTCTTCGTGTCTATGTTCAGGTCCCACAGTCAGTGAGTGCAGCGGTTGCGCCAGGCACCAAGGCTTGGTTGGCGCTACCGCAATCGCCAGACCACCACTTCCCGGCCACAATTACGCGGACGGCGGGGGCAATGGACCCGGTGACCCGTAGTCTCCGAGTCGAGCTCGATGTGGACAGCCAAGGTGGAAAGATCCTCCCAGGTGCCTACGCCGAGGTCCATATTGTGCCGGAAGCGGATAGGGCGGGATTGGATCTGCCCGCGAGTACTCTGATGTTTCCCGCCGGCGGAGCATCGGTGGCAATCGTCGACCAAAACGGGAAGGTTGCGATTCAGAAAATCCAGTTGGGACGTGACTTTGGTTCGCACGTAGAGGTCTTGGGCGGGCTGGCTGCGAGTGCCAAGGTTATCGTGAACCCGGGGGATGGGCTCGTCGGCGGCACGCGCGTCAGAGTGTCTTCGCCGCAGAAGGTCGCGTCTCAAGGAGCTGAATCGTGAGGAGGCTGGCCATAAGTGTGGTTTGTGTATGGCTAGCGGGATGCTCTTTCGCACCGATTTACCACATTCCGGAGATGGATCTTCCAGCAAAGTATGCAGAAGCGAGCGATCCAGTCCTGAGTCAGATTCCCGCTGAGTGGTGGACGTCTTACCATGACGACGACCTTGATGCGTTAATTCGACGCATCGATGTGACAAATCAAACGCTCAAGAAATCGATAGCCCTTCTGCAAGACTCCCGAGCCCAGGCTGATGCGGCACGCGCAGCGTATTTCCCGACAGCCGGCGCGAATGCCAGCGCTACCAGTAGTCATGTGTCGGCAAACGTAGTTGGACGGTCGCTGGCCGGAAAAACTACGCCGGACCGGCTTATCGGATTCAGCGCGACCTGGGAGCCTGACCTTTTTGGGCGAATCGGCAATGCTGTCGATGCGGCAACGTCTCGGGTGCAAGCAAATGCGGATGATGTCGCCGCAGTTCGGCTGACCTTGCAGGCGGAAGTCGCTACGGATTACTTTGCGATCCGCTCGCTTGACCGCGAGGCATCGCTGCTAAGGCAGACGGTGGACGCTTATTCTTCGGTGCTCTCGATGGTCACTAACAGATATAAGGGCGGAATTGCGGCTGAGAGCGATGTTGCGCAGGCTCAGGCTCAGCGCGACAGTACTAAAGCTCAATTGGCTGACTTAACCCTTGCGCGAACACAACTACAGCATGCGCTCGCAACGCTGGTGGGCGAGCCTGCCAGTACGTTTTCGATCGCACCACATGACGCCTATGGAACGCAACTTCCTGAGATACCTGCAGCAGTTCCCAGCGAGTTATTGAAGCGACGTCCGGACATAGCCGCAGTAGAACGTCGTGTTTCGGCGGCCAATTCTCAAATCGGCGTTGCCAAGGCCGCGTTTTTTCCGAGTCTCATGCTCAATCTGAGCGGGGGTGTCGAGAGCTCAGGCTTGGCCGGACTCCTTACGGCCCCAGGTCGGTTCTGGGCGGTGGGGCCTGCCTTGGCTGCGACAATCTTCGACGGAGGGAAGCGCCAAGCCGGCGTGGACAGTGCCCAGGCGCAATTCGATGCTGCTGCGGCCGATTACCGGCAGACCGTGCTAACGGCGGTCCAAGACGTGGAGGACAACTACTCGGCCACGAGCCTCCTGAAGGAGGCTGCATCGAGTCAGGAAGCCGCAGTCCAGGCGTCGCAACGCGCGCTCGCGCAGGCGACGGATCGCTACAAGAAAGGAGCGGCAGCATACCTCGACGTTAATGTGGTGGAGGCAACGACGCTCACTAACGAACGCACGCTCGAGAGTATTCATCGACGTCAGTTAGTCTCCAGCGTAGCGCTCTTTCGCTCGCTTGGGGGAGGCTGGCAGGCTAAGGATGGGGCTGATGCTCAGACGACCAATGTCGACCCTCTGGCGACGTCAGAACCGGCGACACCGGAAGGACCACATTCGAAGCGTTAGTTGTCGCTGAAAGCCGGCAGCTCCTCCGTGCCGACTATGCATTGGGGCCAAGGCTTGCCTGGCATCGCCGGTTGAACTAAGCTGAGACGCATGACCCAATTGACCGTCAACTCGATTATTTGCGCCGTGAGAATCTCGGCGGGATAGCTATTGAGTTGACAATACGCAATCACAACCCGCCCAGAAGGCGGGTTTTTTGCTTTCTCGGGCTACACGGAGCGCTTGGAAATGAATCAAGAAACGAGCGTAGTCGCCTGTAGCGATACGGCTGCCTTGCATATGGTTTGCGGGAAGATCGCCTCGGGTAAATCCTCACTGACGGCACGCTTGGCCGCCGCCCCTCGGAGTGTTCTGCTGAGCGAGGACAAATGGATAGCATGTCTCTACCCAGACGAAATCCATACGCTATCCGATTACATAAACCGCACAGCGCGCATAAGAACACTTCTTACCGACCACATCGTGTCGCTGCTCTCGGCGGGTACATCCGTGGTTCTGGACTTCCCTTTCAATACCGTCGGCGCGCGGGCGTGGGGCGCCTCATTATTCCGGGCGGCCGGCTGCGAGCATCGACTCCATTATCTGGAGGTGAGCGACGAGATCTGCAAAACCCGCCTAAAGGCCAGGAACCTGTCAGGCGAGCATCCTTTCCAGACATCAGAAGAGCAGTTCGATCAGATAACCAGCTATTTCGTGCCCCCGGCGCACGGCGAAGGTTTCAATCTGATCATCTATGACGAGACTGGGAAGGTCCGTTACTAGGCGGACTCGCGACGTTCGAGTGCCCGGTTAGAGGGGGGCGGTTCGCTCCTGACCGATCGCGGACGTCGGGCCATAGACACCCAAGATCGGGCTTCGGTCGGCCGGTATCGGCCATGAAGCGGTCGGTTGACCCCGCAGTCCAATTTGAATAGCCGAGGTCTCGTCGGCCCTCGCTCAACGACCGGTTTCCGGTGAGCGAATTGGCGGTGGCGCTGCCTCAGCCCGGCCATTTACTGCCGCTCGTCAGTCCAAATACACCTGTCACTCGAACGACCGGTGCACTCCGAAACCTGCCAGTATTTAGCTTGCACGACACCACCTCTTTAGCGCGACCATGGCCATCGAATGCCGCGGAGCGTGAGACCCGGTGCTAGCTTCGTTTCACCCAACCTGCGTAGTTGGGAGACGCCCCAACGGATGCAAAGCCCTTTCAGCATCATTCGGTGAAGTATGCAGCCTGGTTCACGTTCATGAATGCCGGATCAATAAGCTCCAGCAGCACGGGCAATACCTGTCAACCCAAGTCAGGGCTTGACAGTGAGGCGGTCCTGAGGCAGCTCACATCCCCCGGATTGCCGCCATGACGCGAACGCCCAGATTCTGCGTGTTCAAATCTGTGCCCGTCGAACTCCTCAGGCTGACGTTCAACTCGGCCGCAAGAGTGCGCAATACCGGCATTACCGGCTCCACAGAGACGCCGTCCTTGTCAACTTCGATGGTCCCGCTGGCCAGGCGCCGGATAACGAAATCTCCGAACTCCACGGAGGCCGCCGCTGCCGCCGGCTCGTAGCTGATGTCCTCACCACCCGGCATGGCTTTGCACAGGCTGTCGACAGCGTCCAGCGTCGGCTGGCCGCCCCACTGATTTGAAAGGGCGTAGGTGCGCCCGTCGATGCGGAACAAGTCTGCGTCAGAAGTGAAATAGCGGTCCGCATTCTTCCCGATGACGGCCTTGAGGTCAGCCTGGCTGAGCAAACCGTCGGCGGCAAAGCAAAGATTCGGTTTGCCAAGGATCGCGTCCTTGATGCTTTGCACAGGCATGCCGCGTCGAATCGCCGCTGCAACCATTTCGTAGATGAGCCTGCCTTTTGGTAGCTTGAGGTATGACGCGTCGCCGATGTAAAGATCGTAGCGCGTGGTGTCACGACTGCTCGCCCGCACAATATCCTGCTCGACCGACTTCTCGCGGACAGCCACCTGATACTGTTCAGCTTCAGGAAGCGGAATGACCTGGTTCACGTCCAGCAGGATGCGCCCATCGAACACGTGCGGTCGCATCTGGACGCACCGGATGTCCAGCCCCTGCTCGTTGAGCCACAGGACGGCGGTCGTCAATTCCTGAGGGAAGGTGGCAGATGCGAGGACGATGCGCACGGTATCCGAGAGCGCGACGGGCCCCACTTCCTGCCCGAGGAACTCGCGGATGGCCTGCTCCGCATCCTCATCCGAGCCGATCGCGCGCAGGTACTTTCTGTGCGCTTCCACGGCCTGGTCAAAGCGCATCGTGGAGATCATCGCCGCGTAACGTATCGCCTGAAGCTCCATGTGGGCGCCGCTATCGCGCTTGATCTCCACGACGACGAGGCGCGCGTTCTCGTCAAGGCACAGGAGATCGATCCGCCGATTAGCGCCTTCCCAATCGCCAAATTCCTCGGCCAGCACCATCGTCTCAATCCCGGGCGTCACTGTGTTGATGTGCGAGCGCAACGCCCGCTGGATGTTCGCCCGCTCGAGGAGCCCCAGCTTGGCAAACGTCGCCTCGCTGATGGGCGTCAGGGTGTCGTTGGATATTTCGAAGAGGGCCATGTCGGTAGGCAGCGGAAAATGAGACAGAAATGATACGCCCAACACCCCAAAACTCGCCGGGGCTTACGGATTAGACCGTCATCCCATGCTTGCGCTTCAGATTTTCAATGTGCTCGACATCTGTCTCATTGGTTATTGCGAGACGTGCAGCCTCCAAGCGACCAATGCAAAACTGCATGCGATTGAGAGACATGATCTCGGCGGTCTGTTGGTGGATGTGATCGACACCCCCAGAGAGACTAAAAACACCAGGAGGGACTGCAGTTTTGAACTGGGAATCTCCTGTGAAAACCACAACCGACATAATGCAATCGGCAGGAAGAAAGTCGAGCAATTCTTGAACGGCTCGAACGTGCCGATAATTCTGAGAGATTGGGTTCTGGAACTGAAACTTCCGCTTGAACAGGACTTGAGTCCATCTTGCGTGTTTGCCATTGGCGAAAATCCAGCCCTTGTAGTCCTTAGTTTCTATGACGAATACACCGAACCTTGAAACTAGGATGTGGTCAACCTGGGTCGTACCACCTTGCACCTGCAGGGTGATGTGATTCATCAGGTGGTAGTTTGGCGCAGTGAAGTGCCTTCGTATCTCGCGAGAAAGTCGTGCCTCTCCGCGATTCTGAAACGAGAGCGTATGAGAGCGGCTGCGGCCGAACGCAAAGCCAATGGCAAGACCAACTAGAGCGCAGAGTAGCGGTGCCGTAAGAATGCCGGTTCCTAGGATAGCCGTGATGGTCTTGCTCATGGTGGGTGCTTCGTTACCAAGATTGAGATTCGAGCCGCCTGCTCCGAGCCGGGCGAGCTGTGAACTAGTCGCGGCGCGGATTGGGTCGTTTGATGATCCATTCGCCCGATAGAATCCGGCGAACTCGATACCAAAGTAGGCGTAACGCGGTGGCGTGACTTTGCCCGGGCTGCCCTTAGGTTTACATTTGGTGCCATGTGGCGATGAGTGCGCTTGGTATCTGATCTGGTCCAAGACGCATGCACGAGGGGAGAGGGACGATATATGCGGTGGTCGCGAGTTTTTGTTCTGGGTCTGGCAGGGGCAACCGCAGCTTGGCGGTCGGCGGCCGGGTCGAGTTCGGCCAATCTGAGCCACTCGACGAACCACCAAGGATAGCCGCCACTGACTCGGGGGGGCGGGGACTGACCGTCGGTCTGACCATCGTCCGGTGCCGGCGCGAGCGGATGGTGCTGCATCGCCCGTTCCGGGTCGAGCCGGTTGATCTGCCGTTGGCGCTTGACGTGCAGCGGCGCCTGGTGCGGGCGAGGGGGGCGCCTGGCAGCGTGCGGGCAGGCGCTGCGAACCGCCGGTTGTCGCGCTGTGCCTGCACTTCGGCCGCAATCGCCAGTGCGTGCTCCCAAGACGCTTGTTGTCCACGATCGCGACCTGGTCGAACTCCGGGACCGGTATAGGTCGTGTAGGGCAGGGGAGCACCGCCCGCCCACAATTCGGCATGGGGATCGGGGCACTCGGCCACCTCGATGTAGCCATAAAGGCGTTGGCGGCCTCTATGGTGCTGATCTTGTGCAGGCGTAGTTTCTTGCCGTCAGGCTCAGGTCCCCGAGCAAACCAGCCCTCGCTATAAGCCGCTTTTCCGTTACCCTTGTCGTTACGTTATCGCATCGACCGGAGACCGCTTGAAGCCACTCTTTTTCCTGATCCTAGCTCGCGTGCTCGTGCTTGCTGTAGCTGCGGCGTCGCGCGGCCGTCGGCAGAGAGGCACCAACTTCGCCTATGCGCGGCGTCAGTTGATGACGGAGCGCGAAGTCGGTTTTTTCCACAAGCTAAAGGAGTCTTTGCCGCAATCGCATTTGTTCGCGCAAGTCTCCATGTCAGCCATCGTAGATGTGAAGCGCGGAGGCTTGGCCGCGAGGGGGCGCTTTAGCCAAAAGTACGTGGATTTCGTTGTCTGCTCGCCAAATTGTCGAGTTCTATATGTGATCGAGCTGGACGACAAGAGCCACAACTCCGCAGCAGCACAGAAAGCCGACGCGGTAAAAAATGAGATTCTTCTGGCAGCAGGAATTCCGATTAAGCGTTACTCGTCGGTAAAGGTCGACGAAGCAACGCTGGCGCGGGATTCTCAGGAGGCGATCATGGCAGTGGCTGCTGGAGCTGGTGGCGCGAAGCTGCGGCAACCATCTGCTGAAAAACCTGCTGGCGTTCGTATCGATGGACTTTGAGGGCGTCGATTGTCCAGGCCGGGATGGGCCTACGACCGGATTGCCAATCTCGGACTGTTCTGTCGCATCTGCGCAATAGACGGACTAGGTGCTTTCGTTGCAGCCCCGAGGCGTGCTTCTCAAATTCGATCGCACTGACCCAGCGCCTGGACGGATTCTTCATGTCGTCTCCGGCAATAAAATGCCAGCACGTTATCGGCTGGCTTTTGCGTCTTGAATCCCCGTAAACGGGAGCTTGACCCTTGTTTTCCATGACTGCTTAAAACTTGATTCTGTCAAAGCTAAGTTGAAATGTCCGGTGTTCGGCAAAGTTAAAATGTCCGAAAATCAATCGTGAGATTTTGCGGGTATCTGCACCCACTACCGATGACAGACGAAGACTTTGATGCGTACTTGGAAAGCGCTCTGGATGAGCTAGAGGCTAAACAATCCTTGCTTTCAGATGCTTACGGACTTGGCCGCCACGAGCGATTTGTTGTGGACTATGAAAGTTTGACGCTTTCCTTTTTCGAGGGAGAACGCCACTGCGTAACTGCACGGATCCTTCCCATCGCGACGCTTGTGCCCGTTCAGAATAGTCTTCGTTGGGCTTGGGCGAACGAAGTGTTTCCGGAGCCAGTGCGACAGCTTTCCATGGCGGTGAAGGAACCTCATTCGGCTACGGGATTTGATATGTTTGTCCAGGAGGCCATCGAGTGCGACGAGCCCATGGCTTGGGAGATTGCAGCGTTGGCCTGCAAATGCTTGAGAAAGGCAGGGGCTTATCGGATACCGCATCCAACTGCCCACTGCTACGTCCTTATCGAGAGCGTAAGTGCCAGCGCTTTTTAGCTCTGCGTTCCGGTAAGGGGCCAAGGCTCTTGCTGCAAGCGCTGCAGCGCTTCCAGCATGTCGTCATGGTTTATCGAACGCTGGGATTTGGTTCCTGGCGGCCGCCCGCGCTTGCGCGGGGTCCCGTCAGTCCGCGGCACAGATTGGGACCTCCGATTGTCGCGCTTCTCCTGAACGTATTGCGCCAACTGCAGCACGTGCCCGAGGCGCTTGTTGTCCACGATTGCACCTTGGTCGACTTCCGAAAGACGATCGTAGGTCGTGTAGGGCAGGGCAGCGCCATTTGCCCGCGGCTCAATCGTGCCGTCCGGGTAGTGGTAGACATCGATGTAGCGTCCAGCCAGCTTGCGGTGTTCCAGCGTATCGGCCAGCAGGTAGAGCATCTTGTCGTACTGAATCGTCAGGCTCTTGGACACACAACGTGGCTCACGCACGGTGAAGATCAGGTCCAGGTTCTCATCGGATCGCAGCGGACGATGGGCGTTATGGCTGTTGCGCGGCACTTTGGCAAAGCGCGAGTTGTAGTCCGCGATGAACTCCGCCATGAAGGCGTTGGCGGCCTCCATAGTGCTGATCTTGCGCAGGCGTAGTTCCTTGACCAAGCGGTCTTGCAGGGTCAGGTGGGTTCGCTCGACGCGTTCCTTGGCGTGGCTGCCGATAGCGCAGCGCCAAGCGTCCAATCTGGCGCCTCGTTAGGCCGAGAATCTCAGCCGCGCGCCAGACCATCAGGCCGTCGTGCAAGACGGCCTCGATGACCTTGCAACGGTCCAGTTCCCGCATTCCCATGGTGATGGCGTCCGGTCGTGTCATGTCGCGCTCCAGCCAGGCTGTGAGGTACGACATTTCAATCTAGCCCAGGTACGACATTACAACTTAGCCCTTACAGATTAAATGCCAATAATCTATCTTATGTTAAATACTATAGGCACCTGAAATCACGCTTACGATCGGCCGTCCATAGCTGAAATCTTCAAGACGACGATGCCCTCGTCTGTCAGCATCCTGTTGCATAAAGTACAACGACGATAGCGACCTACAGCATGGAGACGCCAATGGAATTCAGCATACCTCCCGTGTCGAGCCTCACGGAAATTGAAGCGATCGAGCGCTCAGACGTCGCGGTTCAGGCATGGAACGCCGCGATTGGTGGCACGGTCTACGGCGCGATTCGCGCTAGCGCCCAGCGGCATGGCGATGCGCCGGCGCTGACCTACATCGATTCGGCCGATGGACCGGCCCGGACGGTGAGCTATCGGGAGCTTTTGGACAACATTACGGCGGCCGCGCGGTTCTTTTCGGAACTGGCTGGCCCGGGCTGTGGGGTGGCCTATATCCTGCCGTCCTTCGTCGAAACGCACTATGTGCTCTGGGGCGCCGAAGCTTGCGGTTTCGCGGTGCCGCTCAACCCCTTCCTTCAGCCAGACGAGATCGTCGATCTTGTCCGTAATTCGGCTGCCGATGTGCTCGTGTTTCCGAAGGGCGAGATCCCTGGCATCGCGGAGCGTGTCGCGGCGATCCGGGCGAATCTTCCGGATGTTCGTCTTGTGGCGGTCGGTCCGGGTGCTGCTCCGGACTT
>Ga0137300_1115_pt1 | contig 19115 bp, 25 predicted proteins | sample RamsorwD2O_NANAE_FD_97190 | JGI IMG/M metagenome (GOLD analysis project Ga0137300, IMG submission 97190) | Mouse cecal microbial communities from Vienna, Austria - N-Acetylneuraminic acid amended with D2O_NANAE | ecosystem: Host-associated > Mammals > Digestive system > Large intestine > Cecum... | reverse complement strand
TGTGGAGCCGCGCGCCGAGCGTCCCGGCGGCTGTAAGTCGATTTCCATGGTCAATGTGCGCTCCGAGCCCGATACGGCGCCCTTGTTGTAGCGCACCTGGTCGATCTCATAGATGGACGATGCGAGGATGCCCAAAACCTCGCTCGTGTTGGGAACCCCGCAAAGGTGGGCAACAATCACCGGGCTGTTCTGGTAGTCGAACTCCTCGATCTTCGCGATTGCATCCTCTGGGTCAGTCACAGGAATATCCGAGAACGTGATGGTGCGCGTTGTGACCGCCGTTCCAACAGCCGACGTCATGCTGCCGATGTCCAAGAACCGGTTCGGCAGGTAGACGAGGCCGTTGTATGTGTAGGACCGGCCACCGCGATGGTAACCGACGGTCTTACCGGGAAGATCGAAGCGGATCAGATCAAGGCGAGCGATACGGCCCTTCTCGATCTGCGCTGCGACGACGGGATCAAGGCTCATGGCACCGCCTCATTATAGCATCAGCGATGGCAATTGCCGTCGAGACCGACATGTAGTGCGGCCCCATCTGCTGCAGGGCTCTTATGGCGCATGCTCTGCGCTCCGCCAGAACTGGGTCCTGCGTGTCCTCAGGGATAACCGAATTAATCTGCCCGATTTTTTCCTCGACTCTTGGCCGAACATGCTCGAACGGATCGTAATTTGCTGTGATGTATCGGACATCGACATAGACATCGCAGGCAGCATCCGACACAGCCAACGTTTTTTGGGTATCGCTCATGATACGAAGACCTCTGTCGCGCTAAATGATGGCTCGCGATTATCCCACGACTTCGCGCCGGAATAGCTGTCTGGATCAATCTGCATCGTGCACGACGGCTTTTCGAAGTGAACCGTCGCACTGGAGGTGAAATGATCCCGGTCAACAGGATGACGGACGTTCAGAGTGACAAATCCGCCGCTTGATGCTGTGGCTGGGGCGATAACCCGGTGAAGTGATCGCTTGAGGGCGCTCATCCGCAGTTCAACATAATCGCCAGGCGAAAGGATGAAGCCGGCAGGAAGCCCGCCGACATTCAACTGAGTGGTGCCGGTGATTGCCTGAAGGTAGGCATCTCCGTTGAACGCGCCGCCCGCTGCCTTGGTGCCGGAGAGCGGAGAGCCTGTGTCCATTGCGATTGGCCGTGGCCGGAACACATCGTAACCAAGGAACGTCTCCCCATCATCGCCCGCCTGCATCATGAAGGCGTCCATCAAGCCGAACTTGGCCTTGTCCAGCCAAGTGGCCTGATAGGTTGCCCGCCAGTATGGAGTGCCAAAGGACTGCGATTCCGTGCGGCGTCCTTCCATGCGGTTGATGCTGCGCGGCTGCACCGGGTCGAATGTACATTCCCTCCACCCGACGGCCGGGAGCGAAATAGGATCAGCCATTACTGCGTCTGCCCGTTCTGTTGGAGGTTCTGCTTGTTCTTCTCGTTCTGCTGCACAATCTTGACCGTCTGTCCCTGCGCTTGCTGGAGGATTTGGCCGACAAGTTCCGGGGAAAGTTGGATCATGACGACGGACTGCCCGCCCGCCTGGACGTTGCTGTTTGCGGGCGTGGATGTTGACGTCGCACCGACATAACCGCCGACTGCATATCCCTTGGCGCTGCGATGCATCGCGTCGAGATTACCCACACCGATCCGGTCAGTGGCCTTCTTGGAAAAGACGTACTCGCCGCCATGCACAACGCCGGCGACGGCCTTTGCAGAAGCGTTACCGGTATAGCCACCAGTTGCAAACGGACGAGGTGTTGGAACTGGCCCGATCGTCGGCAAAGCCGGGAAAGACGAACCTCCGCCGAAGAAGGCACTGAACAAGCTCGAAAACAGTCCGCCACCGCCAGACGATGATCCTGCATTCGACACCTTGAAGATGGCGTCAAGAACCTCGTTCAGCAGCTTATCGGTTATGCGATCCAGAACATTCAGGGCCGCATTGCTGAACGATTCCCAGAAGGACTCGCCGTTCTTCAGCCCGTCGCGCAGATCGTTGATAAAACCCGCCGTCGTGTTCTTGACGAAGTTGACAGCTTCCGTGGCCTTCTTCGTTGCCTCAGTAAGCTTGTTCTGCTCGACAACAGCCTGCGCGTAGCTCTCGGCCTGCGCGCTGATCTGCGCTGTCAACTCGGGAGTGATCGCCTTCTTGTCCTTCTCGGCCGCAAGCAGCAGATCAGTTTCGACCTTCGCCTTTGCGACTGCATAGCCGTAATCGCTCACCAATGGGTTCAACGTGGCCTGTGCGGCTGTCTGGGCCTGTAGGGCACGCGTCTGCTCGGTGACGGAGGCAGTAGCGGTAGAATAGGCACTCTGCTTGGCTGTTTTTGGACCGCCCCCAATTTTTGGCAATCCCTCCAACTCAATCAACGGGCGGCGTGATGGAGTCGGAGCGTCCGTCGGGATAAAGTCTTCGCCGCTGTAGAACTGCCCGTTTTCAGAAAACAACGGGGATAACTGGCCGAGCTGAGGGCCGTTTTGTCCAACGAGCAAAGCCTGAACTGCGGCCTCTCTGAATGTGGATGCCTGCCGAGTGGCCCCCGCGATAGTCTGCGCGAGATCCGCGAAGGCGGTTTCAAACACACTGAGTGCCGGTACGCCAGATTGGGAAATGGCACTCGCCAGAGAATCCTGAACGCGCTTCATGGCGTCTAAATCCTGGCGCCCCTCTGAAACAGCTTTCGTGACGTCTTCCCACGCTTTCTGGAATGAATAGATCGTCTCGCTTTCCACGCCAGCTTGCGTCATGAGCGAGATAGTATTCCCCATTTCGACGTTGAGATTATGGATCTGTTGGCGAGCCATATCCCATTGGTTGTCGGCAAGGGTGTTAGTCACGTTGATGAGGTCCGCAGCGCTCTTGGCATCTTTGAGAGCGGCCACATAAGCCTGCAGGGCCGGCACCGCCTTACCCCACTCGTCAGCAACCGCCTCGATAAGTCTGGCCTGCTCCTCAGCAATCTTGTTGGATTCCGACCCTTTAGACATCCATTCGCTGAAATACGACACTGCTGCACTACCGATGAGCACAAAGGCCGTCGTAGCCAGACCGAGGGGGCTGATAAGACCGGTAATGGTCTGCTTAATTGCCGAAAACACGCCGTTGAGTTGACCGCCGTTCTGGGTGACCTGCGGCAATTGCTGGGCGAGCAACATGAAAGGTGCCTGACCAGAGATGAGCATCGTTATGATGTCCTGCATCTGATACGACAGGTTCTGTACCTGCGCGCGAGCCGCGCCCGATGCCTGTCCAAGCGCCTTGACCCCAGAAGCGCCGAGAGACCCCGCCCTCTGAGCGGCAAGTGACGCAGCCGCCAGAGCCTTAGCCGCAGCGTTTGAAGACCTCTCAACTCCGCCCATAGCAGCAGACATTGCGGCTATCTCGGCAGACGAAAATTTGCTCGATGCCCCCGATATGTCAGATGCGGCTCTCTCTGCTACCCGCGCTGCATTGGTAAACTTCGCCAGGTCGTTCGTCGCAGCCTTCACGCCACCAGACTGAACCTCAATCCCGAGCTGGGCGATATCCATCTATTTACCTTTCAGGCGTGACAGGTCTATCCTCCGCGCTTTTCACGAGGAGACCAGAAATGAAAATGATAGTTGCAATCGCGGTGGCGGCGATCTCAGCCGCGGCTCCGGGCCATGCTCAGGATGCCAAAAAGACAGAGCAGGCCCGGACAGACCTCTTCAACTTGGCAGATGCCAAGCCAAACGAGGTTGAGAAGGTGAAGACGTTTTGTAAGGGGATGAACCTCGCAATTGACGGCCAACTCAAGGGCGACAAGGCTGCCGCAGGGGTCGTTCAGAATTGCAAGGTACTAGGGTATCTTTGATCGGCGTTTAGGCGGCGGGCTTTCAGCATTTGCTGTCGCCGGCCGCCCACCTGAGAACGTTGTTAGACTGCTGCCCGGCATTTAGCGAGTTGCCCGCATTCACCGTTAGCGTCGCACCAGATTCTTGCTTTTCGACCTTTGCCTTCCAGAAATAATTCTTAGTGCCGACGTTCGTCAGAGACAGCGTAATCTCGCCGTAGCCAAGTTCGTTATAAAGCTGACCTTCGACATCGTACGACGCGTACGCGCTCACGTTGCCCGCCTGGCAGTTTTTGGCCGTGGTGAGGATGCGCCGGTATATCTCTTGATAGTTTTCAGAGAACGTCTGCACCTTGGCTGTGGCGGCCGTCTTCTTTTCGAGATCAGCCGACGTGGACGAGCATCCAGCAGCAATAAGCGCGACAGACAAAGCGATTGATTGTTTCAGCATATCCGTTCCCCCGACTGAGAAATGGATAGCGAAGCTCGAACGAACTGACAACTGCCGGAAACAAGAAAGGCGGCTTGCGCCGCCTAACTGACCTTTCGCCAATTGGCGGAATGTTCATAGTCTGACTTCGCCTTTGCGTTCGGCGTCAATCTTCCGCTTCATACAGATTTCCAGAGTGTCGTCATCAGACTGCTTGAAGGGGCGGCAATCCTCAACGAGCCTCTTGAATTCATCATCGTTCTTGTCGTCTTTTGGCTTGCGACGGGCATCAAGGTAGTGGTCAGCTTCGAAGAACGTGACTTTAGCCGTGTCCTTCTTCCTGCCTTTGCCAACGCTGATGCCCTTGGGGATGCGGTGATAGGTACCAAACAGATCAACACCGTCCTGGGTCAATGCTCTCGCGCCCTTGCGGCTGTTCACCTCGTTGTTCAGCTTCACCATGGCGATGTCCAGCAGCTGGCTATTCAGCTCCTTCATCTCCTTTGCGTGCCTGACGCGCATCCTTGCCAAGACCTCGGCGTTGGGAGCTTCTCCATCGCCTCTCTCAGCCATGATGGCGCGGTTGACGCCTTCCATCAGATTGCGAAAATCACTTAGCGTTGTTTTCTTGGACATGTATGCGCCACTCCTTGGCAAAGCGGGTTAACCATTCAACTGCATGCTCTATGTTTTCGATGATCGCGGGCGTTTCCCAACGATCAATCATTCGGATCACCTCCGCAGGATCGTCCTTACAATTTGCGAGATAACCAACAGCAGACGTCACGCTGCGGCACTGGAGGCGAATAGCCTCTTCTTCCTTGCGAAGACTGCGCGCCGCTTGCTCACTGGCCTTCTGAGCCTTGGTCTTCGGAGGCTGCATCGTGCCGTCGTCGGCTTTCACCTGGCAGCCAAGCAGATTGCCAATCCCCACGGCAGTTTCGCGATCTGGTCTCTTCTTGTGCTTCTCGATGTAGTCGGTGTAGGCGTTTGCCGGATGATACAGCTTATGCTGCGCCACCTCTTGCAACAGTGCGGCTTCAGCTTCCTCGCGAGCCTCGCGGGCAACCTTCTCACCGTGAAGAGAAACGACCTGTTCAGGCTTGGTTAGGTTCGCAATCTCTGCGGCCTTCGAAACGGCAATCTCACCGCGATCAAGCGCTTTAACTAGTTCAGGATCACCTTCACCAATTACCTTTGCGGTCCGTTCCATTTGAGAATGCGACGTAAACCCTGCTTTCTTGGCAACGATAGTTCTGCTGTCCCCTTTCAACCCGCTCAATCGTGCGGCTTGAAAATCTATAGTCTTTCGGTCCCCACCCTGTCTGTTGCCGATTTCCTTTTGTACCGACGCCGCGATTGCCAGACGCTCGGATGGAGTAAACTGCTTTCGCACTTCGTTTTCAGCAAACTCGCCTTCCACGATGCTGCGAACATTCACGACCCGAACGTCAATCTCCTGCCAACGCAGGTATGCTTCGCATGCCCTAAGCCGCCGCTCTCCGAACACCAGGACGTTGTTCTCGGTGATACCGATAGGCTGCAAAAGGCCTTCGTTCTTTATGCTCTCGGCCAACGCTTCGATGTCGCCGAAGTCTTTTCGGTAGCGATCACGAATAATGATGTCGCTGATGTTGACCTTCATGGTTTGCCCTGCCCTTCGAGGCGCGGCGACCGGGTCGCCTATAGGCCTGAATTCTATCATGCTGGGGTTACTCCTTGAGCGCTCGGCCGGCCAAGCCAGAAGCGCACTGGTCCGTCAGAAACGGAACCGAGGCTCAAGGAGATCTCGGATTCCGCGCTTTCCCTTTGGCCAAGGGAATACAAGGTGAATTTCTCAGGAACATATTGTGAAAAGCAAGAGATTGACGCAACTACTGCGTTTCATTTTGTGCGTATACAGCATGATCCACAGCCTAAGATGCCGCCCTCGCTTTCCGCTGCACTTCCATCTCTTCAGCTAAAGCGTTCCGGTAACCGTCATCCATCCGAATCAGGATGGCGACCTCCTCACGCAGAAGAAGTTCACCGGTGATGCGTGACCACGCGTCAATCTCGGGATAGCTTATCGCGTGCGGACCGTTAGCGCCGTGCTGGCGTCTGGCATGCAATTGCCAGAACCAAGCCCAGATATGCTCGATGTCCTCTCGGATTTCCGGCTCGTCGGGGTTCTCGTCAGCCTTGTCGAAGCGCTCGTTGAACTCTCGACGGGTGAGAATGGCCTTCGTCTTCGGCCCGTCGTTTAGTTCGTATCCGGGTGTCTCCCACTTTGCGATCTGGGAGACAGCGGCGACTAGCTCGTCGCCGACTGCTCGAAAAAAGCGGCTTCATTACCCAGAGCGAGGTCGATCTGCTTCGCCAGCGCAGGCACCTGAAGCAGCTTGCGCTTGTTGGCGGCATTGCAAGCGGGCTTCTTGTCGCCAGCCAGGTTGGCGTCACCGGTGAACTCCCAGCCGACGATAGCCGCCGACAAGATAGCGACGGTGTTGTCGTCAATCCTCTCAGCGGTGACATTGTTGCGCCCACCGCGGAGCGCCTTGTTCTTCAATGTGCGCTCGACTGCCTTCACCTCGTCGCTCTCGAGGCTCTGCAGTTCGACCTTCACGCCGAGCGGCGCGTCAGTGCCGGGGTGCTTGAGATCGACGGTGATGGTGTTCGGTACGAGTTTCAGAAGGTCCATAAATGGCTCCAATTGTTGTTGTTTAGGAGCAAATACGGTAAAAATAGCGAAGCCGCCGGGTGCTACCAACACCGCGACGGCTCCTAACCAAGCCAACCTGATGAGAGGTCAACAATGGCTGAATCTAATCGTATATGCTCGGTCTCTGATTGCGGCAACCCGTCGGCTAAGACCGGCCTTTGCAATCGTCACTATTTACGCCTGCGGCGTCATGGCGACGTCAGGGGCGGCGGCCCCGACCGCGCGCGACGTGGCAATGAATGCGCCATGGATGGCTGTGCCCGCCCAGCGGTGAAGTTAGGGTGGTGCAATAAACATTACCTGCGTTACAGAAGGAACGGCGATCCTGCGGGCATCAGAACAGAAGATGGCGCTAAGCTCGCTTGGATAATCGCCCACGTTGACCACCAGAGCGATGAGTGTTTGCCATGGCCTTTCCTTCGGAATGAACACGGCTACGGTACAGCTCAAGCCCCAGAGACGGGCAAAGTCACCTTAGCCTCTCGTATAATGTGCAAAATGGCGCATGGCCCGGCTCCGAGCCCTCACCACCAATCCGCACACAATTGCGGCAAGGGGCACGAGGGATGCGCCAACCCAAACCATCTGCGCTGGGCCACCATATCCGACAACCAAATGGACCGTGTTGAGCACGGGACAAGTAATCGCGGCGAACGGCAATGGTCTTCCAAGCTAACAGCCGATGACGTGATTGCCATTCGCATGTCTAAGGGCGTATCAACCTGCTCGAAAGAAGCTGCTCTATACGGAGTAGCGCCGGGGACTATCTCAAAGATACGCCTCCGGCAGAGATGGGCGTGGCTTTAGGGCGTCTCAACCGGGTTGATCGTGATAGGCTTCTGATCAGTGAAGCCGACACTGAAGCTCTCGCGGATGAAGTCGTCTGTTCCGCCGCCGAGCAGTTGCGGGCCGGAGACGATGCCAGCCGCATAAACGATGGTGTTGGAATAGTCGTCGGTGGGGGCGTCCGCGTATTCGATTTTGATGCCCCAAACATATTTTGTATCGGCGGCGGCGCGGAATGCAATTTGCCCTACGTCGTCAAACACGCGAGCGACTTCGATGGTGAGGTCGCCTGCATCCTCAACGCCCTTTGCCTTGGAGGAAACCTCCGTCGAAAGAACATTGTAGTTGACGATGTTCGGGCTAACGCCGTAGTCGCCAAGGTTGCCAATGCTACCCATCTCTACCCACGTCAGAGCAGCAAACGCCGCCGCATTGAGCGGTAGGGTGACAGGGGCGCTTGAAATAGAAACCTTCGTGCCCTGCAATGTGGTCTTAATGCCGACCATTGTTCCATCCTTCCTTAGTTAAACGCGTGATAACGAATGCTAACCGGCACCTGCACACGGTCGGTTTCTTGGAGTGGTGAGGCGGCGTAGGGCTTGCGATCGATGATGATCTTGAGCCCGTTGGCGTAAATCGTTGTGCCCTTGGCGAAGTGGGCGATGACCTTGTCTGCGGCTTCCAGCGGTTTGATGTGGCCGGCGCCCTTCTTCCAGAACACAGAGACCTGAAACACACCGCGGTGCTGTTCTTGCCCTGCCCCGACCTCGCTGTTGGTCGTCTGATTGGGCATGAAGAACGCGGCAAGGTAATTGTCAGGCTTCGTCTGCCCAGCGGCCGGGAAATCGACGCCAGGCATTGCGATCTGAAGCGCGGGCGAGAACGAGAGCGTTTTAAGACGCTCGATCAGCGCAGCAAGGATCGTTGCATCAACACCTTGAGCCATGTATTCAACCTCTATGCCCGAAAAGCCGCCCCTTACAGACAGCGAGATATACGACCGCCTCCACGAGGCGTATCTGCTGTTCAATAAGCAGACCGGCGAAAGCTCATTCGGTGACAACACCATCAAAGCCGCGCGCTTGGCGTTGCTCAGCCTTCAGGCGGCCATGGTGAAGAAGTCAGAAGACACTAAAGACCAAACGCAGCCTTAGCCCTCGCGGTGTTCCTGTCTACGATCTGCTTCCAGTTCTGAGCCGCCATGCGCACGAATGCATCGGGTGGATGCCCATTTGCTCCGTATTCACGATAGCCCGCGTATGCGGCCGTGTAGCCGAAATAGAGCGTGTCACCGAGCGATGATCCAGCGATAACGGCTTCGATCTGCGCGAAGCTGGCAGAGTATGTCTGCCCCTCAACCGGGTTAGACGCCCGATTTATGGTAGGCATGGCGGTCGATGAAGCCAGCAGTGAAGCCCGCAGGAACCCGGTGTCAACACGCATCCGCCCGCCTTGCGACGTTGGTGTCTGCATTTCCTCTACGACGTCTTGCACGCTCTCCTTGAAGACAGTTTCCGTAGCTCCTTCCACCTTGTCGGCCCATGCGGCGATGGAAGACCCGAAGGACAGCTTTGCCATCAAACCAGTTCCGCTTTGTACCGCCTTGCTGCGCCGCCGATGTAATCGACCTTGTATTCCACCCAGCACCGGCAGCCGGAGATTTCACTGATAGGCGCCTGTCGGTCGCCCGGATATCGCAGCAAGGCACCAGAGGGTGACTGGAAGCTCTCGTCTATTCCGACGCTCTTGCCATTCAGAACCCGGTGCGTATGCCGGACCCGATTGTCACCCGCCGAGTGCCACTTCTTCGTCACATCCTGCGCGGCTACCTTGCCGGCGGCGATCTGCTGCCTCAAAGCTTCATCACGAGAAGCGCCGAGCGCCATCATCGTTTCTGTTCTGGCCAGCATTTCACCGCGCAGCAACAGGTTCTTGTCATTCAGCCTGGCAATAATCCTGTTGAGCGTTTCTGTCGGGATCGGTTTCCCAGTGCGAATTGCGCCAAGCACCGTGCGGTCGAAACGCTTGTCACGCGTCTTGAGCGTCAGATACTGCCGCATAAGCGCAGGATCGCCGGATGACAGGTTCACCCGCGCCCGCTCGATAAACTCTATCTGGTGGCGCGTGAGGCCGATTACGCCGCCTTCTCGGCGCTTGGTGACTGCGTTCTGCCGGCCCACGATATCCAGAGCCGTTGATCTCGGATTGGCGCCACGGACAAGCCCTTGTTCTAGTGCGTACCTGATGCCGTCGCGCTGATCGTCGGTTATGCGTGTCACCATCGTTGAGGATAGTTCGCGAAGGACGCGCTCTGCCTCCGGGTTTCGCACCCCAAAACGCCAGATTACCCGATTGCCGTTCGGATCCGTCACTTTCGGCAGTTCGCCGGTGAGATTGATGCCACCTGCGTTAAAAGCCTCCTGCAGCGCGATTTCCAAAGCACTGAAGGCGTCGGCATCAATCTGCATGGCTTCTACTGCGCCGTTGATGTCGCCCCGCTCCAGACGATCAACCACCCGAGCGAGAATAATGCTCGACTTGATGGCGTCTATAGCCTCTCGGAACGCAGCAGCAAACCGCGGCTCGTACCGGTCAAGCAGTTCGTCAAACGTCATGCCTCACCCGATTATCCAGCCACCAGCGGCCCAGCCCAGCCTTGCGGCGCATGCAATGAGGAAGCCGATGACCACGCCGCGCACGAGGATGCGGGCTGCGATCGATGGCGGCACGTTGTCGTTCATCGACGGCCCTGCACTTCCCAGAACACCACAATACCAGCCGGGGACAGCGGCTTGAGGCGTTCAATGGCATATGCTTTGCCGTCAGCGATTACGCGGTCGCTCTTTTCGAGCGTGATCGACAGGCCCTGCGTGCTCACGTAAATCTTCTTGTCGGTGGACAAGACCAAGCTGCCGTCGATATCCCGGTCGTCATACTCCAGCGTTACCAGCGTGCACGGATAGTCCGTCTCGGTGATCTCGGGGTCGTAGTCTGGCCCGGTCTTAACCTCGCGGCGGATGGCGCCGGTCGTGCCGAACTTGGCTATCAGGCGCTCAGCGACCGCGCGGCTTCTGCCGTAATCAAAGCTCGCCATTCAGACCACCAGAATGCCGGGGATGACCGGGCACATGAAGAGCCACAGCATGCCCTCGATCGCCGTAGCAACTGGAGTAGCCATTGCCACGATGTCCGCAATGTCGGTTGACGACGAGGCCGCATACTCCACCTCGAGACTGCCAACCTTCTCACGCTTGACCGTAGCCGATCCTGTCACCACAGGGGACAAGCTGCCCGGATTGGTCAATTCGAGATACGCCGCTTCGTAGGAAGCGTTCACGATGGCCTCTGGAATCACGTCGGACGGGATAGCCTCGCCGTAGTATGTGCTGGCGCCGGTGCGTGGCCATGCATTCACCTGGGCAAAGCCCCCGGTTCGAGATCCGCTAAACCGTGGCTCAAACCGATCGATCACCAAAGACCCTCGCTGACGTGCTGCGGATATCTGGGAATCGGTCGTACCTTCCGGGATGACATAGCCTGCAGCCTGTGCGTAAGCCGTGAAACCTGCGTTGTCGCCGTAAGCCATGTCATTCTCCGGGAGGTTGATAGCCCCGGCCGTTTCCAGCCGAGGCGGTGTGGTCAGGAGAGCTTGTGAAGCTCCACCAGTGCGGCCTTGTCCTCATCGGACATCTTGTCGAAGTCAGCGACGTCATCCTTGCGGAGCGACTTGGTAACTTCGGCGCCGTCCTTGAGAACAACGTAGTAGCCGCCGCCCTTGCTTTTGACCTCGTAACCGGTGGGCTGGTTACTGGCTTCCGTAGCCGCCTTTTCGGCAGCCTCAAGCTTGGTACGCAGTTCCGCGATCTGCTGATCGCGATCGGCAAGCTGCTTTTTGAGGTCAATAACATCTTCGCTGTCGCCCTCGTCGCCGGGAGCTTTCTTCTCGCCCTTGGCAAACCAGCCAGTGTCGAGCGCTGCCTTGAGGGCGCCGTCTTCGATTTCGCCCTCCCAGACCTGATAAGGGTCAAGGAAGATGAGACCTTCGGCCGTGTGCAGACCGCGCGGGCCGGGAGATACGTTCGTGATTTTGGTCATGTGACGATCTCCTTAGATGCCGTCGATGTAGGAAACGGCCTTCGGCAGGCGAATTTCCGTGCCACCGGTGCGCAGGATGCCGGCCACTTCCCAGGTCATGGAGGACTTCTGGAAAGGAGGCAGGAACCGGTGCGGCATCGGCAGGTGGAAGCGAACGACTTCCGGGTCGCGGCGATAAGCCACCATACGCGCCGTGCCGCCGGAGCCAGCGGTGTTGAGTGCGCGCAGGGTGCGGATCGTCAGCGGGCGGCCGGTTTCCGACGTGTAGGTGTTGTTTTCACGAAGGAAGGTCGCAATCGTCTTATCGGCGGCATTGCCGATCGGGCGGGTTGCGATGGCGTTGAACCGGGAGAACGGAAGCAGGATGGTATCAGCCATCTCGACTTCCTGGGTGGAGGTAACGATCCCTTCGATTGCGGAGTTGATGTCCACAAGGATCTGCTCCGGGGTCTTTGTCGACCAGGTAGTCGTGGAGCCCGTACCCGTCGCCGCTGCGGTGGTTGCAGGAACGGTCGGGTCATTGACAAGACCAGTCCAACCCTTCTCCGCCTGACCGGTCATTGCTGTGGCCCAGAGGAACTGTTCAGCAATGGCGCGGGCAGCCTCGCCCTTTTCAGGGCCAAGCTGACGGCCTTCGAGAGCCGCGACCTGCAGCTCCTCAAGCGACCACTCGTAGCCGATACCGGCCAGCTCGAAGCCTTTGAGAAACTGATCTCGGGTGACGTCGGCATAGGGCATATCGAAGCCCTTGCCGCTCAGGAATTCCGCCTTGCCGGCGGCGTCCGAGGATCGGAACAGCGTGCCACGCGCCCATTCGCTGCCTTCTGTGACCACGGGGATCAGAGAGGCATAGTCGAAGTTCGGGTATTTCCGCTGATAAACCGTGCGCTCGATGTTGTAGAACGCAGGGGTGACGAAGCCAAGCGCGGCCTGTGCGTCGGTGAAGTCAATCTTCTGCATGTTCGCGCCTCCTTAGCGCTTCGCCAGCCGGGTCAGACCGGCAGCGCTGAGCGTGTCCTGGAAGAACCAGCCGGTGAGGATGGTGTTCGAGGTCGATACGTTGGTGATGGCGCCAGCAGACGTCACATAGGCCTGATCGCCGTCAGCGACAGCCACGCTCGACTGCACCCAGATGACGCCCTGCGTGAGGATGCCAGCAGTGGAATACTGCGGGTACGAGTCCGCCTGAACGCCGGTTGCTGCCACTGCGGGAGCGGCATAGTTGGCAATCGTGATACCCATCAGGGCGGCGGAAGGCGTTGCAGTGACGCCATGGTCACCGGTGCCACGGAAGACCGGCTTACCGAAGCCGATCGCTGTCGCATCCTCGACGGTGCGGGAAATGCGGTTGCTGGTTTCGCCATTCGCGATCATGCCGGCGTAGCCGACAGGGCGAACAGCATCATAAGTGGTCTGGACAGCAGGCATTGAACTGTTCTCCTGTTAAGCCGCGTTGCCGGTGTTTTTCCATGCATCGCGCAGCGACTGGTCGCGATCCTGGCGAGCCTTTTCGGACTCGGTGCGTGCATCGCCGGTCTGCCGAACGCCGTCAGCAACGACGCGGGCAAAGGGGTCAGCAGATTTGGCGTCCTTGGCAATCGCCCGGAACATGCCGGTGATCATGTCGTCGGAAGCATCCTTGATCATCTCGTCACCGAGCTTGGACTTGACCGCTGCGCGGCGAAGATCGGCGTCGGAGCCCTTGATCTCGATCCGGCTGTCGATCGCCTTGATCTGTTCGATCAGGGCTGACCGGTCCGCAACAAGGCGGTCGATGTCTTCCGGCTTGATCTGTGCGTCGATCAGCTTCTGGTTTTCAGCCTTGAGTGTGCCGATCTCCTGATCCTTCGCGGCAAGATTGGCCTTGGCTTCGCCCGCAGCCGTTTCCATGTCCGCAATCTTCTTGTTGAAGCCGTCGAGCGCGCGCTGCACGATCTGGGCGTCCTTGTCAGCCAACTCGACCGAGAGGCCGTCAACCATGAGGGTTCGGTTCGTCATCGACCGAGTTCCTTTCTCATCTACGAGGGGGATAGGGCTTGCGCCCCAGTTAACCGCACCGTCACCGATGCGAGCTTGTGAACCAGCCCGAGCGCGTGTCACCACGGCGAGATGGTTGATCTTGATGTTGGTCTGGGTGGCGTCGAAATGCTGGCCGTCGGGCGTTACGCCATCGCCCCAGACCAGTTCGCAGGTGTAGCCGGCGGAGAGTTCCCGCTTGCCGTCCTCGACTGCGGATATCGCCTTGGCATCCTTCAGGATCAGCGGCAGGTGAACCCACTCGCCATCCTTCTTCGCAGCCGTGCTCACCTCGCCCACCGCGAGCTCTTTCCAGTTGTCAGCCGTAACCGCCTCGTCGGGGTGATTCATTGTCACCGGGGCGTGAGTGAAGCTCTGGAGGCTGGCATCAGCAAAGACCTGCTCGGCAGGGCGATAGACCCGCACGATCGGCATGGATGGCTTGCCGACCTCATCGCCGGAATAAAGCTGGATGCCGGTGCGAACCGACTTGGCTTCGGCAATAAGGTACCCGTCGGCCGTCCGACGAGTGCCGGACACCGTTACAGCGTCGGTGAATTGCATGTTGATTGTCCTTTAGTCGCTATCGACTACGGGTTGCCTTGCGTGATTTACTTTCAACTCCCAATCAAAGGAGGTGGAATTGTTAGTGAAGTCAGCGTTTCAATCGAAGGTGCTTTCGGAAGCGGCCGTTGGGGAACTCGTTGTTATCCCAAACACTGGTGTGTCAGACCTAGGTATAGTTATCACCCAAAACCCTGAGTACGACCAAACGTTGGTCGCTTGTTTTATGGGGGAACAGGGCTTAGAGCCTTACATCGACCGTTTCAACAATGAAGACCTTTGCCTAGCCTACGGGTCTGACTGGATGCTAGAAATAGAACCTAACGCAAGCTTTACGTCAGACTCTGCCTTAGCCGAGAGAGCCGGAACACTAGAAATTGGAGCATCCGGGCTAAAGCTTGTTGTAGCTGCTAACAAGACCGATACCAGATTGCGAGGCGGCCATCTCAATTTGGCTACCTTACGGATTTCGTCTTATGAATCTAACTGCCTCTTTACTCGCTCTTGGCGGATTTGGGCGTCAGAGGACCACCGAAACACCCATGGAGCAGTTCCACTTCTGGATCACTCCTAACCCATTATTCTTCTTTGAGTTCAGCGAATAGCTCCGGCCCCAAGATGATCTCACCCTGGTATGGCTCAATGCCTCCCAGGCCGGGCGATTCCGGGTCGTAGCTGATGGTGATGTGGCTCTGGTACTCCGGGTGATCCCATGAAGCCCCAGCAGCCTTGATGTTCTCGTGCCGCCAATCGAGTTCAGCAGCCTTGAACAGCAGCACGCGGGCCTCACCGAAGCGCTCCATCAAGCGAGGGCCACCAGCGGCGACCTTCAACTCGCTGGCCCAGCTTTCACCTACCTTCATCCAGTCGATCGGTGTGCGGCTGTATGCGATGGTGACGTGCAGATCATCGGCGGGCAGTGTGGTCTTGAACCCCTGCCCCTTTGCCCATGCGATCAGATCGGCAGCGTTGACAACCTTGCGCGACACATAGAGCGTGCGTGGGGCGGCATCGTTAGCCGCCTGCTGCATCCGGGTCACACTGTTGCTATTCGCTACCGGTGTGGCTGCTGCGGCGGCTGCAAGCTCATCCTCATCGGGCTCTTGCTCACTCAACGTGCCGTAAGTCTCCATGGCCGCATCAAGGCCAGGCAAAACCCCATCTTCCACCAGACGGTTGACCAGAGCATCGGACACAGCCTCACGCGGAATGATTTCTTGACCGGGGCCGGAGCCGACTATCGTGCGAGCCGCATCAGCAGTCGTCTTGAATATTTCAGCCCGTTCTTTTTCGCTCATCTGCTCGAGCGGCGCCCAGCGATAGTGGACGTCTGGGTCGCGGACATTAGCCGAGCGCTCAAGTGCCTCATCGAGCCGGATCATAGCAGGCTGAAACTCGAGTTCCTGCATGGACTGGATGCGGTCATGATAGTTCTTCATGTCGGCAGTGCCGGTGCTGTTCATCCCCGCCGGCGACTGGCCCAGAAGGCGTGTAACCGGGATATCTGCAGCGCCCGCAACGATCTGCATGAAAGCCATGAGGATATCCGTCAGGCCCGCAAGCTGCGCGTTCTTGGTCTCGTACTCTTCCTCTTTATCCAACAGCAGCGTGCCGTTGATGCCTTTGGAGGTGTTGGCAAGGGTATAGCGCTCAAGGATTTTGCGCTTGTATTCCTCGTTCCCCAGAGAAGCCATGAAGTTTGGCAGACGAATAATATCGATCTTGGCTTCGAAGATCAGGCTGGCGATGTTCCCCGCCGTGCTGTCGGCGTTCTTCACTGCGTTGAGTGTAGACTGCAGCACGCTGTCGCCCCAGCCCTGCCAGGGGTTGTTGGTGATTTCGTCGTCTGCCGGCATGGCGCCAGTAAAAAGGACCAGTCGCGACGGATGGATGGCTATCTCCTGCCCGTTTTCTCCTGCGAGCTTGTATAGTTTCGGCTTGCCGTACCACTCCGACTTGGGGTCACGCTCAATCTCTCCGCCTGAGAGCTGCCGGCGGGTCATAACGTTGAGATACTTCAGCCCACCTTTTTCGATCCTATCGACCTGAAGCGGCTCTGCCGGGTCTGCGTCACCCGTGCCGATGTAGACGGCCGCGCCACCAAACAGACGGCTTTTCTTCGCGGCCTCAAGGATCTTGCCCTTGACGTTCAGGCGCTTCTCTTCTTCCTCGATCGCTTCGATCTGCGGCTTCTTCGCCTGCCAATCGCGCCACTTACGGCAAGCGTCCAACGCTGGGATGTCCACAATCTTACGCGGCAGCCATGATGTGCTGTAGGCCGCAATCAATTGCTCATCCGTCAAATAGGTGTGAGCGTAATAGGTAGTTGCAGCCTTGTCCCTGTCGGTGCCCATACGGGACACCAAGCTCGTGAGACTGTCACGGGCCATAGCGATGATGTTTCCCATAGGGTTCCTCAGATATTGTCGAGTGTGAATGTGCCGCCACCGCACATCTCGGTCACGGCGTCCATGAATGGGTCGATCTGGTCGTCAAACGATCCATCAGGGAACGCCGCATATTCCGACACGAAGGCGGATTTCCACGGCGCCGATTTCGGCACCAGCACCAGGCCAGTCGCCACCGATGGCACCACGTCCAGCGCGCGGGTGTATTTGTCCTTGTCGCGCTGAAGGGCAACCACCGGGATCGCTTTGCGCTTGAGAGCCTGGATAAGGCCCGTTCCCGAAACCTTGTCTTCCACGACCATCTTGCGCAGGTGGCCATGCTTCTCGGCGTTCATTTGCTTTGCGCTGTTCCAGAGCGTCAGTGCCGTCGTCTCAAGCTCGGGGGCTTCAAAGCGCCCGCGCACCAACTCGATCAGCACAGCCTTGCCATCGAGGCTTGCGCCCCAATGCTCAAAGACGGTGTAGTCGTTCCGCTCTTTCGTCTTCTGCGCCGTATCGACATAGATCGCCCGCCATTTCAGCGGCGGCAGATCATCGTATTCGCGCAGCCATTCCGTCTTGAACAGATTGCCGCCGGCGACAACCGGGTTCTGCCCGTACTGGCCAGCGAAGACCGTCGGCGCATATTGCAGCACCTTGATCTGATCCAGCGTGTGCTTCTGCTCCCACAGAGGCCCGTGAGGCAGGCCGTGCGGTATGATGGTGACATTGCCTGCCGGCGCCTCTACCTCGCCCTCTATGAGGACAGGGAGGCTCAACAGATGCCAATGCTCGCCCGAGTTCTCCATCAGGTGCGCCGCGAAGTCATCGACATGCAGGCGCTGCATGATCACGATCACCGGCACATCCTCGTGCGCCAGACGCGACTTGAATGTGTTCTCCCACCGGGCATTGATGAACTTGCGCGTCGTGTCCGACGAAGCATCATCAGGCTTGAGCGGGTCGTCTATTACCAGAGCGCCCGTAAATCCCGGCTCGGCAAGGATGCCTGCACGGAAGCCCGTGATAGGCTGGCCAGATGCAGCAGCGCGAAGATGCCCGCCGTCAGTGGTGCGCCACAGTCCCTTTGCGTTTTGGTCAGATCTCATTGTGACAGGCCAGTGTGACTGGTACCCATCAAGGTTGATGATGTCCTTGACCTTGGTCGAGTTATCCAGCGCCAATGGCTCGGCGTAACTGGCATGAATGAAACGGGATCGCGGATTGATTGCGAACCCATGGGCGATGAAGTTGATCACCGCCAGCTCAGTCTTACCGTACCCTGGCGGGATATTAATTATCAGTCGCTTGATTTCGCCCCGATAGACCCGGTCAAGGGTCTCGCACATCACCGGGTGAAATGGCGCAACAGAAAGCGGTGTCCCTTCCTTCTCAGCGAAGAAACGCTGCACGAAAGCAAGGTGCGAAGATTCCAGCCGCTTCTTGTCGGCCGCAAACTCTTCCTCAGTCTTTTGTCCATCAATCTCCAGCAGTTCCGCTGTCGTCAGCATCTTCAGCAAATGCGCCGAGCTTTTCGAGAACCGGCAGAGCCGCAGCGAGTGCTGTACGTTCATCTGGCGTCAACTTCCCAATTTGCTCCTGAGTGAGGGTGATCAACTGAAATGAACCGCTCACCCGCTTATGCTCAACCCCGAGACCGTGAAGCTTTGCCTTGCCCATCGTAGCGGCCACAGCAGCGCTCGACTGCTTCTCGGCTATTGCGATGCCCCGAGCCTGCTCAAGCTCGTCAGTGAGGCTCTGGATGGTAACCCCGGCCTTTGCCGCGGCCTTCCCCTGTATCTCTGCCACCCGGTCTAAAATGCTTTGATTTGCTTTAAGCGTGGCAGCGTTGCCCCGGTTCGGTTTGAACCCGGCCTTCTGGTACGCTTCATCCGCCGTCTGCCCCTTTGCCAACCCTTGCGCGAATGTCTCGTGCCGTGCATTTTTCAGAACTGGCATCAGTCACACCTTTGGGGGCATCTGCATGGATGATTTCACGAAACAGAGATTTCAAGCGCTTGAAGCGGCTGCCACGGAAGGCGCTGCACAAGGTCTGAAATCTCTATTCCTGCTAAATGGCGGCGCTTGCGTTGCCCTGCTAACTTTCGTGGGCAGCGCATCCACCAGCCAAAACCTGAAGCCAGAGTTTGTCCCGCTTGTAGAGTCCGCTACGAAATCGCTCATTTGCTTTGCGGTCGGCGCCGGTTTGACGGTTCTTGCCATGACTTGTGCGTACCTAACTAACCAAGCCTATTCCAGCGCTCTCATTGACCCAGCGAAAACTGACTGGTCTGAGGGGACAAGAGCAAATTT
>Ga0137300_1113_pt1 | contig 19422 bp, 21 predicted proteins | sample RamsorwD2O_NANAE_FD_97190 | JGI IMG/M metagenome (GOLD analysis project Ga0137300, IMG submission 97190) | Mouse cecal microbial communities from Vienna, Austria - N-Acetylneuraminic acid amended with D2O_NANAE | ecosystem: Host-associated > Mammals > Digestive system > Large intestine > Cecum... | reverse complement strand
CGAGCCGACGCCTTGGAGCGTCGACACGAAGCGCATCGACGACGCGCGCAGCTTCTTCGATGGCATGGCGAACACGGCCGCGATGGCTCGCGCTGGTATCGCTCTCGCCGTGTGGGCATCTGGCTTGGGCATCAACGGTCTCACCGACTGGTATCTGCCGGCCCGAGACGAGCTTGAGGTCGTGTATCGCAACCTGAAGCCGACGGCCGAAGAGAACTACGTCTGGCGCGCCGGCGACAACCCGAGCAGCGTGCCGGCCGGCTATCCGTACACCGCCGAGACGCCAGCCCAGACGGCTGTGACCGCCTTTCAGGATGGCGGCGCCGAAGCATTGGATGGCGATTCGTACTACTGGTCGTCGACGCAGTCCGAGAGCAACTCCAGCAACGCGTGGATCCAGCACTTCGGCGATGGCTTCCAGCTCAGCCTCCACGAGAACGGCGAGTTTCGCGCTCGGGCCGTCCGCAAGATGAAGGTTCAGTAATTCAGTCATTTGGCCGCGCAGCGGCCTTCCCTTTCCAATTCACGGAGCAAGCAATGACGCATGTCGCAGAGTCGGTTTCGTTTGAAGTAGCAGGCGCGCAAGTCACCATCCCCAAGTCCGCCATCACGGACGCGTGGTTGGCCCGCGTTATCAAAGACGCATCGCAAGAACAGGAACTTCCCCAGCCGATCACCCTCGCCCAATTGCGTCCGGGCGAGCGCTACGCTGGTTTGATCCTCGGCAAGGATGGCGAGCCTGGCTACCACCTGATCCTGTTGCCCGGCGAGGTCGAAGACAAGACATGGGAGCAGGCCAAGGAGTGGGCGGCTTCGATCGATGGTGAGCTGCCGAACCGCCGCGAGCAGTCGCTGCTGTACGCCAACCTGGGTGAAGAATTCAAGAGCGCCTGGTACTGGTCCGGCACGCAGTCCGAGAGCTACTCCGACTACGCGTGGGGCCAGAACTTCGGCAATGGCACCCAGAGCAACCACCACGAGGGCGACGAGTTTCGCGCTCGGGCCGTCCGCAGGTTGTCTTTTTGATCATTCAGTAATTTAGCCATGGCTCTGCATACCGACCTCCCCATCTACAAGGCGGCGTATGACCTTCTCGACATCGTCACGGAAATTGCCCGCTGCATGCCGCGCGACTACAAGGTCTCGCTGGGCGGAAAGATTCGCGACGAAATCGTGGAGATCACGGTGCTGATCTGCCGCGGGAATGTCTACCGCGACAAGTCACAGCCGCTGCTCGACTTGGTCGAGCGCCTGCAGGTGGTGGAACTGCTCCTGCGCCTGTCCGTCGACAAGCGCCTGATCTCCCGGCCGCAGTACGCCAAGGCCGTGTCGATCACGACGAGCGTCGGTAAGCAGGCCAATGGCTGGCGCAAGAAGTCCGCATCGTCGCCTGTTGCCTGACGGTCAAGGCCGTCTCGCCCGTGCGATTTTTAATCTGGTCGTGCCGCTGGCTCACAAGGCCACCGCCATGCGCATCACGGATACCGCTGGGAGTCACCAGGTCAGGTCCGGCGCAGTTTCCCTGCTGATCGGCTCATGCCTTCGGTGGGGCGACGTAGATAGCACGAACAGACGCAGTCCGAGAGCAACTCCAACAACGCGTGGAACCAGAACTTCGGCAATGGCAACCAGAACAACAACCACAAGAACAACGAGTTTCGCGCTCGGGCCGTCCGCAGATCAAAGCGGTGCGGACCGTGCTTCCTTCGAGGAAGTGGTGGCAGCATATTTCGACTGCCGCCGCCGGAAGCGCAACACTCACAGCGCACTCGTGTTCGAGCAACAGCTCGAACGCAATCTCAGCAATCTCTACGACGAGCTGATGGATGGCAGCTACCAACCAGGCCGTTCTATCTGCTTCGTCGTGACACGACCAAAGCCGCGCGAAGTCTGGGCAGCAGACTTCCGCGATCGCGTGGTCCATCACCTTCTCTACAACCGTATCGCACCGCGCTTCTATGCGTCGTTCATCGCGGATAGCTGCGCATGCATTCCAGGGCGCGGGACGCTCTATGCCGCCCAACGCCTTGAGGCGAAGGTGCGCAGCATTACCCAGAATTGGTCCCGTCCGGCGTGGTATCTGAAATGCGACCTCGCCAATTTCTTCGTCAGCATCGACAAGACCGTGTTGCGGAAGGAACTGGCAGCTCGTATCGTCGAACCATGGTGGATGGCGCTGGCAGACTTGGTGCTAATGCACGACCCGCGCCCGGGCGTCATCATGCAAGCTCCAGCTCCACTGCTGGCACTCGTACCGCCGCACAAAAGCCTGCTCAATCAGCCGGCGCATCGCGGGCTGCCCATCGGCAATCTCAGCAGCCAGTTCTTCGCCAACGTCTATCTCGACGTGCTCGATCAGCACGTCAAGCACCGCATCGGCGCGCGCCACTACATCCGGTACGTCGATGACTTCGTGCTGTTGCACGAGTCGCCGCAATGGCTCAATGGCGCACTCGCTGGCATCGAGGCATTCCTGCCGCGCAGACTTGGCGTCCGCCTGAATCCCTCGAAGACGATTCTTCAAGCAGTACCGCGCGGCATCGACTTCGTTGGGCAGGTGGTCCGGCCGTGGGCTCGCCACACGCGGGCAAGGACGCTCAATGTCGGCGCGCAACGCCTCGCCCAGATGCCTGCACGCGATGTCTACGCTGCCGCCAACAGCTATCTCGGTCTCATGCGTCAGGCCACGGCCAGCTACTCGGACCGAGCCCGCATCGCAAACATCATCCGCCGCCGAGGCCACGCCGTCGATTTCGGCCTGACCAAGGCATACCGCCGCTCTTCGACTGCAAGCAAGGAGCCCCGCCAATGACCTGGCCTATCGGAACCTCCGTCAGCCGCGCGAAGCCCGCCGTCAGGGAAGACATGGTCGACCTCGCGCTCGACTCCACCCGCCTCAAGCGCGAGAACGCCGAGCTGCGCCGGCAGTTAGCCGAGAAGGAATCGCTGCTGGCCAACGCCCGCGACACCAACGTCGAGCACGCCGCGCGAATCCTCACGCTCGAACGCGTGCTCCGCGAACTGTGCCAGGACGCGCTGAAGCACCCGCACTGGCCGCTGCTGCGGTGGGTGCGCTTCGGCCCGATGGCCAACGTGATCGAACAATTCAAGAATGGGAAACTGTGATGAGCGAATCGACGAAGCCGGCGCAGTGCCGGGACGAAGACTGGAACCTCGCGCGTGACTGCGGGCTGATGGCTGCCACGCCAGGCACGAACGCTTGGGATGCATCGCTTGCGCGCTTTGCTGATGGCGTCCGTGATGCGCTTTCTGCAGACAAGGCGCGGTTGGGCGATGAAAAACTCGCGGGGTTGATCGTCGGGCAGTTGTCGACACTCAACCAGGACAGCTATCCAAGCCTCGGGGAATGGTGGGTGCAATTGTGGGATGGCCGGGGCGACGATGCCAAGGTCATCGCAAGGGCATACGGCGACACGCCGCAGCACGCCATGGAGCGCGCCAAGGCAATCCACCGCGCCCTGCTCGCAGCGCCGACGCAGGAGCCTGGCACGCTGCCCTACCCGACCGAGCTGACCGATTCCCTGTACGACGTGCTGAGCCTCATGCTCTGGCACACCGGCCCGATCGCGCATGCGCTGCGTGCCGGCGGCGCGGAGATCAAGAAGCGCGCCGAGGACGAGCAGGCGCACGTGCTGCACTGGTTCATCCAACTCGCGATCCAGCATGGCCCGGCGTGGCGTGAGCGGGCCTCGGACAGCATCAAGGAACTCCAAGCCGCCACCCTGCGCGCGGCGAATGCGGCCTCAATCGCCGCAAATCCTGCGGCGAATAGCGACGGCGAGGTGCGCGCATGATCCGCGCGATCGACCTTTTCGCGGGTGCCGGTGGCTTCTCGACCGGCGCACAGATGGCTGGCGTGCAGGTGGTCTGGGCCGGTAACCATTGGCCCGTCGCCGTCGAGATCCACGCCGCCAACCATCCCGACACGCAGCACGTCTGCCAAGACCTGCACCAGGCCGACTGGACGAAGGTGCCAGCGCACGACATCCTGCTGGCGTCGCCCTGCTGTCAGGGCCACAGCAAGGCCCGTGGCAAGTCGGCGAACAATCCGCAGCACGACGCCAGTCGCTCGACGGCTTGGGCGGTGGTGTCCGCGCTCGAATACCACCGGCCGGCATTCGGCGTGGTCGAGAACGTACCAGAGTTTGTTCAATGGAAGTTGTACCCAGCGTGGCGCCTCGCTCTGCAGGCGTTGGGCTACCAGGTCGCGCCGCACATCATCGACGCGGCGGATCACGGCGTGCCACAGCACCGCGAGCGGCTGTATCTGGTACTGAGCCGCAGCGCGCGCCCGCTGATGCTGCAACTGCCGCAGCGCAAGCACGTGCCGGCTGCGGACATCATCGACTTCGGCGTCGGCAACTGGTCGCCGATCGAGAAGCCAGGCCGCGCCGCGGCGACGCTTCACCGCATCGCCAACGGGCGCAGGGTACACGGTCCACGATTCCTGACTGCCTACTACGGCAACGAGGCTGGCGGACGCTCGCTGGCCCGCCCGCTGGGAACCATTACCACGCGCGACAGGTACGCCGTGATCGACGGCGATCGCATGCGCATGCTGCGCGCGGATGAGTGCCGTGCCGCAATGGGATTCCCGGCTGACTACCAACTGCCGCAGCAGCACCGCACGGCAGTTCACCTGCTCGGAAATGCCGTCTGCCCGCCGGTGGCGCGCGACGTGATCCTGGCAATTCAGGAGGCCGCGTGAAGCTCGACCACTGCTACCAAGGCGACTGCCGCGACGTCATGCAGACTTGGCCGGCAGCCATCGCAGACGCGTGTATTACCGATCCGCCTTACGGTGACACCAGCCTGGAGTGGGATCAGCGCTGTGAGGGATGGATTGCGGGCGTAGCTCGCGTGCTGAAGCCCAGTGCATCCATCTGGGTCTTCGGCAGCATGCGGTTCGTCTCGACGTTGTTCGCGGATATGGAAGCGGCAGGCTTCCGTTACGCGCAGGACATCGTCTGGCAAAAGCAGAATGGCACCGGCTTTCACAACGACAGGTTCCGGCGTGTGCACGAACACGCCGTGCAGTTCTACCGCGGCCGATGGGCTGACCTATACCGCGAGACGCAGTACACGATGGACGCACGACCTAAGGTGGTGCGCCGCAAGACTCGCCCGACGCACACCGGTCACATTGATGCCGGCCATTACGTGTCCCAAGATGGCGGACCCCGCCTGATGCGCAGCGTCATCGATGTGCCAAACGAGCACGGTCGCGCGCTTCACCCCACGCAAAAGCCGCTCGGGATTCTCGCGCCGCTGATCGCCTATTCCGTGCCGCCGGGCGGCTTGATAGTGGACCCATTCATGGGCAGCGGTTCGACAGGGATTGCCGCATCAATGCTCGGCCGCCGGTGGCTCGGCGCCGAACTCAATCCTGAATACATCGCCCTGCAGCTGGAGCGCACGCGCCAGCCTGGGCTGGTGCTGGAGACCGCTGAATGATCATCCCTAACGAACTCACCATGCGCGAGACCGCGCACGGCCACGGCGCGAATGGCATGGCCTTCTATGGCTACGAAGACACCGAAGGACTCGGGGTGCAGATGGACATGCGCCGCGAAAGCAGCCGCAACCGCTTCGTCGAGACATGGTTCCACGTGGCGCTGCCGGAGCAACAGTACTCGAGCTACGCTGAGCTGCGTGCGGCCGTGGCCACGCTGACCAACGAACAGATTGCGATCGAGGCATCGAAGTACCCGCACTTCCGCAGCGTCAAGCCTGACACCTGCGGCAACGCGTGCCGGCTGTGCCCGCGCCCGCCTTACACCGGTGCACGCGTGAAGCACAACACAACGCGCGTGCAAATCGCGAAGTGCTGGCGCGCGGCGACCGATTGGTCTCTCAGCCTCTGCACCAACCATCTCGCACAGTTTGCAGGGAAGCCCGCTGAGCTTGTTGCAGCGCTGAATGCCGAATTGGCCGAGCGCAAGGCCCGCGCGGCCGCGAAGGGGCTGCCATGGTGAAAGAGCGCCCCATCCTCTTCAGCGGCGGCATGGTGCGCGCCATTCTGGACAGCAGGAAGACTCAGACGCGACGGATCTGGAAGATGCCTCGGGGCCTCGACTGGTATGTCAGCGGCCCCATGCGCGGTGAGGAAACCGGTGATATATGCGATCCGGCCAGCAACTGGTGGGGGCATGTCGAGGAAATGCACTGCCCCTACGGAATGCCCGGCGACCGCCTGTGGGTACGGGAGACGTGGCAGCACAGCAACCACCCGTTCGGCCCGTACGAGCCCGACTGCGATGTTTTCTATCGTGCCGATTACCTGGACGACCCGCTCGGGCCGGATCTGGAGCGTTCGGCCGACGGCATCCGCCGGCAATGGCGACCCAGCATCCACATGCCGCGCGCTGCCTGTCGTCTGCAACTGGAGATCACGGGCGTGCGCGTGGAGCGGCTGCAGGACATCAGCGATGTTGATGCACTTGCGGAAGGCGTCGAGCCGGTTTCTGTTTCGCCTGGCACACAGGCCAGTTTCTGGAAGGCTGCGCCCGATACGTTCGAGGCCCGCGAAACGGCCCGAGGCGCATTCTGGGATTTGTGGGAGAGCATCAACGGCAACGGCGCGTGGGAAACCAACCCGTTCGTCTGGGTAATCGACTTCCAGCGCCTTTAGCCCAAATTATTCAGAACCAATATTCGCAGTGGAAGCGGCAGCACAACGCATCATCAAACTGACCCGCAGCCTATGGGGGATCGACAAATGAAGACCGGATGGATGACCGAAGAAGACCTGCAGGAGCTGACCGGCAAGAAGCGCTGGTCCGCGCAGGCGCGCTGGCTCGAAGCCGCGTTCCGGATTGAGCCGCTGCGCCGCGGCGACGGCCGGGTCATGATGACCTGGGAGACCTACCGCGCGCTTGAAGCCAAGAAGGCTGGCGTGGGCAATGCCGAGGTGGTGCCGCTCACGCCAACCGCCCGGCCGACGTTGCGCAAGGTCACGTTTGCAGGACGCGCCGCATGAACGCTCGACGTCGGAAGACGAACCTTGGCATGCCGAGCCGGGTCTACGAGCGCGGCGGCAGCTGGTACTGGGTGCGCCCGAGCGACCAGAAGTGGATCCGGCTGTGCCGAGTGGAAGATGGCCAGCGCACGATGCTGAAGCGCTTGGAGGCCGAGATCGGGGACTTCGAATCCAACACTGGCACGGGCGACATGGGGCCGCTGATCGCCGAATACGTGCGGCTGCACAAGGCCGCTCACAAGGAAAAGGCCTGGCCCGCGTACGGCAAGTATGCCGGCGAGGCGTTCAAGGACTTCCGCCTGGCAGCCGTGGCGCCGGCCGACGTCGTCGACTTCCTGCGTCAAAACTGGACCGGCAAGCTGCACATGCAGCGCGTGATGCGCTCATTCATGTCCGGCTTCTTCGACTACTGCATCGGCAAGCGGCTGATCGCCGCCAACCCCTGCCGCGAGGTCAAGCTGAAGAAGCCCAAGGCCCGGGACGTCTACATCACGGACGCCCACTTCGGCGCCATACGCGCCAAGCTGGCCAGCTATGTGCGCACGACGAAGGCCGGTCAGGAGATCGTCAGCAAAGTGCCGGCCGGCGAGATGATGCAGTGCTTCGTCGACCTGTGCTACCTAACGGCCCAGCGCTCCACCGAGATCCGGCTGCTGCGCTGGAAGGCTGACCCGGGCGCGGCCGGCGGCTCATCCTGGGTGGACTGGGATGCCAAGGTGATCCACTTCGTGCCCACGAAGACCGAGGACAGCACGGCCGAGGCGGTCGACTGGCCGATCACCCCGGAGATCAAGGCGGTGCTGAAGCGGGCCCAAGCGCTCGGCAAGGTGAAAAGCAGCCAGTTCGTGATCCACTCGATCGAGGGACAGCCATACGAGGCCAACGCTGTGCTGACAGCTTGGAAGCGAGCGGCCACGCGCGCCAAGCTGAGTGACCATGGCTACACCGTGAAGGACATCCGGGCCAAGGCGCTGACGGATGCCGAGCGCGCCGGTTACACCCTCGCGCAGCTCCAGGTGGCAGCCGCGCACGCCGATTCGAAGACGACCGAGATCTACGTGAAGTCGCGTGCCGTGCCGGTCAGCGAGGTGCGTCTGAAGGTGCCGAAAGCGAGCTGAAATCCTTCCAATATCCTGCTCGACGCTTCCCGGAAACCCGCATGCTGTCGTGGGCTGGAGAGCGCGAAAATATTGGAAACGAGCAGGCTGTTTTTGGCTCAACCACGCCGTCCAGCGGGTGATTTCAGCTTTGCTTTGGGATCAGAGGGTCGTAGGTTCGAATCCTATCGCTCCGACCATATTTGCAAGAAGTTTTGGCAGAAGATTGAACGGCTTACGCCTCACGGCGTAGGCCGTTTTTTCTTGCCTGTCGTACGGCTCCCTACATCGTTGATGTCGCACCCAAGTACGCGCAACGCCGTACGGACCCCGCTGCATTGCTCCTGCCCGCGCAGTACCATACGCAGGAACCAACCCCATAAAGTGAATCATGCGTTACGTAAAGGCCATCGTCTCCGTACTGATCTGCGTTGCTCTCGTCGGCCTGCTGGCCCGGCAACTGCCGCAATACGAGGAGGCCATCATCATGGTCGGCTTCGCTGCCGCGGTCGTGCTGGCGCGCTGGCTGGTCCGGAAACCGTAGCACGTTGCGCGTCAGAAGGCGCAAAGGCAGCGACTCGAAATGAAACTTGCACTGCACAATCAGCTGCTTGTAGCGCTTCGGCCATTTGATGCGCCGATGTCGCGCCGCAACACGGTTCCAGGTACCTGAAGACGTACGATCCTCCGCGTCCGATGCTGCGCCTGCGATCGTGCTATAATCCCGCGTCAGTTTGGGGTATCTGAGCATGCCCTGTAACCGGGTCGGCGCCGCCAGGCGCACTGGAACATTTGGCCTCCACACCCCATATCGGGGGAGTTGGGACCGGTCAGACCCGGAAACACATTGCCCGCCTTTCCCCGTGACGCACACGGTCGCGCCGTTGTGGCACGCCCGCGGGTGAACGTCCTCAGGGTCCCCTCGATCCCTTTAACTCATGCAGCCTAGGGTGCTGCCGCAAAGGAAAACAGATTGGCTAAGGAAGAACTCATTGAATTTGGCGGCGTGGTGTCGGAAGCCCTGCCCGACAACCGTTATCGCGTCACGCTGGAAAACGGCGTGGAAATCTGGGCATACGCCTCCGGCAAGATGCAGAAGCACCGCATCCGTATCCTGGCAGGCGACCGCGTGACCCTGGAAATGTCGCCCTACGACCTGACCAAGGGCCGCATCAATTTCCGCCACAAATCCTGAGTTCGATCCTGTCACGCGGCTGACATGGCCGCTACGGACACTGACGGGCTATCCGGGGGCAATCCCGCCGGATAGCCCGTTTTTGTTTGCGGCGATCCCCGCCTTGATGGCGGCAGCCCGTTTCACCATACTCAAGGCTCGTACGAAGCCCCTGCCCCGAACATGAACCTGATTCTGTGGCGCCACGCCGAGGCGGAAGACCTGCCTGACGTGCTGAGCATCTCACGCTCGGCCGACCTTCAGCGACCATTGACCCGCCGCGGACGCAAGCAGGCCGAATCATCGGCCGCGTGGCTACGCGCCCGCCTGCCGGCCGACTATCGGGTTGTCTGTAGTCCGGCGCTGCGTACCCGGGAAACGGCGGCCGCACTGACGGGCAAGGCCGAGATCCTCGATGAACTCGCCCCAGGGGCGGATGTCGGCGCCGTGCTTGCGGCGATCGATTGGCCCCAGGGGCACGAATACACCGTCGTCGTGGGACACCAGCCCTGGATCGGCCAACTCGCCAGCTTGCTGCTGGCCGGGCAGGAGATCAACTGGAGTGTCAAGAAGAGCGGCATCTGGTGGCTGACTGCCCGCACCCGCGAAAGCGAAGCGCAGGTTGTGTTGCGCGCGGTGATCCCCCCCGAACTTCTCTAGCACCAACTCCAATTCCGACACCCGCAACCGAGCAGTTGCTTGTCACGCCTTCCATCTGGACGTTCACATTTCGGATATCGGCGATAGCCGCGAAACGGCCCCTCACCTAAGGTTTGGGCCTCAGCAATCAATGTACCGCGCACGCAGGCGCGTGGCCGTCACTGAAGCGTCACCATCAATTCACGGCGCTGTCACCCGGCATCTCTACATTGTTTCAAAGCCGTTTCGTCACCGAAAGGACACACCTGATGCGAGACCTTCCGACGCCTACCCAGCCGCTCTTCGACTCCTTGCCCACTGGCCTGACCGGCCAGTCGGCGCGGAGGCGTCTTCCTCGTCAGCCAACACAACGCCAAACCGAAACACAAGTTGCAACGCCTGCTTTCAGCGTGGCGTGGGCGCGTCACCAGGACGAAGTAGCCGAAGCCCAGCGCCTGCGCTACAAGGTCTTTGCCGAGGAAATGGGCGCGCGACTGCAATCGTCGGCCACCGAAACCGATGTCGACATGTTCGACGCCTACTGCGACCACCTGATCGTTCGTGATCAGGAGACGCTGAGGGTAGTGGGCACCTATCGCGTGCTGCCACCGCATCAGGCCAAGCGCATCGGTTGCCTGTATGCCGAATCGGAGTTCGATCTGGTTCGTCTCTCGCACCTGCGCCCCAAGATGCTCGAACTGGGCCGCTCCTGCGTGCACCGCGACTATCGCTCGGGCAGCGTCATCATGGCGCTGTGGGGCGGGCTCGGAGAGTACCTGCAACGCTACAACCTCGAAACCATGCTGGGCTGCGCCAGCGTGCCGATGAGCGATGGCGGCCACTACGCTGCCAGCCTCTATCGCCTGTTCGCGGAAAAATCGCTGGCGCCGATCGAGTACCACGCCTTCCCGCGGGTACCGCTGCCGGTCGAAGACCTGAACCAGACGCTGGATGTCGAACCGCCAGCGCTGATCAAGGGTTACCTGCGCCTGGGCGCGAAGATCTGCGGCCTGCCCGCCTGGGATCCCGATTTCAACGTAGCGGATTTCCTGACGCTGTTGCGCGTGCGCGACATGAATCCGCGTTATGCACGCCATTTCCTGGGCCTAAATCGCGACTGATCCCGGGTCGGATCGGCTGACCCTCTGACCCGGCAAACAAAACGGCGACTCCTTGGAGTCGCCGTTTTGCATCGCAGGCCACGTCAATCTGAAGCCCGAGATGGCTCCCGGTCAGACGTACCTCAGACGTAGACCACCTTGTACCGCTTGCCGATGCGCTCCCACTCATCAGCCTCCTGCGCCAGGCTGTATTCGACGAGCGGATTCATGTCGATCCACGACTTCGGCAACCGTACTTCAAACCCTTCGTCGAGTTCGTCGGAGCGCTGGCCAACCTGAATCTCGGGCAGCTTCACATCGGCACGCCGACGGCACAACACGAAAGCGAGTCGAAGGCTGAACAGCATGCGCCAGTCGAGAAACTTTCCGCTGCCCGAGAGCTTGCTCAGCTTGCTCGCGTGTCCGAGCAGCAGCGTGGCAAGACGCGCCTGATCGGTCTTCGAGAACCCGGGCATGTCAGCATGCGTCGCGATGTAGGCCGAGTGCTTGTGATAGCCGCTGTGCGAGATCGTCATGCCGATCTCGTGCAGGCTTGCGGCCCAGCCCAGCAGTGCCAGGTTATCGGAGCGGCGTTCGTTGGGCGGATCGGGAAACTGCGAAAGCAGGTCGCGTGCGGCCACCCCTACCCGGCCCGCTTGCGCGCGATCGACACCGTAGCGGCGCATGAACTGATCCACGGTAACCGTGCGCATATCCTCGTGATGACTGCGGCCGAGCAGGTCGTACAACACACCGAGCCGCAACGCGCCATCGGTCACGTCCATGCGGTCGAGATCGAGTTCCGCGAACACGCCAAGCATGATCGACAATCCGCCAGGTAGCACGGGAATACGGTCTGCCTTGAGGCCTGCGAGCTTCACGCGGTTGGCGTTCTCGGCCTTAACCAGCGCGCGCTTTAGCCGCTCCAGACCTTCACGCGTGATGCCATGCTCGGACGCGCTGTCGTTCATGCCGTTCAGCTCGATCAGCTCGGCCAACGCCCGCGCGGTGCCTGACGAGCCCACCGCCTGCTGCCAGCCTGCGGCCCGATACTGGCGGACCAGCACCTGGATCTCGCGACGCGCGGCAAGCTCGGCCTGCTTCATTGCGTATTCATCGACGTTGCCGCTTGGAAAGAACTGGCGGCTGTGAGACACGCAACCGATGTAGAGGCTTTCCATCAACTTCGACTGGTAGCCGCTACCGACGATGAACTCGGTGGAGCCGCCGCCGATATCGACGACGAGCCGGTTGCCCTGGCAGGCGGGCGCGTCGTGCGAGGCGCCCAGGTAGATCAGTCGCGCCTCTTCCCGGCCGGCAATGACTTCGATGGGGAACCCAAGCGCCGCCTCGGCCTCGATCAGGAACTCAGAGGCATTCTTGGCCACGCGCAGCGTATTTGTCGCCACGGCGCGTACCTGGTCGGGAGAGAAGTCACGCAGGCGGTCACCGAAGCGTCGCAGGGCCTCGATACCGCGGCGGCGGGCCGGTTGATCCAGATACTTGTCGGGAGTCAGGCCGGCGGCCAGGCGAACCGGCTCACGGAGCGCGTCGACCTGGAAGATCTGGCTGGCGGGGCCGGAAGCCGTGGGGGTTTCATCCACCCGCCCAATCATCAGGCGGAAGCTGTTGGAGCCCATGTCGACGGCGGCCAGCAAGCGGGGAGTCTGTGTCATTGCGTCTGTCAAGCGCGAGCTAGGCTCTGGTGAGCCAAACCCGTAAGATTATGTCGTAGCCATGTCCGCATCATGACAAAATCAAAGTGTCATTAAACTGACACGATTCTATGAAAAAGTCGCCACATCGCCAAAATAAGGTCATAGACATGTCGACGACGCCGCCCGGCACGCTTCTCAATCGCGAGTTGGGCATTCTGGAGTTCAATGCGCGCGTACTCGCGCAGGCCGCCGACCCTAATGTTCCCCTGCTGGAAAGGCTGAAGTTCATCTGTATCGTATCCAGCAACCTGGACGAATTCTTTGAGATCCGGATGGCGGGTCTGAAGGAACAGATGCGGGAAAACGCATCGGGCCTCACGCCCGACGGTCTCTCATTCCTTCAAACCTACCAGCTTGTCACCGAGCGCACCCAGCGACTGGTTGCCTCGCAGTATGACATGCTGCAGAACGTGATTTTCCCCGCGCTGGAACAGGAAGGTGTGTTCTTCCACCTGACCAGCACCTGGACCGAGCAGCAGCGCGCCTGGGCGCGCGATTTCTTCGTACGCGAACTGGGCCCGGTGCTCACCCCGATCGCGCTCGACCCTGCCCACCCGTTCCCGCGTGTGCTCAACAAGAGCCTGAATTTCGTGATCGAACTGTCCGGCAAGGACGCGTTCGGACGCGATGCCGATCTCGCCATCGTGCAGGCCCCGCGCGCGCTGCCGCGCGTGGTGCGCATGCCCGAGCAGCTTTCGGGGTACCCGTACGGGTTCGTGATGCTGTCGTCGTTCATGCAGGCATTTGTGCATGAGCTGTTCCCCGCAATCGAGGTAGAAGGCTGCTATCAGTTCCGCGTAACGCGTAATTCGGACCTGTTCGTGTCCGAAGACGACATTACCGATCTGCGCGAAGCCCTCCAGGGCGAACTGCCGACACGTCACTTCGGCGATATGGTCCGCCTCGAAGTGTCGTCCGACACGCCGCCCGCGCTGACGCGCCGGCTGCTGCTCGAGTCTGGCCTGACCGAACAGGATCTGTACCGCGTGAGCGGTCCGGTCAACCTTGCGCGGTTGATGCAGATTCCCGACATGGTGGACCGCCCTACCCTCAAGTACCCGCCCCATGTGCCGGCAGCGGTCAAGGCACTTCCAGCGGGTTCCAACATGTTCGACGTGATCCGTCAGCGCGATGTGCTGCTGCATCACCCGTACGAGAGCTTCTCGTCTGTGCTCGACCTGCTGCAGCTTGCCGCCAACGACCCAAACGTCGTGGCGATCAAGCAGACTGTCTACCGCACGGGGAACGAATCTGCGGTGATGGAAGCGCTCATGACCGCCGCCCGCAACGGCAAGGAAGTGACGGTGGTGGTGGAACTGCTGGCGCGGTTCGACGAGGAAACCAACATCAACTGGGCCGAACGGCTGGAATCAGTTGGCGCCCACGTCGTGTATGGCGTGGTCGGCCACAAGTGCCATGCCAAGATGCTGCTGATCGTGCGCCGCGAGCCGGCCACGCCCAAGGCGAAGCACTTCATGCTGCGCCGCTACGTCCACCTTGGCACCGGCAACTATCATCCGCGCACGGCCCGGCTGTACACCGACTTCGGGCTGCTGACGGCCGACGAAAAGATCTGCGAAGACGCGCATCACGTGTTCCAGCTTCTGACCGGCACCGCCGGCACGATCCGCCTGAATCACCTGTGGCAGTCGCCGTTCACGATGCACAGCAATCTCGTCGAGCACATCCGTGCCGAGGCCCGCAACGCACGCGCGGGCAAGCGGGCGCGCATCATCGCGAAGATGAACGCGCTGCTGGAGCCGACGATCATCGACGAGCTGTACAAGGCATCGCGTGCGGGCGTGAAGATCGACCTGATCGTCCGCGGCGTTTGCGCGCTTCGCCCAGGAGTGCCAGGGATGTCCGAGAACATTTCGGTACGTTCGATTGTTGGCCGCTTCCTCGAGCACCATCGCGTCTACTACTTCCATGCCGGTGGCGATGACGTGCTGTATCTGTCGAGCGCTGACTGGATGGACCGCAACCTGTTCCGCCGCGTGGAGGTGGCCTTCCCGATACTGGATCGCACGCTCAAGGCACGCGTGATCAAGGAGGGGCTGCAGGTGCATCTGCGCGATAACGCCTCGGCGTGGATCATGCAATCGGACGGCGAGTATGTGCGCAAGCCATCGCGCGCCAAGGAGCAGCGCGTAAGCCAGGTAGAGTTGCTGGCGCGGTTCGGCACCTAAACGGCGCACCTTGCAAGCAAAAGGGCCGCTTCCCCGAAAGGAAGCGGCCCTTTTTGTATTGGATTCGCTGAAGCAGCGTGCAGTTGATGTCAGGCGGCGTGACGCGGGGCATCGCCCAGTTGCGGCATCGGCTGTGCCGATTCAGGTTCATACCCGCTGCGATCCACCGGGAACACGATGCGGAACGTGCTGCCCCGCCCCACTTCACTGGTCACTCGCAGATCCGCGTGGTGACGCGACAGCACGTGCTTGACGATCGCCAGGCCCAGCCCCGTGCCGCCGGTATCCCGTGAGCGGCTGCGGTCAACGCGATAGAAGCGCTCGGTCAGGCGCGGGATATGCTCGGGTGCAATCCCCAGCCCCGTATCGCTCACCGAAAATACCGAATGCCCGTCCGTGTATGTCATACGGATGGCAATGCGCCCGCCGTCCGGCGTATAGCGCACCGCGTTCGACACCAGATTGCCGAGCGCCGACAGCAGCTCGCCTTCCGAGCCGCGCAGCACCACGGCGGTATCGATCTCCACGTGGATGTCATGGCGCCCCTGGGACAGCGCCTCGGCGTCATGTACGAGGTGTGCGGCGAGCCCACCGACGTCCACTGGGTCGAGCGTCGGCGGCTGGACATCCGATTCCAGCTTGGCCAGCGCCAGGAGATCCTCCACGATATGCTGCATCCGCATCGACTGCACCAGCATCATATCGATGTAGCGCTTGCGATCTTCTTCCGACACCGGCAGGTCGCGAACGGTCTCGAGGAATCCGGTCAGCACGGTCAGCGGCGTCTTCAACTCGTGCGAGACGTTGGCGACGAAGTCCCGCCGCATCGCCTCGGTGTTCTCGACCTTGGTGATGTCCTGCGTCAGCACGAGCTTGCGATTCTCGCCGTAGGGAAGAATCTGTACCGAGGTGCTGCTGCGCTTGTGTTCGCCCATATCACGCATGATCAGAGGCTCGTCATAGCGTTCGCGCGTCAGGTAGTGCACGAACTCCGGGCGCCGAATCAGGTGCGTGATGCGCTGACGCACGTCGCGCTTCGCGTTGAGGCCGAAATGCTGCTCGGCCACGTCGTTGCACCATTCGATCTGGTCGGCGTCGTCAAGCATCAGCACGCCATAGGGCGATGCCTGGATCGCCTGGATAAAGCGGGTGTGCTGCTGCTCCACTTGCAAGACCTGGGTGCGCCAGCGCTTCACCAGACGGTGCAGGCGATAGTAGACCTCGCCCCACAGACCCAGCGCGCTGGGAATCTCGCCGTATGCGGGCGCATCAAGCACCTTCCAGAGCCGGTTGATCTGGAACAGGTAGTAGCCGAGCAGCAGAAACAGCGCAATGCAGAGGAACAGCAGACCGGAGACAGGGCCGGCAAAGACGTACAGTCCGGCGGCGATGACCGTCAGGCTGACGAGAATGGCCACGGAACGGGCCCAGATGACATTCATGCGAGGGTAGGAAGTTCGAGCGGCGGTCGCATTGCGACGGAGTTTGCCACGAAACAGCCGTGGCCGGCATGATCCTGTTCGACCGGACGGGGCCCTCGTCGCACCGCCGCCGGCCGGTTACGCTCAGTGGCTTGGCGATCGCGCCAGGCGATAGCCGCTGCCACGCACGGTTTCGATCATGTTGCTGTATCCACCCGGGGTCAGCGCGGCGCGCAGGCGCTTGATGTGCACGTCCACGGTCCGCTCCTCCACGAAAACGTGGTCGCCCCAAACCTGATCCAGCAACTGTGAACGACTATGCACACGCTCCGGATGCGTCATCAAGAAGTGCAGCAAACGGAACTCCGTGGGTCCCAGATCCAGCTTGATCGGACCACCGTCATCCTGGCCGGTAACGCGGTGCGTGGCCGGGTCAAGACGCAGGCCGTTGATCGCCACCACGTCGTCGGTCAGCTGCGGCGCACGGCGGCGCAACACCGCCTTGATCCGGGCCAGCAGTTCCTTGGGCGAGAAAGGCTTGGTCACATAGTCGTCCGCGCCAGCTTCCAGGCCCATCACCTTGTCCTGCTCCTCGCTGCGCGCAGTGAGCATGATGATCGGAATCTGCTTGGTGCGATCGTTGTTGCGCAACTCCTTGGCGAAGGTGGCACCGGATTTGCCCGGGAGCATCCAGTCCAGCAGCACGAGATCCGGCAGCACGTCACTCATCAGCGACAGCGCCTGTTCGGCGTTGTATGCGCGGATGGGATAGTGCCCGGCGTGCTGCAGATTGACGGCAATCAACTCGGCGATTGCCGGTTCGTCTTCGACAACGAGAATACTGCTTGGCATGTAATTGTTCTCCGCAAACTCAGTCCGGGCGCGTTATCAGCTTAGCGCTTCGCGCTCCATGTCCTCGCGCGAGGCATGACGAACGTCCGTGCCTTTTACGATGTAGATGATGAATTCTGCAATATTCTTCGCGTGGTCGCCGATACGCTCGACGGCCTTGGCGATGAACAGGAAGTCCAGCGCCACCGAGATCGTGCGCGGGTCTTCCATCATGTAGGTGATCAACTTGCGCACGAAGGCCCGGAATTCCTCGTCGATGGCCTTGTCGTCCTTCACGATGCGCGCGGCGGCCACGGTATCCAGCCGTGCGAAGGCATCCAGTGCCTGGCGCAGCAGCGTGATGGCCATCTCGCCGGAGAGCTTCACCTCGGCGTAGTTGATCGTATGGGCCGCGGCATCTTCCATGATGTGCTTGGTCCGCTTGGCGATCTTCTCGGCCTCGTCACCGGCGCGCTCGAGATTAGTGATCGTCTTCGAAATCGCCAGCACCAGACGCAGGTCACGCGCGGTGGGCTGGCGACGCGCGATGATGTTGCCGCAATCGGCATCGATCTCGACTTCAAGCGCGTTGAGTTGCTGCTCGCGGGTGATGACCTGATCGGCGAGATCGCCGTCAAAGTCCGCCAGCGCGCGCATGGCGAGTTCGATCTGGGACTCGACCAGACCACCCATCTGCAGCAATTTGGTGTTGATCGCGTTGAGGTCTGCGTCGAACTGGGTCGACAGGTGCTTGTCAGTCATGGTGTTCTCCTGGCCGCTAATCGTATGCTAAGCGTGGATGTTCGAGTCCTGCAATTCAGTCCGGCTTCGATTAACCGAAGCGGCCGGTAATGTAGTCTTCGGTTTCCTTGCGATGCGGCTTGATGAAGATCTTCTCGGTCTCGCCGAACTCGATCAGCTCGCCCAGGTACATGTAGGCGGTGTAGTCCGAGCAGCGTGCAGCCTGCTGCATGTTGTGCGTCACGATCACGACCGTGTACTCGTCCTTGAGCTCGGCGATCAGTTCTTCAATGCGACCCGTCGAAATCGGGTCCAGCGCCGAGCACGGCTCGTCCAGCAGCAGCACTTCCGGGCGGATCGCAATACCACGCGCAATGCACAGACGTTGCTGCTGGCCACCGGAGAGGCCGTATCCCGACTGGTGCAGCTTGTCCTTGGCCTCGTTCCAGAGCGCTGCCTTGGAGAGCGCCCACTCGACGCGATCATCCATCTCCGAGCGCGATAACTTCTCGAATAAGCGCACGCCAAAGGCGATATTGTCGTAGATCGACATCGGGAACGGCGTCGGCTTCTGGAACACCATGCCGACCTTGGCGCGCAGCAGCGAAATGTCCTGCTTGCTCGTCAGCAGGTTCTCGCCATCCATGCTGATCTCGCCCTCGGCGCGTTGCTCGGGGTACAGCGCGTACATCTTGTTGAACGTACGCAGCAGCGTCGACTTGCCGCAACCGGACGGACCGATGAAGGCGGTCACCTTCCGATCCGGGATCGACATGTTGATGTTCTTGAGCGCGTGGAACTGGTTGTAGTAGAAGTTCAGGTTCCGAACGTCGATCTTGGCGCGCACGGTATCGGGAATATCGATGACGGTAGAGGTCATGCTGATGTCTCGCTTGTATTGTTACTTCTTGAAAAGCATGCGCGCGATGATGTTCAGCGCAAGCACACCAATCGTAATCAGGAACACGCCGGCCCATGCCAGTTGCTGCCATTCGGTGAACGGGCTCATGGCAAAGCGGAAGATTGTCACCGGCAGGTTGGCCATCGGCTTGTTCAGGTCAGCGCTCCAGAACTGGTTGGACAGCGCGGTGAACAGCAGCGGTGCGGTTTCGCCGGCGATACGGGCCACGGCCAGCAGCACGCCGGTCACGATGCCCGCGTACGACGACTTGATCGTGATCGACATCACCATCTTCCACTTGGGCGTGCCAAGCGCAACGGCAGCTTCACGCAGTGCGTTCGGCACCAGGTTCAGCATATTCTCGGTGGTACGGACCACGATCGGCACCTGCAGGAGTGCCAGCGCGCAGACACCGGCCCAGCCCGAGAAATGGCCCATGCGGGTCACCACGATGGCATAGACGAACAGACCGATCACGATCGACGGGGCCGACAGCAGGATGTCGTTGATGAAACGGATCAAACTGGCCAGCGGCGACTTCTTGCCATATTCGGACAGGTAGATGCCGGCCAGGATACCCAGCGGCGTGCCGATTAGCGTGGCCATGCCCA
>Ga0137300_1112_pt1 | contig 19729 bp, 15 predicted proteins | sample RamsorwD2O_NANAE_FD_97190 | JGI IMG/M metagenome (GOLD analysis project Ga0137300, IMG submission 97190) | Mouse cecal microbial communities from Vienna, Austria - N-Acetylneuraminic acid amended with D2O_NANAE | ecosystem: Host-associated > Mammals > Digestive system > Large intestine > Cecum... | reverse complement strand
TACGGGTTTCGCCTACACGAGCACAACGTGGACGGCGCAGAGCAATGCTTACAACGGCACATCGACCGACAGCAAGGGGGCCTCCCAGCCGAACTTCCTGGCTGCCCGCAAGGCTTATCAGCCCTATCAGGGTGACTCCGTTACCGGCCTGAGCACGAAAGGCACAGCCGCGTCGCAGGCCACCTATCAGGCTGGCGCTGACCGGCGCCTGGTGCTGGCGCCGATCGTCGACTGCTCGACGTTCAGCACGCCGGGCACCCATCAGGCCAACGTCACGGGCTGGGCCTGCGTGTTGATGGTCGATCCCATGCAGCAGGGCGGCAACATCGACACGGTGCATCTCGAATATCGCGGCGACTCGAGCCTGCCGGGCAGCCCCTGCGCCACGCAGGGCATGCCGGGCGCGAGTACCGGCGTCGGCCCGCTCGTCCCGGTGCTGGTGCAATAGGAGTCGATCATGAAACGACTGACCAACGCACACAGGCAATCCCGCAGGCGCCAGCGCGGCGTTGCCGCAGTCGAGTTCGGCATCATGCTCGTGCCGATGCTGCTGATGGCGTGCGGCGTGGCCGAGTTCGGCCGCGCGATCTACCAGTACGACACGCTGACCAAGGCCACCCGCTCGGCAGCACGTTACCTGTCGCAGTATTCGCCCGATGACGTCGCCTATCCGACGGCGGCCACCAAGTGCCTGGCGGCCTACGGTAACACCGGCTGCTCGGGCCAGCCTCTGGCACCCGGGTTGACCACCGCCATGGTGATCATCTGCGATCGCGTCGATTCGTCCGGCTGCCCCGGCGTCACCCAAACGTTCAGCAACGTCGCGACCTACGACAGCACTGGTGGCGGCAGCGGCACGCAGGCCGGCACCGTGAACCTGATCGCCGTCAGGATCAGCGGCTACACCTACACGCCGCTGCAGTCGTTCATCAACGTGTCCGGCCTGACGTTCGGCGACATCACCACCGTCATGAGGCAAGTGCTATGAAACATCGCGCCCATCCGCTCCGCTTCGCACGCCAGCGCGGCCTGGCCGCCGTGGAGTTCGCCCTTATCGCCGGTATGTTCTTCACGCTGCTGATCGGCATCATGGAGTTCTCGCGCGTGCTGTTCTACTGGAACACCGCCGCTGAAGTCACGCGCCTGGCCGCGCGGTCGGCCGTGGTCTGCGATTCCGGCGCCAGCATCATCAAGACCAGGATGGAAAACATGTTGCCGATACTGCAGGACTCGAACATCAGCGTGGCCTACTCGCCGACGGGCTGCGACAGCGATCCCGCCACGGCGCGCTCCACATGTCAGACAGTAACCGTGAGCGTGTCCAACGTGACCATCGCCACCATGATCCCCGTGATGCGGTTGCGCATCGGCATGCCGCCGTTCTCGACCACCATGACACGCGAGAGCATGCAGACATCGACCGGCGGGTCGGTGTGTAGCTGACACCCAATTCACGCATTTCCACCCATTCCACCCATCCGACCCGAACATCGCGAGGACACCATGCTGAAGATCCTGATTGCATCCGATGACACCGCACGGCTGGCGGAGATCAATCGGCTCGCTACCATCGCCGGAAACTTCCAGACCACGTCGCTGCAGGAAGGTCTGGCGCGGCTGCCGTTCCAGGCGAGCCGGCTGCGCATGGCCGATCTGCTGGTGCTCGATCTGTCCGAAATCGGACCCGCGCAGATGTTCGGGGTGGAAACCCTGCGCCAGCAGCACCCCGAACTGCCCTGCATCCTGATCACGCAATCCCAGGATTCCAGCGTGCTGATCCAGGCGATGCGTGCCGGCGTGCGCGATGTGCTGCCATGGCCGCTGGACAAAGGCCAGCTTGTCGAGGCGCTGAAGCGCGTGGAAGCCACGCACGTGCCGCGCATGCAGGAGGTAGCGCAGGTCATATCGATGATCTCCTGCAAGGGTGGCGCTGGCACCAGCTTCGTGGCCGCAAACCTTGGCGACGCCCTCGCCCGCCACTTCGGCAAGCGTGTGCTCGTCGTCGACCTGAACCGGTACTTCGGGGATCTGACGTACATCGTGACCGACAAGGCGCCGCCCAGCACATTGTCGGAAATCTGCAGCCAGATCGATCGCATGGACGCGGCGTTCCTGGAAGCCTGTCTCGTTCACGTGGACAACGGATTCGACATGCTGGCGGGCGCGGCCGACCCAGTGCGTGCCAGCCAGATCCAGAAGGAAAAGCTCGAGTGGATCCTGTCGGTCATGCAGCCGAACTACGACTACGTGATTTTCGACGTCGGGCAGAGCATCGACCCGCTGTCGATCAGCATGCTCGACCACAGCGACCGCATTTGCGTGGTGACCGAGCCGAGCATCGCATTCGGCCGCCCCAGCCGCCGGTTGCTCGACATCCTGCGCGCGCTGCACTACCCCGACGACAAGATTCGCGTGGTGCTGAACCGCGTAGGTCGCAAGAACGAAGTGCCCCGAACCACCATGGAAGAGATCTTCGGCATGAAGGTGGCCTTCACCCTGCCAGACGATCCGGCGGCCGTGGACGAAGCCGTCAGCCACGGGGAGCCGGTTGCGAAGCTGAGCAAGCGCAGCAGCATCGCCCGGGCGCTGCAGGCGATGGCCATGCAACTGGCGCCCACGCATGAAGCCGAGCGCCGCGGCCGGCAGGAGGGCGTGTCGCCGTTGCGCAAGCTGATGCTGCGCGCCCGTAGCACCTGAATCCGCAGGCCACCGATCCGTCAGAACCATCAGAGTCGTCAGTGCCATCCGTGCCACCCGAACCGAATACGCTTAGCAAGGAGTCCATCATGTCAATCCGCGAACAGCTCGCCAGCGCCGGGACACCCCACACGGCAAATGGTCACGCCGCGATCCATTTCTCGATGGCCACCAACACGACATCGCCCGGGTACCACGCGCTGAAGCGCGACGTGCACGAGACCGTGCTGGACCGCGTGGAGCTGGAGCGCCTGGCGCACTTCCCGCAGGAGCAGGTGCGCCAGGAGATCGCCTCGCTGGTGAGCCTGATCATCGAGGAACATAAGGTGCTGCTCAATGACAACGAGCGGCGACAACTCACCGTCGAGATCTATGACGAGATGTTCGGCTTCGGGCCGCTGGAACCACTGTTGAAGGACCCCACGGTCTCGGACATCCTGGTCAACACGGCACGACAAACCTACGTGGAGCGGCGCGGCAAGCTCGAACTGACGAATGTGGTGTTCTATGACGACGCCCATCTGATGAAAGTCATCGAGAAAATCGTGTCGCGCGTCGGCCGCCGCATCGACGAAACCAGCCCGATGGTGGATGCGCGCCTGCCGGACGGCTCCCGCGTTAACGCCATCATCCCGCCGTCTGCCATCGATGGTCCGCTGCTGTCGATTCGTCGCTTCTCCGTGAACCCGCTGCAGGTGTCCGATCTGGTCGAGCTGAAGAGCCTCACGCAGCCGATGGCGCAAATGCTGCAGGCGCTGGCGCATGCCAAGATCAACGTGCTGGTCTCGGGCGGCACGGGCAGCGGGAAGACCACGCTGCTTAACATCCTGTCCGGTTTCATCCCGGAAGACGAGCGCGTGGTGACCATCGAGGATGCCGCCGAACTGCAACTGCGCCAGCCTCATGTCCTGCGCCTGGAAACCCGGCCGCCCAATATCGAGGGCAAGGGAGAAATCAACCAGCGCGCACTGGTGCGCAACGCGCTGCGGATGCGTCCGGACCGCATCATCCTCGGCGAAATCCGTGGCGGCGAGGCGCTGGACATGCTCAACGCCATGAACACCGGCCACGAGGGCTCACTCACGACGATCCACGCCAACACCCCGCGCGATGCGCTGACGCGGCTCGAGAACATGGTCAGCATGGCAGGCCTGACCATGCCGGCCAAGGCCATGCGCCAGCAGATCGCCTCGGCGATCACGGTGATCGTGCAGGCGGCGCGTCTGACCGACGGGCGGCGCAAGATCATCAGCATCCAGGAAATCACTGGCATGGAAGGCGACATCATCAACACGCAGGAGATCTTCACGTTCCAGCGCACGGGTGTGGCCGAGGATGGCACGGTCCGCGGCCACTTCAAGGCCACGGGCGTGTATCCGAAGTTTGCGGAGCGGCTGCGCGTCTTTGGCGTCGGGCTGCCGGACGAGACCTACGATCCCGCGCGGCGCTACGAAGTCTGAGCCCACGCACTGATCAACGACAACATATCCGGGGGGTAACACATGAGCACGATCTTCTATGCCTTCGGCATCCTGCTGTTCGTCGCCGTGGTGCTCAGTGTCGAAGCCATCTATCTGTGGTGGAACAATGCCCACGGCCCCGCGGCCAAACGCATCGAAGCGCGGCTGAGAGCGCTTTCTGCCGGCGGACACGTCAGCGCAGAACGACTGTCCATTCTCAAGAAGCGCCTGCTCAGCGATTCGCCGCGGATGCAGCGCTGGCTCATGAGCGTGCCGCGTATCGGCGCGCTGGACCGCTGGCTCGAGCAGTCCGGCAGCACATGGTCCGTGGCACAGCTGTTCGGCTACTGCGGCCTGGTGGTGCTGTGCGCGGTGGCGCTGATTCCGCTGGTGCCGGTGCCGCTGCCGATCATACTGGGCTGCGTGGCGTTCGTCTGGTTGCTGCCGTTCCTGCATGTCATGCGGCTGCGCACAAAGCGGCTCAAGCAAATGGAAGTGCAGCTGCCAGACGCCGTCGACATGATCAGCCGCGCGCTGCGTGCTGGCCACTCGTTCGCCGGGGCGCTCGGCATGGTCGGCCAGGAAATCAAGGCGCCGCTGGGTCCCGAGTTCCGCACCACGTTCGAAGAGATCAACTACGGCGTGGCGCTCGACGAGGCCATGACGAACCTCGCCATGCGTGTGCCTGTGGGCGACCTCCGCTACTTCGTCATCGCCGTGCTGATCCAGCGCGAGAGTGGCGGCAACCTCGCGGAGATCCTCGACACGATCGCCACGATGGTGCGCGAGCGGTTGAAGCTCTTCGACAAGATCCGCGTGCTCTCGGCCGAAGGGCGACTCTCCGCGTGGATTCTCGGCCTGCTGCCATTCGGCACGGCGGGCCTGATCATGGTGGTCAATCCGGGCTTCATGCGGGTGCTGTGGGAAGACCCGATTGGCTGGCGAATGGTAGGTGCCGCCATGACGTCGATGATCTTCGGCGTGCTGTGGATGCGCAAGATCATCCGCATCCGGGTATGAGTCAGATAACAACAGGCAGGCTTGAGCGCGCATCCTGAGGGGGAGTCGATCATGCAAGACATCATGCAGGGGTTTCGGGCAGACCAGTTGATTGTGCTGGCGCTGGTCTTCGTTGCGGCGTTCGGCACGGTACTTGGCGTGCTCTATGTGTTCTCGCCAGACCGCATGCGCGGCAGGATGGAGCAGATCGCCAGCGAGACTGGCACTGTCCCGGGCAACGCCGGGCAGCAGCAGGCCTGGGTCGAGAAGCTCGTGAAATGGGCGCAGCCTGTCTCGCGGCTCTCGTTGCCCAAGGAGGGTTGGGAGAGTTCGCAGCTGCGCGTGCGCTTCATGAACGCCGGATGGCGCGATGCGAGCGCCGCCCCGCTGTACTTCGCCGCCAAGACACTGCTGGCGGTGGCGCTCCCGATGATCGGACTGATCGCGACAAGCAGCGTCCCGGCATTCCAGGAACAGAGCACGACGTTCGCGGTGCTGGCGGTGCTGGCCGCGATCGGTTACTACATTCCGAACATCGTGCTGTCCCGGAAAGTGACGGCACGCCAGAGAACGGTGTTCGAGGAGTTCCCCGACGTCATCGACCTGCTGACGGTCTGCGTGGAAGCCGGCCTCGGCCTCGATGCCGCGCTGATGCGCGTGGCCGACGAACTTGCGCTGCGCTGCCCGGTGCTGGCCGATGAACTGCAACTGATGCTGCTGGAGCTCCGCTCCGGCTTCTCGAAGGAGAAAGCGTTGAGCAATCTGTCGCTGCGCACCGGCGTCGAGGACGTCGACAAGTTCGCATCCATGCTGATCCAGGCGGACCGCTTCGGCACCAGCCTTGGCGAATCCTTACGGGTGCTGTCCGACATGCTTCGCACCAAGCGCCGGATGCGCGCGGAAGAGCAGGCGGCGAAGATCGCGCTGAAGCTGCTGTTCCCGCTGATTTTCACGATCTTCCCCACGCTCCTGCTGGTGTTGCTAGGACCCGCATTCATCCAGATCTACCGCGTGTTGCTGCCAACCATGACCGGCACCAACTGACGTTCGCTCTAGCGGCGCCTTGCCATAGCGGTTCCCCCGGCTGTCTTGCCCTGGTGCAACACCAGGTGGACAGTCTTGCCCGGACAGTGTCCGGGCTTTTCTGCATTCTGCGGCGGCGACGCGTCAGTGTCCCGGCGGGCGGCTTGACCCGCGCGCCAGTCTTCTGAAAAATACGGGGCAAACCCATCCCCCACCCCTGTCCGTACGGACATCCGGGAGCCGCCGCATGAAGATCCGCATCCTGAGCGATCTGCACATCGAACACAACATGCCCGAGGAGGTCCCCGCCTGTGGCGCGGACCTCACGATCCTGGCCGGAGACATCGCCAACGGCCGCGACGGCATCGACTGGGCGGCGCGCGTGTTCGACGGGCCCGTGCTCTACGTGCCGGGCAATCACGAGTACTACGAGAGCACCTTCGATGCGGTGAGCCGGCAGATGACGGACGCGGCCGGAGAATCCGGCAACGTCACGCTTCTTAGCGAGGGCATCGCCGAGTTCGAGGACGCCGACGGCCAGCGCGTGCGCGTGATCGGCACCACGTGGTGGACCGACTACTGCCTCTATGGCGTCGATCGTGTCGACGAAGCCATGCAGGCGTGCTCGCGCGTGATGCTTGATCATCGCCTGATCGCTACCGCAGATGCCGACGGCCAGCACCGCCCTTTCACGCCTGCCGATGCACTGGCTCGCCATCGCGCGGCCACGGCCTGGCTGGCCGATGCGCTGGCGCAACCGTTCGACGGCAAGACCGTGGTGGTCACCCATCACGGCCCCGACCTCGGCAGCCTCGACGCACGCTATGCGCACGACATCGTCTCGGCCGGCTTCATCTCCCGCCGACCGGATCTGGTGGCCCAGGCCGACCTCTGGATCCATGGCCATACCCATACGAGCTTCGACTACTGGATCGACAGTTCACGCGTGGTGTGCAACCCGCGCGGCTACATCTCCCGGCGCAGTGGCGAGCCGGAGAACCCGGCGTTCGACTGGAGCAAGGCTGTGACGCTTTGAGACGGCTTACGAATACAAATTTCGATTTGTGTTCGTAAGAGACTTACTGCCTGCACCGTACGCCGACAAGCGCGGGCCGATCTCGTCGCCGCCCGGCATCTGGCCGTGGCAAAGCGCCAAGCGCCGATGGTCGTCACGTATCGCTCGATGCGCCAAGCTGTGACGCCTGCGGCCTGAGTGGCTCTGGCGCCGCGCCGACGCGTTCGAGCACATTCCCACGCGCCTCGATCTTCACGGGATCGGTCTTCTTCCACTGCTTCTTCGGAATGACCAGCTTCCACACCGCGTTGTTGCCCGCGTCGCGGAACAACGCCGCGACGCCGACGTACTCGCAGTCTTCCTGCATCGGTTCTGCGAGACTCACGCTCGCCGCCGGGCGTAGCACCACATCCTTGCTTGCGAGCAGATCCGCCTTCAGCGACGCCAGGTCATGCGTCTGCAACTGCGCGTAGCTCAGTTGTTCGAAGGCCTGCGGCGTTTTCAGCTGATAGATCCGCACCACTGTCGACAACGATTCGCCTGCGCTGTTTGTATTTAACGACGACCTGCTGATGAGATCGAGGTTCATGGTCTTGACCTGCGTCGTGAAAGCCCACTTCGCTGCTTCCACTGTGCTGTTCTTCACGGCTTGTCCGACCCCGCAGCCGGCAACGGTAAGGGTGGCGACTAAGGCTATGCCCCCGTTTCGCAGCGCTTGCTTCATCGTGTTCATCCCTTCGTTCTAGTGTGCTGCTTGATCTCATTGACTGCGATGGCTTAGGGGCGCGGATGCTCCGGCACTAAATCCATTCCATGTTCCCAATCTCACGCGTGTGATCGCGTCTTCCTGGGGCGCGTTGGCGGAGGCCACGGAGCACCGGAGTTGCGTGCTGTACCCAAGGCTCACCGCATTCGAGTTCAGGACCGGAGCCGGCATCAGCGCTGGCCGTACCCGCATCTCCAGATGCGCGTGCGCGGCATGGCCAAGGTAGAAGCGCAACAGCGCCATCACCTCCCGGTATATGGCCCGACCCGGCATCAACCCAAGCACCGATTCGGGCGTCTGGGGCGTGATCACCACGCGTACCGCATTGGCACAGTCGTAGAAACCTCGCCCCAGCACACAGTTCTCGCCGAGTGGCATGCGCTCGGTGGCATCGAGGCGCACCCACACGGGGTAGAACTCCTCCACCAGGATCCGCGCATCTGGCACGGCATGCTGCAACACGCCGGCAAGGCCCTCTGCAGTCCGTGTGCGCTGGCTGGCAAGTCCCAGCATCGACAACAGCTTGCGCGGGCTGACGGTGCCTTCGACATGTTCGGCGTGTTCGACACCGGGCTGCCCGGCTCCCGGCTCGCGCAGCCCCAGCCCGAGCAGACTGAGCAGGTAGCGTGAAACCTCGTCCTGTCCGCCCGACAGAAAACCCATCGGATAGCGATACTTGCGCGCGACCCGGTAGAACTGCGTGACAACGCGGTGGTGAAACAGGTCCAGGAAGGCCGCCAGCGGCTCTGCGCCATCACGACGCTGAGCAATCTCGTCCACGAAGTAGGACGGCATACGCGCGTCGACGCCATACAGGCCAAGGAAGGCTGTGCGAATGACTGGTGGCCGGTCTGGGTAGTCATCGTCGTAGTCGACCGAATCGATCTCCCGCCCCGGGAACCCAAGCCCCCCACTGGAACGGAAGCGCACCGGTTCGTCGGCCAGGGAATCCGTGGTGCCCAGCGGCGGGCGCTGCGGCGCGGATAGCTCGATCAGTTCACACAGCCGGAAGAAATTCATCCGTGGTGCGTTGGCGAGCAACGCTCGCAACAAGGGGCCCTCCTTCTGGGGTGACATGGTCTGACTCGGTGCGCTCAAAACGGAGCCCCCTCCCCTTTGCTGTCGGGCCACACCTGGCGCTTGCCGCTAGGCTGCGACACGATCACCAAGCGCGTGTAGAGATTGACGGTTGCGTATAGCGACAGGAAGCGGTTAAGCATCTCGCCAAACAATTCCACATCGCCTTCGCCGGCAAAGCGCGTGCTATCCAGCAGCACTTCGATCTCTACGCCGCGCAACAGGCCACCTTTGACGAGCTTCTGGAGCGGGCGGTGCCGCACGTCTGTGATGGCCTCGATACGCCGGCGGTTCAGTTCCCCATCGGTCCAGTCGTACAGCGCCAGGCTGCCGCGCAGAACTTCGGCGTCGAGCAGCGACAGGTAGTTGGGCGCCAGGTGCGACAGCACGCGCCAATGGAACCGATCGCCGGAGGGCGGATACACCGGCAGCGTCGGCGCGGTCAGGTTGCGCACGGTGCCAATGTGTGTGAATCCCCCGCTCGTGCGGGTGATGCCTGCCTCGCGCAGGCCCTTGCGCGGCAGCATGCCGTTGGTGCCGGTGACCGACAGCGACAGCGTCTCCTCGGGCAGGAACTGTTGATGATCCCAGGCGTGCCCTCCCAGCACAACCCAGGTGTCGAACCTCCCCGAAGGACCGCGGCGCACGCGGGTGTGGAAATAGCGCTCCGGCATCTCATGACGCAGCATGCCGCCCCGATGGCGGAACGCAGCGAACGGCGCGTACTCGAAGCGCTTGCCACTGCCCGTCTCGAATCCCCGTACGGTTTCCACCGAATAGGGTTCCACATGCTGTCCGTGCTGCTCCATGGCCCGCACCCGGTACTCGGTCTCGAAGTGGGTGATGGTGATCGGGTCGGCTTCCAGCTCGAACAGGTTGATGATCGGCGTGCAAAAAAGACGCACGTTATCGGCCGAGAAGCGCATGTCATCCGGGAAAGGCCGATTGAGTACCACCTCCACATCAAAGTGCTCGACGCCTTCCGGGATGGCGTCCAGATCGAGCCCCACGAGATCCACGAACATGAACTTCTCGGGGAAGGTGAAGTACTCCAGCAACAGTTGGTAGCCGCCGAAGGCGTTGTCAGCCTTCGGCCACAGGCGTTCCTCGGCAGCGAATCCGGCTGGCTCCAGCCGTACTCCTGCCATCGGCTGGGGTGCGCCGGGCCGGTCGACCGGATAGCCCGGTACCCGCACTTGCATGGCCAATGGCTCAGCGGTGAGCGCCGAGTAAAGCGCCAACGCCAGCGGGCGATCGGCGTGCAGGTAGAGCCGCAGGCGCGGCACCGCCAACTGCTCGCGGCGCCCCTGAGTTTGTAGTGCCAGCCGCAGCCGGATGACCGAGCGGCCATTCTCGCGCGCATAGGCATTGGCTTCAGTGAGGCGCAACGGGTATAGATCGACCGGTTGCGTGGTCCGATAAGTGCATTCGACATGGCCCTCACTCCCGCCTTGTGTGGCGAGCGCGATGGAGTCGGAGACCACCTCCAGTCCTGCCGGCAGCGTTTCGTGGCGCTGCAGCGCCCCATCGTTCGGGGTCAGTTCCAGGATCGACAAAGACGGGATCATGCGCAGGTAATGCGGCCACAGCATGCTGACCAGGCCTTCGGTCAGTTCCGGCAACTCGTCGTCCAGCTTATGGCGCAGCCGCCCCATCAGGAATGCGAAGCCCTCGAACAGCCGTTCGACGTGAGGGTCCCGCTCGCCGATACGGTCGATGTTGAGCATACGGGCACGGTCTGGGAACGCCTGTGCGAACTCCTTGCCGGCTTCGCGCAGGTAGCGCATCTCCGCTTCGTAGTAGCGCAGGATCTCGTTGTCTTGGGTGGGATGGTTCATGCAATACAGGATGGGTACGCTTCAGGCGACGGCCACGGCGCGGGCAGGATCGATGACGGTCAGGTCGCCCGCCAGCGCCTCGATGCGCGCGCTCAGGGTTGCCTTGTCCGCGTCCTTGCGGGTGAGGCGCACCCTCAGCAGGCGCAGCAGTTGCTGCTTGACCTCGAACACGAGGGATGGCTCCCAGTTGGCCAGTTGATAGCGCTGGGTGCTGGTTTCAAGCGCCGACAACAAGTGCAAGGCGGTATCGGCCCGGTCGGCGCGCTCGGCCACACGCGCCATCACCAGTTGCCGCACGAAGCGATCGCGCTCGCCAGCCGGTGCCGGCAGCCCCTGCAGCCAGGCAAAGGCGGCCTCCAGGCTCTGCTGTGCGGCGAGGTCGACCGCCTGCGCTTCCGTTTCCGCCAAGTCGGCACTCACGGAGGCCACCGCAACCGGCGTCACGGGTTCGCCGCGCTCGATATCCCGCACGGTGGCATAGCGCGCAATCCATTCGAGCGTGGCGTCGTCCGCAAACGGCGTGCCGTCCGAGAAGGCAAGGTGGTCCAGGCCCGGTAGGCGTTCCAGCATCAAGGCGCAGTCGGTAGCAAGCAGGTCGCGCACGCGCGCGTAGGCGCCACCTGCCTGGTCCTGCGCCAGGAACGCGTAGTACTGCAGGTCCAGCCAGAAATGATTGGCGCCCTCGGCGAAGGCCGGTTCGATCCGGTCGAGCAATTCCGGCCACTGCTTTTGCAGCATCAGCCGCTTGATTTGCGCGCGTAGTTCGGCGCGCGGGGCTACCAGGCGGGTCCTGCCGCTGGCTTCATGCGGCGGCGCCTCGGTAAGGGTGTCCCAACGCACGCAGCGCATCAGCCGATAGGCGGCGAGATAGCCGTCAGGCTGCTGGCGCAGGAACAGTGCCATCTGTCGCGCCCGATCCAGCAGGTCGCGCGTGGAGGCCACCTCTCCGCCCAAGAGCGACGCCGTGGCAAGGGCTTTCGGAGCAGCGATGTTCCCTTTACCTTCCGCTGACGACGGCGTTTCGACCCGCTCCTCGAACCGGCGAAACAGCGCATCGAGCGCCGGACGGGCCGGCTCGGGCCACTTTCCGATGCCCTCCAGAATCAGCGCCATCGCCGACAGCGTGCGCTCCAGTGGGGCACCGGCCAATCCCTGCACCCGGTCAAGCCGGTCGGTGAAGGTGGCACCGGCCAGCCATTCGAGTGCGGCCTTTTGACTTTCCGCGCGGGCGGGTAACAACTTGGGGCCGAAGCGATCGATCAGTGCCGCCAGTAGTTCAAAGCCGTCGGCGATCCCTTCCGCACCGTCGCGCCTCATACGGCCATAGATGTAGTAGACCGCCAGGCGGACATCCTTGGCGCTGGTCTTGAGCAGGCGCTCGGCCGACGCCACGATCAGGGCATCATTGATATCCGAGCGCTTGGCCACTTCCTCCTTGATGGCGAGGAAGTCATCCTCGTAACCCGGGTCGTCTCCGACCGGTGCCTCCTGACGGACCGGCTGCAGCCATGGCTCCCACCGGGCCAGCGTGGAGCGGGCCAGATCGGCGGGGGCACGGGCGCCGAACAGCGCGTTGAACAGATTATTGAACATGCGCTTCCTTCACGTGCTTTACGTGCGCGTTGACTCGCACGGCCAAAAGGTCGACGCATAGCCAGACGCTTCCATCGCCGGCGTCAGGCGCCCCTGCGGAGAACGGACATGGGCGAAGTGCTGTGACCCCGATCATCCTCGTGTTCATCACACGCCTCCGCGTTTAGCATTCCGTGCTGCGGGCGAAGGCAAATCCACTGCTGCGCCGCCTTTGCCAACCAAGAACACGCGCTGCGGCAGCTTGAGACCCCTCAGGGGCAGCAACTCCAATACCCCTTGGCCAGCTTCGCTACGCATCAGGAAGCGAATCTCGTAAGGCGCCTTGCCAGACTGCACGTCGGTGGATTCTTCCAAGGGGCCACGTGTATCCGGCACAGCAGGCCACGTGATCTGCACTGTGGCGCTATCGATCGGGACAATGTGGCCGTGTCCGATCATGCGCAGCAGCGCAAAGCGTCCGCCATATTCATAGTTCTTGTTGGTGCCTGCCTTCTCGGTTTGCCATTGCAGAAGCGTGCCCGGGTCTTGGAGGTTGCTCGCAGGCCAGGTCATCCGTATCCAGGTTTCACGCTGGTTGTAGTAATGCAGCTTCTGCCCGTCGATGGTGAGCTTCGTATCGGTGAGTCCCGGCGTCGCGATCGGCTTGAGTTCGAAGCGATACTGCGGGTCGCCTTGAACCAGCATGTGGGCGCCGATGCGCTGCAGGATGTTGATGGTCTTGAGGAATTCCGGGTCAAACGTGATGCCACGCGCGCCGGCTGCAGGCATCCATTGATCGCCTTGCAACTCCAGCACCCCTGCGAGCTGGGTGGCCAGGAACGTCTGGATCGTGCCACCCTGCGGACGCAGGAACTGCGCGAGTTCTGGCAGTGAGGCGTCGTTGGTCGTGTTGGCGAATGGATAGCGCCCGGCGAAGATCCGATTCCACTCCGCGACAATGAACCGCTGCCAAACGTCGTTCAGACTGGCCTGTGCTGGCAGCACGATGGTCTGCGTCGCCTGCGCAACCGGACGCACAAACAGCGCTTCGCCCATGCCCGCCCATTCCGCGCCGAGGCTCGCCGCGACCAGTTGCGCGTAGGCCTGCGTATCGGCCAGATCCGAACTCGTGCCCCGGAACATCGCCTGCGCCATCTGGCGGGCCCGGTCATCCGCGTCGGCGCCGGTACTGACTTGTTGCAGGTGCAGGCGCAAGGCCGTGATCCGGTCCAGATACCGCTGCAGACTGAGGTCGTTGTTGCCACCTTGCACTGCTTGGCCGGGGTGTCCCGCCAGGCGCAGCACCGGGCCAAACGCGGCGTCCAGCGGGCCGGTCGGGGCCGCCTTCGCGCTGTCGGGCGCGTCGTCCTTCTTGCCAAGGATGTCCTTGGCCTTGCTCACCAGCGCGTCCGACAGGGAAGTCTTCTGCACACCCGCGCCGCCCTGGTAGGCAAGCGACTTCATCAACGCAATCGCCGGGGATTGGCGCGCATCGGCCAGCAGCTTGAGCTGGTCGATGGCGGCGGGCAAGGTGGCCGCTGACTCCCACTGCAGGCTGTTCATGAAGTCCTGCCAGTGCGCGGCATACTCGGCGAAGTACTGCTCGGTCAGGGCCGCGCGCAGTTCGTCGGCGGATTTGGTAGCCGTGACGGCAGCCACCTGGCTGCCGGTCAGTACCCAGTCTGCGGCGACATCGCGACGCGTGGCGGCGGCGTCAATCGCATCCGCCACATAACCTTCGTACGCCTGGCGCGTATAAACGCCCGGTACAGCGGCGGTGGATCGCAGCAGGCCGCGCGTATCCGTACCAGCGGTCAGCGACGGCAGCGTCAGGTCCGGATACTTGTTGCCGGCGCCGTTCAGGATGCCCCGGTACAGCGTCTCCTGGGCACTGCGCGCGCCGATGACCGCCAGCAGCGTCTGGCGCGCACCGGCCACCAGTTCGGGGCGGGGCTCGATCTTCCAGTCCGGATTGGCCTTCAGGTGCTCGGCGTAGAACTTGAACAGACGCTCGGCCAGATCCTGTTTCTCTCCCTGAGTGATGCGGGCTTCGGTGGACCAGTCCTGCGTGAGACGCCTGGCAAGGAAATCAGGCTCGGTGCGCTCCGGATGGGCCAGCATCAGGTAGGCTTTGAGGTCGTCACGACCGCCGAGCGCCCACCGGCTGGTCTTGTCGTCCAGCGTCGAAGTCTGCAACTGGCCGAGGTCCACCAGCGTCGCCTCCAGATTCTGCTGCACCGGCGTGACAAGCATCTCACGGCTGGCCTTCGCGTAGGGCTGCCACAGTGCAGCCAGCACATCGGCGTCACGGTTCAGGCCGAAGCGGGTCAGCAGCGGCGCGTGCTGCTGCGTGCGGTATTCGTAGCGCTCGATCTGCTGCTGCAGGGCCAGCAGTGCATGCAGGCGGGCGGCTGCGTCCGGTGCCGAACGGATTTCCGTGACGGCTTGCTGCGCAGCATGAACATCCCGGCTGTTGAACCAGCTTGATGCCAGCATGCCTGCGAACCACAAGCCGACTGCCGCCAGCGCGAATCCAGCACACACCGTCATCGGGTGCCAGCCGATTCGCTTGCCGGGCTGGCGGCGAGCCGCCTCACTGAGGTAGCGCCAGTGCGGCAGATTGGCACTGTCTAGCATCTCGGGCTGAGTGCTCGTCCCCGAGGGGTATGGGGCAAAGGCGATGCCACGAATGGGAATGGCCCAACGCTGGCGAGCAGTCAGACCGGCGCTCCAGTCAATCAGCGCCTTGCTGCGGGTATCGAGTTGCTGGGATAGTTTGGCAAGGTAGGAATTGCGATCCCCGTGAGCTAGCTGCGCCATGCCACGCTGCGCCAACTGGCCGCCTAGTGACCGCAGTGCTACCTCGATGGCGGTCGCATCAGCGTGATTCGACAATTCACAGGCGACGACCGGCGAGTTGCTGCTGCCTGCAGCGTTCGTTGCCGCCACATCCAGCATGTAGACCGGCGCCGACCACCGCAGGGCCTTTACGACACGCGCGAGACTCATGCCATAGGGATGAGTGCCGTGGCGCTGGCTCGGAAGATACGCCTCGCCGTCGGTTACAGCGATCACCGCATCCACTGGACGGTGGCGTCGCAACTTGTAGAGCTGCTTGAGCCACGCGACGTCCGGCTGACCGCTCTGGCTGGCCCCGGACCACAGCAGTACGCCATCGTCGGTCAATAACCATCCGGAGGTAACGAGGCCTGGCAGGAGGCGAGCAATAGCCGTATCGTTGCATGTGAGCAGCAGCCACGGCTGGCGAAAGCGCCAACGCCAACCCCAATGCGCACGCAGCGCCTCGCGCAATGCTCGGCACTGCTCCTTAGCGTCCAGACTTAATTGTCCGGCATTTGCAGCAGCACCGAGACTGTGCTTCTGCTGCAAATGCGCCCGCAAATATCGAATAGCTTTCGTGCTGGCAATCCACAAGAGAACAGCGTGCAACACCTTCAGGAATACCAGCCCGAGTAGCAACAGTACCAGCAGGCACAGTTCCGTGATCACCAACCACTCAGTCGTCCAGCGCCGTTCAGACACCAGAAGCGGCGCCGTCAGTGCCAATGCGACATAGACAAGAAACAGGGCTACGCCAAGATAGAACTCTGCGGATAGTTTGGGATTGTTATCGCTCATACCTGCTTTCTGCACACTAAGGCGACGATGTGGTCATCGTTTTGGGAAACAACAATCTGCGGGGATTCGGTGCGAGAGGCGTATTCGATAGCAAGCACCGTGGCAAGCCAGGCTCCGGCGCTAGCGCAGTCGCCAACCGCAGCATCGATATCGAACCATGGCGCATGCGGATCGAACGCAGACACGCCCTTGATCTGCCGCACCGCACCCTCTGTCAGCGCATGAGCCCAAATTGCTTGGGCTTGTGGGGCCGCAGCTTTTCCCCAGCGCACGGCAAGATGCGCAGCCTGGCCCGCGTTCTCAAGCGAGTCGATGGCTGGCCGATGCAAGAACAGCGGCGCCATCAAAGGCGACGCACTGCGAGCGAGTTCGGGTCGAGTCACCAGCAAGGCCACACCAGCCTCCGCCACTCCGTCCTCCAACCGCTGGCTAATGGCGGGACGAAGCCGCACCGCTAACAGCAAATGCGCATCGTGCGCCGCCAATCCGTCGTGCCACACATCTGCCTCAGACAGTGGCATCTCGTTTGCGCTCACAGTAGTGGTCACTCGCAATGCGGGGGTGGTAGCCGAAATGAGCTTCGCTAGGCCAAGACGCACCTCTTCCACTTCGCACAAGGCTTGCAGGCTCAGATGCACGTGAAGGGAGCAACCCGCCGGCAACACCAGCAAACCTGCGCTGATCCGCTCGACCAGTCTGCCAAGCAGCCAGTCAGTGATTACCTGTTGGCGAACGAACTCGGTCTGCGCGTTGCCAGGGGGAAGCGGTTTACCGGGTATCTCCAGCCAGCGCGCCTGCACATCAGTACCGGGCTCCGCGCCACTGGATCTCAAGCCCAATTGTGTCGCGCCGCTGACGATGCCATCGACATCGTCCTCTTTCTCGTCACCAGCAAAACACCAGCCATGCCCAAGCACCGCGAGGGGCACGCTGGCCTCCGCGTGACATTCGACGTCAATCTTGTCACTGGCGGCATTGTCGGCAATGGTCTGACGGCATCGCAGATGACCGTGCCCAAGGTATAGACAGAGTAGGAATGCCCACAGAAACGGCGCATAGGCGACACAGCAAAGCCAGAAAAACGCATCAAGCGGCTTCCCAGCAGGCCACGACGTAATGGTGAGCGCGGCCCCGGCCCCCATGATGACCACGAACAGCAGCGCCCACACCACCACCGACGGTTGAGGCGACTCCGGCACCGCGACGCGCGGCGGAACTCTCGCAAAATCGACAGGCATCTATCGAACCGTCGCGCCTTCCGAGGTAGCAATCAGGACGCTGCCGCATTCGGTTTGGTCTCCATCCCGTGCCAAAGGAACACCAGCGTCGGTCATGCGGGCGCTTCCTGAGGTAATCGGATTGTCCCCATGAATCGGGCACGACACGATGTCGCCAACACGGGCGGCCCGCCGCCCCTTCACCTTAATGCGGTCGGAGCCCGTCAGGATCTTGCCGCCGTGGGTCGTGTCGTCGTTTTCGCATGCAAGGTTTTTCACGTATTCATTCCTACTTGGTTATTTTTCAACCTTTGCGATCAAGGATGACATCTTTGCGGCACAAAATTATTAGCAAAAATGCAATAGGTTTTCGTATCAACTACCGGGCAACACTGTCGACTGGCTACGTAACTTGTTACCCGCGCGGGACTATCACCGACCACGAGCCTTGATAGTTGGCAGGACGACATATCTTCCGTTGGGCGATACACGAGAATAATCTGCACCAGAAAAGAAGGCACCTCCCGTGGAGGTCATTCTCTCGGAGGACAGGAGTTCCACCACCTCCCCTCGCGACTTTATTAACGTCGCCCGCCTCCAGCCTTTCCCAGATACTTTCTGATCCTGACCATGAAGAGGACCGGAGAATTCCATTTGAGATTTATCATTTACCGGAAGAGTCCTTTTGCTCGGCATCACGGCAGATGCGAAAAATGCAAGGCGTACCACTTCCACTCATATTTTTCCGAGTATTAATATATTATATATAGCTATAATAAGCCCCCAACACAAAGCAATCACCTCTATTTAATTCTCTCAATAACTCGAGATGGAATTCTACCGCCCATATTTTTCGAAATCATACCGTCATAATATTGGCCATATAATTTCCTTGCCTTCCGACCAATATCGACATTCCAGTAGGCGTCCGCCAGATTCAATTTTGCGACGATTCGATCTGGAAATTCTTTTACTATTTCCTCCAGGAGAGCTATAGCATCACCAGATCTTCCATTTTCTATCAAGAAATACGCAATATTATTGAAATCTGCCACATTATCTGAATCAACATACTCAGCAAGCTCAGATACGTCATAAGGCGCCATCGAGGACAAATAGGCTCTTAGGGTATCCTTGCCTCTACTTGCCTGCCGAAAGGCACTTAGATTAGCTTGAATCTTCTTGCGGACATCTACGACTGATTCATATCCATATGAGCCGGTTGACCCAATGGTCGCGCAACCAGAAACTCTAGCCACTCTCTCTGACGAATAATATTTTTCATTAACAACATCGGCACGCTCACCCGTAACCCGCCTAACAAGGCACCAATTCGAGTAATTTGAGTTCCATTCATATACATCCCTGTATATTTGTCCACCATTACTTGAACAACTACCGTCAATCGCGATTCGACGAGTATTTTGAATTTTGTAAATTGACATGGAACTACACTCATCAAATTTATCAATAGAATATTTGAACGTCTTATTTAGGAACTGTGATTTATATTCAACATAAATTCCGCCCCCACTATCGCGATATATTATTCTTCCTGGCATTCCGTTGTTTTCAAAATCACCTACCAGATCGAAGTCAGCTGGATTGGCCAGAGCCAATGCATAACCTCCACCGTCAGCTAGCAGGAACAAGAAAAAAGGGAAAAGATAATATATCTGACGGAAGCTCAACATTGATTTCACGATGAAGCCTCCAATGCTGCAAGTCTGTTCTGCACGTATGTTTTAACCGAGCCAGATATTCCATACCAATTCTTGTCTTTTGGCTGGCCGGCTACATCTACTGGGCTTCCCGCTGCCAAGTCGAGTTCCAGATAGCGTTTGTACCCCTTCTTCGCCTCATCGTTACTTTTCCTCGCTATTCCGCCTTTGCCAAGCCCAGAGTCGTTCCATATGCCCCATGCGCAAGATGCCCTCTTCTCGTTGTAGGCACGACTTTCCTCGAATCGATACTTGCCATCTCTGTTGAGTTTGAGGCAACCCTGAAGATTTAGGGACTGTACTGCCCGGTTGAAATATTTAAGGCGGTCATCGTATCCATTAAATCCACCATTAATAACTCTAGTAATCCAAATAAAATCGTCGGCATTACTTGGATCACGCAATCCTGCCTTAACAATATAAAACCAGGCTGCAGACAACAATGCATGATTTGATTTCTCAAGTTCAGCCATGGCCATCTGATTGGATGTGCAATCCACTCCGGAATAGGCCTGATATTCTTTGTAGTTCTTTTCAAAAGTTATCTGCATTAACCCGCGGCCACGCCAAGGGTCATATGTTTTCGCTCCACCGAGTTCTTTGGTGAATTTGAACTCACCACTTTCGTGAAGAATTTGCGCAAGAAAATGCCCCTGAGATATACAAGAATCGAATCTGTGATCGACAAAAGCACGATTTAGAGGG